>OQVL01001728.1_pt1 | contig 13214 bp, 14 predicted proteins | sample 1691501 | NCBI WGS metagenome assembly OQVL01 (sample SAMN03418253, study PRJEB22391) | human gut metagenome | biome: human-gut; feature: organic feature; material: feces | host: Homo sapiens | place: Tanzania | collected 2013-01
AAAATCTTTGTCATCGCCAGCATGGAGTACGCCAAGATTAGGAATTTTTGTTGTAAAAGGATACGGAGCGATTTTCGGACGCGCATTTGTAAAAAAATCCAGCAAGCTTGATTTTCCTGCATTCGGAAAACCAACAAGACCAATGTCCGCCATAACAGAAAGCTCAACACGCAAAACTCTTTCCTGCCCCGGCGCGCCTTTGTTTGCAATGCGCGGAGCTTGGTTTGTGCTTGACTTGAAATGCACATTTCCCCAGCCACCGTTTCCGCCTTTTAAGAAAACAAACTGGTCGTTCTCACTTTCAACAGTAAAGTCATGAATAAGCTCGCCAGTTTCATTGTCGCGGATTGTAGTTCCTGGAGGAACTGGAATCACAACATCATCGCCATCTTTTCCATAGCGGTTCCAGCCCTGACCGTCGCCACCGTTTTTCGCTTTCAAAATCGGGTGATACCTTAAATGGGCAAGAGTTCTAAGATTCCGCTTTAAACAAAAAATCACATCTCCGCCACGTCCGCCATCTCCGCCGTTTGGTCCGCCGTTTGGAATATATTTTTCACGTCTAAATGAAACACAGCCGTTTCCGCCTTTTCCAGAACGGACAGTAATAACAGCCTCATCAGCAAATTGAATCATCGTTGCTCCCATAAAAAAAGCCCAGCAAGGACAATTATTCCAAGCCGGGCATTTTAATTATTTTAGAAAATTTCAAATCCTAAAGACAAAAATTTTCTTTATTAGTTGGCAGAAACAGGCTCAACTGAAACAAGTTTGCGATTCATGCGCTCTGTGTATTTTACTACACCGTCAACAACTGAATACAAAGTGTCATCTGTTCCACGTTTTACATTGCTGCCAGGATGAATACGAGTTCCACGCTGTCTTACAAGAATAGAACCGGCAGTAACTTTTTCTCCACCAAATCTTTTAACGCCCAAATGTTTAGGGTTTGAATCGCGGCCATTTTTAGCACCGCTACCGCCTTTAGTACGTCCCATTTTAATCCTCCGCCGGCATAAACCGGACTATTATTCAATTATTTCTTGAAACCGCACATTATCAGGATATTCAGCAGAAAGTTTTATAAAAGCAAATCTTATAAAATCCCCAATGCATTTCAAGCGTTCCACAGCAGAGACTGCGGATTTTTCAACCCGAAACTCCAAAAAGCCACGGGTAGAAGTGTCAGCATTAAAAACAAGCCCTTTTGTACTTTGAAGCAGTTCAACTGATGTGCCAAGAATTATGGATTCAGCAGCACAAACAATGTCCTTGCCCTTTTCAGCAAACGAAGCATGACCAAAAGCTTTTAGGCTTTTCAACGCTCCGTCTTTGCCGCAAACCAAAAGAACTTCCGTCACTTATGCCAAAACAACATCCTGAACAGTAACTTTTGTATACTGCTCGCGGTGTCCAATAAGACGATGGTAGTCTTTCTTTGACTTGTATTTGAATACGAGAACTTTCTTGTCCTTGAAAGTTTCTCCAACTTTTACAGTAACTTTAGCGCCCTTTACATAAGGAGAACCGACAGAAACTTTATCGCCATCACTTACAAGAAGAACTGTATCGATTGTGATTACATCGCCATCTTTCGCATCAAGCTTTGACACTTCAAGAACAGCGTCTTTTTCTGCCTTGTACTGATTGCCTTTGAATTCAACAATTGCGTACATTTTATAAACCTCTAAATTTTTTTTACCCCAAGGAGTAACGGGTTCCTTGAAAGCATTTCAATAATTAGTAAGATATTTTAACAAATTTCATAAACTAAGGTCAAGAGAATTTCTGCCGATAAATAAAAAATTCAGGTTTTAATTTACCTCCGCATTTTCAAACTTGTTTCATAAAATTGAAATTTTCATGAAGTTCATATAAAATGAAATTATGGAATTTGACTTGAAAAAGCTCCCATGTTTTGGAGTTGCAGGAAATTTTACAGGACATCTGGAACAGGCCGGAGAAGCCGTTGAGTTTCAGAATGTAAAGACAAAAGAAAAAAATGCGCCAAAAGCAATTTTTCCAACATATATACCGAACGCAAAGGATCTGGTGCCGGAATTTCTTGGAACATTTCCGTTTGACTCAGGCAAAATAATTTTTCCGCACGGAGAAGAAAAACTCCAGATTGAACCGGAATGCGCATTGATTCTAAACGCTGAATGGAACGGCGCAAAACTTAAATCTCTTGTTCCCGTGAAATTCGGAGCGTCAAACGACTGCTCAATCCGCAAACCGGGCGCAAAAAAAATCAGCATGAAAAAAAACTGGGGCAAATGCAGTAAAGGACTTTCTGAAAATTTAATCAGCATTGACGGATTTTTCGAAAAAGGAAACATTGCAAAATATAGAATCGCCTGTTTTCTTTTTAGAGACGGAAAAATCTTTGAATACGGAGAAGACAGCCCGGTAAAAGGCTACAGTTACATTTTTGAAAAGCTCACAAATTGGCTCATAGAAAAATTCAACACACAAAAAGATGAGGGTACTGCGGAAAACGTTGGAAAATATCTTGTCTCAATCGGTTCGCCTGAACAAATAATGGTTTCCATAGGAGCTACGCGCTATACCGAATTCGGGGAAACAAATTTCCTAAAGGACGGAGACGAAAGCATTGTCATTCTTTATCCTGATAAATACTCAAATACTGAAATTAAAGAAATGGCAGCCGAAAATTCTTTTTCCGATAAAGAAATAAGCGTTTTAAGGCAAAAAATAATTTTGCAGTAGATACGTCTGGTCAAGGTACGCTTACGCTCAAGACCTTGACTCAGCCGTTTTTAGGGTTTTGATAAACCCTAAATTAAGCCGCCGGATTTTGAAAAACAAAAATTCAGCGGCTAATATTTTACTTTGAACAGATACAAATGCTGTTCTTTAAAAAGTCCAGTGCTTGAATTGCGTCCATTCCTTTTTTGTCTGCATATTCAAGAATCTGGGCAACTTTTGACATCAAATCAAGGTTATGCTCCGACATTTCATTCCATAAAATTATAAGTTCTGCACGGTCTTTTAAAATTCCAGCCGCAATACAAAAAGACTTTACACCTACAGACATCGCAACATGAACAGACACATTTCCAAACTTTGTCTCCTCTCCTGCAGCCTCATCATGCTTCTGCAAATCACTGATTACAAGCTGCCTATCCATAACACAGTTTGAATCGACTGCGTCAACCAAAGAGCAAAGAACTGAATTCTTTTCAGCATTTTTGATATTTCCAGCAGAGTAAAAAGACAACATAAAAATTCCTCCATAAAAAAAACAACGAGAAAGTATAAAAATTAAAAGTGAAAAAAAAACTATGGGGAACTTTACAAGACAGAAGCTTGCTTTATTATAAAATCAATGTATTTATGCTTGACCGGAACAGCCAGCACATGTAATGAAAAATGAACGTTTCTTTCAACTACAAGAAAAAGAAGATGTAAAAACGCAAAGCAAATTACAAAAGAAATTTCAAATTTTCTTTCTTCATGCACAAACGCTTCAACAGTGGAATTATCAAAAAAAGACAAAATAACTGCGCCTGAGCCATTTTCAAACCCAAGGGCGCATTTATTGGAGATTTTAAGTTCATGCCTGAACGCAGGATATAAAATCCACAGAAAAACTGAAAAGATAATTAAAATTGTATATAAAACTTTTTTCTGCATAAAATCTTAATCCAGGCACAAAAACAACAGAACCGCACTTTACAAAATGCAGTCCTGCCGTACAAAACTAAGCGCCGTAAGTCGCAATGAAAACGCCGGCAGCAATAGCAGTGCCAATTACACCGGCAACATTCGGTCCCATCGCATTCATCAAAAGAAAGTTCGAAGGATCGTATTCAAGTCCGACTTTATTTGCAACACGGGCAGCCATAGGAACCGCAGAAACTCCTGCAGAGCCAATAAGCGGATTGATTTTTTTCTTAAGGAAAAGATTCATGATTTTTGCCATTACAAGACCGCCGATTGTGGCAACTGCAAAAGCAAAAAGACCAAGAACAATAATTCCAAGCGATTCTTTCTTAATGATTTTTTCTGGAGTCATCTGGCTTCCAACTCCAAGTGAAAGAAGAATTGAAACAATGTTCATAAGTTCATTTTCCATAGTTTTAGAAAGGCGTTCCGCAGCATGGCTTTCCTTTACAAAGTTTCCGAACGCAAGCATTCCAATCAAAGGACAAGCTGGCGGCAAAAGAAGAATTGAAATCACAAGAAGCAAAATCGGGAACAAAACTTTTTCTGTTTTTGAAACAGGTCTAAGCTGATCCATTTTTATCAGGCGCTCTTTTTTTGTCGTAAGAAGCTTCATAATCGGAGGCTGAATCATCGGAACAAGAGCCATATAAGAATAAGCAGCAACCGCAATAACCGCCATCATTTCAGGAGCAAGCTTTCCAGAAACATAAATTGAAGTCGGACCGTCCGCACCGCCGATAATTGAAATCGCACTAGCCTGAAGCATTGTATAGTCAGTTCCAAGGAAAGCGTTCATAAATGCAACACCGAAAAGCGTAAAGAAAACACCGAATTGGGCAGCACCGCCAAGCAATGCAGTTTTTGGATTTGCAATAAGAGGACCAAAGTCAGTCATCGCGCCAATTCCCATGAAAATAAGCATCGGGAAAAATTCATTTCCAACGCCAGCACTGTAAATTATATGCAGCATTCCATGAGGAGCGTCTCCCATTGCCGCGCCCGGAATATTCACGAGAACAGTTCCAAATCCAATCGGAATAAGAAGAAGAGGCTCAAAACCCTTGCCAACCGCAAGATAAATAATAAGGAAACCAATTGCAATCATAATCAAAGACTGCCAGCCCGGAGCTTTAGGAGCTTCGTCAAACGGATTGTTTTCTTCCGCCACAAGCTGAGCTTCTGCCTGCGCCTTTTCCAACGCAAGTTCTTCCGCTGTAGGCTGATGAATCATTTTATATATTCCAGTTGACTTTCCAATGTTCTTTAAAAACTTTGAAATAGAAATATCGTACTTTCCATTCCAGTTTTCAGTTCTTTTTATTACGCGTTCCATTCCAGAAACTGGAGCTGGCTTGTCCTGCGCAAAAGTTCTTGTTGTAAATGAAAGAACCGCAGCAACCGCCATAATCGAAAGCATAATAAATGCAATTTTTGTATTTTTAATTTTCTTTGTATCAGGCATATTTTTTCCTTAAAAAAACTTCCGCCGCTTCTAAAAAAAAACGGCAGATAATCTTAGCAAATTTCAGCTACTGGCTGACCATTTGTAAGCTGAGTTCCGGCACTTGCAAGGAAGTGAACTTTTCCGTCAACAGGAGCCTTTATTTCAAGTTCCATCTTCATTGACTCAATAATAACAACATTGTCGCCTTTCTTTACAGAAGCGCCTTCAGCAACAGCAGTTCTAAGGAACACGCCGGCAACTGGAGCATTTACTTTTGTTCCATTGCCAGATGAAACTGGAGCAGCTGGAGCCGGAGCCGCTGGAGAAGCAACAGGCTTCGCAACTGGAGCAGGCTGAACAACAACACCGCCAATAGCAGCAAGAACCTGTCCGCTTTGAATCTGTGTACCTGGAGCAACAGAATAAGTGATTGTTCCGTCGTCTGTAGCTTTAACTTCAAGCTCCATCTTCATTGATTCAATTATTATTATAGTCTGACCTTTTGAAACTTTTGTTCCGTTTGCAAAGCACTGCTTGAGCAAAGTTCCGGCAACTGGAGCTTTTACATCAACTCCGCCTGTAGCAACCGGAGCAGAAACAGCAGCTGCTGGAGCCACAGTTCCAGTTCCAACTGAAACCGAATAAGGAGTTCCGTTTACTGTAACAGAACCGTTTCCGTCTGAAGTTACATTGTATGCAGAACCGTTAACCGTGATTGTGTAAGAGCCGCCCTTTGAAGCAGGTTCAGCAGCCGGAGTTTCTTTCTTTGCAAATGCAGTCGCAGCGTCAACAGGACCGTTTGCTCTTTCCTTAAAGAATTTTGGAGCAACTTTCGGGAACATTGCATAAGTAAGAGTATCCTCGTCGCTTCCATCACCGCCATTTTCCTTTGCTTCCTTAACCATTTTGTCCCATTCAGGCTCAATTTTGTCAGCAGGACGGCAAGTAACAACTTCTTCCATATTATTCTGGGCAAGAGCCTTTTTTACGAGATCCGCATTTGGCTCCGCAGGAAGTTTTCCATACTTTCCAACCAAAAGATCGCGGAATTCGCCAGTCATTCTTTCATAGCGTCCAAAAAGAACATTGAAAACAGCCTGAGTTCCAACAATCTGCGATGTCGGAGTTACAAGAGGAACATATCCAACATCTTTCTGTACAATCGGAAGCTCTTTTAGAACATCGTCCATTTTGTTAGACGCGCCCTGCTGCTTAAGTTGACTTTCTAGATTTGAAAGCATTCCGCCCGGAACCTGGGAAAGAAGAATACGGGTGTCGGCTCCAAGAAAAGAAGATTCAAGTGAAGAATAATGCTTGCGGACTTCGCGGAAATAAGCGGCAATTTCAAGAAGAGCCTTTGTGTCAAGTCCTGTATCATACTCAGTTCCCTTGAGCATCTCAACAACTGTTTCAGTTGGGGAATGGCTCGTTCCCATAGACATTGAAGAAATAGCAGTGTCAAGAACATCCGCGCCGGCTTCAACCGCCTTAAGTTCTGTAGCAACAGAAAGTCCAGTTGTCGCATGAGAGTGGATTTCAATAGGAAGATCACAGGCTTTTTTAATGGCAAGAACCAAGTCATAGGCTTCATAAGGCTTTAGAAGTCCAGACATATCTTTTATACAGATTGAATCCGCGCCGAATTCAGCGTAAGTTTTTGCAAGGTCAGCATAAACCTGATTTGTATGGAAAGGAGTAACTGCATAGGAAATTGCCATCTGAACATGTTTTCCTGTCTTTTTTGCAGCTTTTGTAGCGCGCTCAAGGTTGCGAGGGTCGTTGCAGGCATCAAAAATGCGGAACACATCAATTCCGTTCTTTGCGGCAGTTTCAACAAACTTGTCAACAACATCATCAGCGTAATGGCGGTATCCCAAAAGATTCTGTCCGCGCAAAAGCATCATAATCTTATTATTTGGAAGAGCCGCATGGAGCTTGCGAAGACGCTCCCAAGGATCTTCATTCAAAAAGCGTATACAAGAGTCATAAGTTGCTCCGCCCCAGCCTTCTACAGCCCAATAGCCGATTTTATCAATCATTCCGCAAGCAGGAAGCATATCAGCAGTTGTCATGCGTGTGGCATGCAAAGACTGATGGGCATCACGCAAAACAAGTTCAGAAATTCCAATTTTCTTAGACATAAATCAACCTCTTATAAAAATCTATTAATTACAAAGCTTTTTTATCTTTTAATACAGCGGCAATAGCGGCGACAACAGCTCCACTGTCTTCAGCAGGAACAGAAACGGAAGGAGCGGCAACTGGCTGCTCGCCGGCAGGCTCGGTGTCCCATTTCAAGGCATGTACAACGGCATGAAGCGCAATCATCGCCAAAATCATGATAATCAGAAAAAAGAAAACCACACCCATTCCCAGCAAAGTAAGAATTCCACTTTGACTGAACATTTCAAGAACTGTCATAGTTCCTCCCAAGAATAAAGATTTTATAGGAAAACAAATTTTTTAAACCGAATCTTTCCGCATTTTAGCAAAAAGATACCATTAATAATATAGAGAAATTTTTAAAACTTTACAATTAGAGTAGAAAGAATTTATTCATCAACTGAACAACAGTTACGCAAAAAAAAATCCGCCAGGAACAAATGAAACACGTTCAAATATTCCAAGCGGAAATTTCAATTTAAAGTTTCAGTCTAAACCCTGAACTGGCCAAGACGGCTGTCCATTACAGAAATATTTTCCTTTGTAGACTGCGCCAAGTCCGAAACATTCTGAGCCGCCGAACTTATTTGCCTTGCTCCCGCCGCCATTTCGTCCATGCTTCCAAGAATCGTAGAAGAAACATGCTGAACAGAATCCATTTCCTTGGAAACTTCAACAATTCCGCTGTTTACATCCTTGAATTTTCCGTTTACTTCAGAAGACTGGCTCCTCATGTCGCTAAGCGCGCTGAAAATCTGCCTAGAAGCATTTTCCTGCTCGTTCATGGCATTGTCAATTTCACGGATAATCGTATCGGTTGAATTCAAGTGCGTAACAATTTCACCGAATGCAGTCTGCGAATCCTTTGAAAGGGAAACAACATCTTTAATAGAAGAAGAAATCTGCTTTAATTCTGTATTGATATTTTTTGACTGCTGGCTTGAAGTTTCCGCAAGTTTTCTGATTTCATTTGCAACAACAGAAAATCCTTCGCCCGCTTTTCCTGCATGGGCGGCTTCAATCGCAGCGTTCATTGCAAGCAAGTTTGTTTCAGAGGCAATCTGCGAAATAATCTGGTTCGCCTGAATAAGCATTTTTGACTGGGCGGCAATTTCGTTGACTTTTCCGTCTACATTCGCAAGCTTTGTTTTTCCCTCGTCAACAGTTCCACCAAGTTCCTTAAAGCTGTCAGACATTTTATGGACATTTGCAGTAACGGAAGAAATGTTTCCAAGCATCTCTTCAATTGCGGCGGAAGATTCAGAAATTCCCTGCGCCTGAGCTTCAATAAGGCCAGACAAATCTTTTATGCTTCCGGCAGACTTTCCAAGAATTCCGGTTGTATTTGAAACAGAAATAGAAAGATTTTCGGACTGCCTTTTTACGCCGGTAATGTTCGCCATAATCTGGGCAGTCGCGCTGGCAGATTCGGATGCGTTTGTTCCCAAATTCTGGCCGATTGAATCAAGGGAATTCTGAGCTTCGTTCAGTTCAACGATAATCTTCTGAATCATTTCAATAAATTTATTTATGTCAAGTGAAATATCATCAAATTCATTGTTCCATTTTATAGGCAAGCGCGCCGTAAGATCCGCATCTCCAGAAGAAAGATTGCTGATTGCCTCTCCGACGGCCTTAAGCGGATTTATAATTTTTGCAATCAGAATAGCCACAAGAATCAGAATAATAACAGCCGCGCACAAAACTGTAGCAATAAGAATCCGCAAGAATATGGAATAAATTATTTCATTCACAAGCGAAACTTTCTTGCCAAGGAAAAGAGTTGTCAAAAACCGGCCGTCGTCATATTTTAAAGGAAAATAGTATGTAAAGTAATCATCACCATTAATTTTAGCATTGTACAAAGTCTCTTTACCGGAAGAAGCCCTTTCTATCGGAGTCTTGTCAGCAATTTCCGTTCCAAGCATTCCCGCCAGCGAGGTAAAGGCCCTTTTTGTTCCCTCAAAAATTGTAAAATTGCAGTCTGTTGATTTTGAAATGCGCTCAACAAATGAATTGTTCAGTATTTCCTTTTTAGTAAAGAACGCACCCACAACTTTTCCGTTTGCCTCCAAAGGACGGCCGCAAATATATGAAACAACACCGTCAGCCTGCACAAAATCTGAAAACTGTTTTCCCTCAAGGACATTTCTTTTATTCTGGTCGTCCATTCCATGCATAACTCCTGCGTTTATTGCAGTTCCGTCAGTTCCCACAAAAGTGCAGGCATCAAACATAGAAGCGGCAATGGCATTGCTGAAAGTATCACGTATTACTTCTGGCTTAGAAAGTCCAAAAATTGAGTAAATGTCTTCAAGTATTTTTAAAGTATACAATGTCGAATCTTTGCAGGTTTTCTTAAAAATATCAATTTCCTCATAAACAATTGAAACGCTGCTCTTTAATGACTTGTTAAAATAATCAGAAAAATCGGTTTTTATTCTGGAATAGACAATAACAGAAAGAGCCGCGGCATAAACCGCAAGCCCAATAATATTCGACAGCATAAGAACCGCCGAAATTGAAAATCTTTTTTTCATAGTAACCCCATACAATTATCTACCCCCCCCGGCTATACAGCGCAAAACCAAAGTTTTATAGTGTGCAAGTATAACATAACTAAAAAAATATGCAACCATAAAAATTGAATCTCACAGGATAAACGCATTATAAATGTATTCAGCATAAAACTGGCTTCCAGTCACGGTTTCCTGGTTCAAAATCACGCAATAATGGGGATGTCCAATAAGTATCTTTTTTGTCATTCATAGGCTTTTATAGACTTGACCCGAAATTCTAAATGCATATATTACAATCATTTAGAAATTGTTCAGCAATGACATTCAGAACTTATTGGACATCCTCTGATTGTTGCAAAGTAACTATAGAATTCCCCGCTCATGCGGTCGCAACAATCAGAGTGTTTTTGCCCCAGGAGCCGTTTCTTCGCGCAAACTTTACTTAAATTATTCATAATGCGTTTGCCCTGCAAGCCCCCCGTCTAATAAAAAATTATTTTCCTAAATCAAGGATGCGGCGGTTCCAGTCCTTTGGAGGATCCTCGATTATGCTCCAGTCAAAGTCAAGAATTCCATGCGGAGGAAAAAGAGGCTGTGGTGGCGGATGATTTTTTTTCAGGTTTTCAGCAAGAATTTCTTCAAGAGATTTTCCCTTTTCAAGTGTTAAATACGGCTCGCCGAATGCGCAGATTGTTGAGTAAACAGACTCCTGAGGAACTTGAATTCCATTTAAATCATTTGAAGATTTTATTTTTAAAACTGAATTAAATGTACAGTCAGCAGGAAAAGAAGAAATTTTTTTCACACTGCGGATTTTGGTTCTGCGCCCTGTAACGCAAGTAAAAATTTGCCCGGCTACAACAAGATGCTTTGGAACAGAATATTCACTTCCTGCGTCGGAAAAAAAAGCCTGGGCGGAACTGTCGTATTCCATGTCGGTTTTCCATGTAGATCATTTCTCCCGAATGCGGCTCTAAGTCTTGCGGACGATACTTATCTTTAATCGCTTTAACGTCTGGGTCGCTAGGACGTGCTTTCTTCTCTAATGGATTAAGGATAATACTTAACTGACGGAAGCCAGTATTACCCACTAACGCTGACGTTGGGAATTGTGCGGAATCCATATAAGCCTGAAAACGCAAAGTTACTACTTTCAGCCGATACAGCAGATTATAGTCATTGTACCATGTGATCACATTATCATATCCCCACCGCGCCGGGTCTTGTCGCAATTCATCTGGGAACGGTACAACAATATGCTCGTTGGTGCAACGGTTGATCGCCGCATCAGGTGGAATTGTGTATAGATATTCCCAACGATAACCATCACCCATATCAATTGAATCACCTTTACCAACCGGAGGCGCAACTGATTCATGGTTAGGTGTCCATTTTCCACCTAATTTCAAACATTCGACTTTCTCATCAATACTTGAAATAGAACAGTAACCGCGATCAGGAACATCGGTCACACGGTACACCATCCAACCACTACCAACATCAGTTCGGTTATAGGGTGCTGAGTTCACGACCACAATGTCATTGATAAAGAATGTGCGCGGGTTATCCTGTCCGGTATCGCCCCAATCTTTACGAGGGATAACCGCATCAAGTAGAGATTTGTTAATCTTAACCGCTCCCATCATGTGGGTCCACATATCAACAACACCCGCCGTTGAATCCGTTGGATAAGGGGGCGCGAAGCCCACCTCTTTTTCATTTTCCGACCACGGTGTGGATCGACCAAACGTTCCATAAATTGTAATTTGATTTGCATTATCGCCTACAGAATTATAGAAATTCAGAAGTTTTTCTGTCCTGAATTTGCTAGTAATGATTGAGCGATAGATCACACTATTTTCATTAGCCATCAATTTTCCTCTGTGTCGGATTCTTCGGATCTCGTGGATTCCCTACATTGTCCTTCAACCTTTTATCTACAAGTTCACGGAACATCGAGAACGTTACAGAAGACTGGTCGAAAAGTGGACTCATTGCAAATCTACGTTCGGACGGTAATTGTCCTTGGAAAATAGAGTTATCATTTTCTTCGTTATAATTTGCAGGTAAAGGAGGTCGTGGAGGGCAAGGACGGAAAACTCGACTTCATACTCGAGCAGAACGGCAGAAACCTCTCCGGCGGTCAGAAGCAGAGAATTTCCATAGCGCGCACGCTGACGAAAAAGCCCGAGATACTCATTCTCGACGACAGCTCCAGCGCGCTCGACTACGCGACCGACGCGGCGCTCCGAAAGGCGATACATTCGCTCGGCGGCGACACGACGGTATTCCTCGTTTCGCAGAGAATAGCCGGAATAAAGCAGGCAGACAAGATAATCGTTCTCGACAACGGCGCGATGATGGGCATAGGCACGCATGACTCGCTCATGCAGACCTGCGATACTTACAGGGAAATCTACTTCTCGCAGTTTCCAGAAGAGCGCGCGCTCTATGCCAAGGCAAACTGAAGGGAGGGGGCAACAATATGAAAAAAGATAACAACGCAAAAAAGGCTACCTTCCGCGGCAGTAAAGGCACATTCCGCAAGCTGATGCGGTTCATCGCGAAATACCGCATACTCCTTTTTTCGGGGATAGTCCTTGCCGCACTTTCCGTGGCGCTCCAGCTCTATGTTCCGATGCTCTTCGGCGATGCGATAGACAATATCGCGGACAAGGGCAAGGTGGATTTTGACGCAATGTGGGTTTATCTTGCGAAAATACTCGTTTTCGCTTCCGTTTCCGCTTTTGCGGCATGGCTGATGAACCTTGTAAACAACCGCATGACATTCCGCATAGTGCGCGATATCCGTTCGGGCGCGATAAAGCATATCCAGCGCCTGCCGCTCTCCTATCTCGACAGCCACAGCACGGGCGATATAGTCAGCCGCATCATCTCCGATGCGGACATCCTCTCGGATGGGCTGCTGCTCGGCTTCACTCAGCTTTTCTCGGGAATAGTGACTATCGTGCTCACGCTTATCTTCATGCTTTCCAAGAATGTATGGATAACACTGATGGTTCTGCTTCTCACACCGCTCAGCTTCATCGTGGCGAAATTTATCGCTTCGCGCTCGTATAATATGTTCAGGCGGCAGAGCGAGGCGCGCGGAAAGCAGACGGCGCTCATCGACGAAATGATAGGCGGGCAGAAGGTGGTCCGCTCATTCGGCTACGAAAAGAGAAGCTCCGAGCGCTTTGCCGATATAAACGAAAAGCTCCGCGTATACAGCCAGAAGGCGGTTTTCTACAGCAGTCTAACAAATCCCTCCACAAGATTTGTAAACAATATCGTCTATGCGCTCGTCGCACTCGTCGGCGCGCTTATGATAACAGGCGGTAATCTCACAGCCGGCGGACTTGCCGTGCTTCTCTCGTATGCAAGCCAGTATATGACAT
>OQVL01001729.1_pt1 | contig 13213 bp, 8 predicted proteins | sample 1691501 | NCBI WGS metagenome assembly OQVL01 (sample SAMN03418253, study PRJEB22391) | human gut metagenome | biome: human-gut; feature: organic feature; material: feces | host: Homo sapiens | place: Tanzania | collected 2013-01
TGTTACTTTATAGAGAGGACACAAAAATGTACCAAGTTATTTTTTAATCATTACTTAAGAACAATAGTAAATGTGTTCTTGCCGTTCACGTCTACTGTCTGTGGGGTGAAGCCGATATAGCTCACTAAGAGTTGTTTTTTCCCGGAAGGCACTGTAAGCGAGAAGTTACCGTCGATATCGGTAACCGCACCAACTCCTTGTGCTCCCTTAATTGTTACGCTCGCACCAATGATAGGCTCGCCAGTACTGTCCTTAACAACACCGGTGATCTTTGACTGGGCGAAAGCAAGGCTGCTACTCATAGAGGCAGCCATACAAAGCATCACTAACTTCTTCATTAGGGATCTAATTAAAGGGTTTATATTAAATTGTTACTGAATTAACATTGTTGTTTTTAAAAGCTCCGAGAAGCCGTTATGCCATTGTATGGCAATAAGTAGCAGCAACTTTTTTCAAGATGACTGCCATACATTTATATATAATGTAAATAAAGATGTTGTATTCATCGTTGTAAGTTTTTTGAAGTTATTATGGTTTATTTTCCGATTGCAAAGGTATTACAATTCATTCAACATGATTAGCACTATTTTGCCATAGTATCACACAATTATGACAAATATGACAAAACGCATATGTTGACTGGAAAATAGTGGAATAAAAAAGAGGAGGCTACGGCAAAAAACGCCATAGCCTCCTGTGGTATTAAAGAGTTTTTCTATTAGTCTACAACTTCGAGCAGCAGCACGCGGCTTGCCCATTCGTTGGCCTTGCCCCATGGAGCGTTGTGTCCATAAGGTATCTCCAAGCCGTTCTGCATGAGATATTCGCCCGAGAACGACTTGCCCTCGAACGAGAGAGGCGAGTTGTCGATGCGGTTAAGCTCGGTGATGCGGTAGCGCTTCTGCGGGTCGAGTCCAGCCATAGGGATGCGTGGCAGATGCTGGTTGCAGAACGATTCGGTCTTCCACCAGTAGAATACAGCCTTGTCCTTCATGTCTGTCACGTACATGAGCGAAGCCACACCCTTCTTTTCATAAGGCGACTGCAGACGGTAGAGATTGCCAAACTGCACTATGGGACGTATGCGCTTGTAGTCGGCTATAGCCTTGCGGCACTGCTCCTTGTCCTCGTCGTTGAGCACCTTAGGCTGTATCTCCATGCCCAGGCGGCCGCTCATGGCTACGTCGGTGCGATACTTCAATGGCACGGTGCGGGCTGTCTGATGGTTGGGAGCGTTGGAGATGTGCGAAGCCATAGCGATGGCAGGGAAGAAGTAACTGGTTCCCCACTGCATGTATACACGCTGCAGGGCATCGGTGTTGTCGCTTGTCCAGAACTCGTCGAAGTAGGGCAGTGTGCCCCAGTTTACACGTCCGCCACCAGAAGCGCAGTCCTGGATGGTGAGGTCGGGGTATTTGGCGCGTATACGCTGCAACACTTTCTCGAAACCGCGGTGATACTCGATGAACAAGTGGCTCTGGTTGTTGGCAGTAAGATACTGTGAGCCGTGGTTTGAGATGTTCATGTTGGCATCCCACTTGATGTAGTCAATCTCAGGATACTTCGTCATCATGTCGTCGACGATTGAGAACACGAAGTCCTGCACCTTAGGATTACCGAGGTCGAGCACCACCTGAGTGCCGCCGCGTCCGCACTTTAGGTCGCGCTTTGGAGCCTTAATCACCCAGTCGGGATGCTTCTCGAAGAGCTCGCTCTTGGTGTTCGACATCTCAGGCTCAAGCCAGATGCCAAACTTAATGCCCAATTTCTTTGCCTCTGCAAGCAGACCCTCGATGCCGTGTGGCAGTTTCTCCTTGTCCACTACCCAGTCGCCAAGCGCACAGTTGTCGATGCTGCGCTTGTATTTGTCGCCAAACCATCCGTCGTCCATAACGAAGAGTTCGCCGCCCATAGACTTGATGTCTGCCATCATCTGCGCCATTTCCGGTTCCTTGATGTTGAGGTAAACACCCTCCCAAGAGTTAAGCAGAATCTTGCGCTCGCGGTTGCCGTTCATCAGTTTATACTTGCGTCCCCAGCTGTGGAAGTTGCGGCTCACTCCGCTCATTCCCTCCTTGCTGTAGGAGAAGGCAGTCACGGGAGTGGTGAAAGTCTCGCCCTTGGCCAAATGATACTCCGAATTGTACTCGTCGATACCGGCAAAGAACTGGTGGTACTCCGACTCATCGGTCACGGCACGCAGCTTGTAGTTGCCCGAATAGCAGATAGCGGCACCGATTACACGACCACTGTTCTCCTGACCCTTACCGTCGAGCGAGAACATAACCTCGCCACGAGAAGTGTGGGCATTGCGTGTTCCGTCGCGGTTTTCAATTACAAATGTGCCAGGCTTAAGCTCCTCCTCCGAGAGCTGCGCCTCGTTGGCCCATGCACCGTAGAAGTGAGACATCCACACGTTGCCACGGCGTATGGGCAGATAGGCAGAATCAAACTGCGAGAGAGTGACGGTTGTCTTCTCACCGTTGTTTATCTCTGTCCACATCTCTATAATGTCCACATCGTTGTAGGCACGGTAGCACACTGTGACGTAGAACGGATATACGCGGTCCTTGAGCTTAACCTTCAGCACCTTGGCATTCTGCTCCGAAGTGGTGGTATAGCTGTCTACATCCATTTCAAGAGTCATGTTGTCGTCGGCATGACGCACCGAAAGGGCAGCAGCCGATTCGCCTATCATGCCATACACAGGATAAGCATCCTTGCCAGCTGTGCCGCCTGCCTGCAGAGAGGCAATGTCGGCATCCGACAGCTTGTCGCCATAATACACGAATTTGAATGCGCCTCCCTTTGTAGCATCAACAACGAGCGATGTCTTGGGGGTTGACACACTGATGTTCTCGGCATTTGCCATGCCTGAGAGCATCATCATAGCCAATGCCGGAAGAGCAATACGCTTGGAATATTTTCCCATAGTTTTATTTGTTTTGATTATTTGTTGGTTTAAGACATGTAATCGTTTGCAAAATTATCCAATTTATTCAGAAGCCACAAACTTTATTTTGCCTATATATACCACTTTCTTGCAATCGCTGCAAAAAATAATGATAAACTACACAATAACCTTTGTTTTGAAGTATTTCTCGCGGAATTCCGTTGGGCTGCATCCCTTGTATTTGCGGAACAGTCGGTTGAAATTGCTCAGCGTGTTGAATCCGCAGTCGTAGCATATTTCGCTGACGCTGTTGGTGGTGTCTACAAGTTGTCGTGAAGCCACGCCAAGGCGCATCTCCACCACATAGTCGCTTAGTGTCTTGCCTGAGCGCAGCTTGAAGAATCGGCTGAACGATGTTGTTGACATTCCCACGAGGTCGGCAAGGTCGGCGAGGCGAATCTCCTCGGTGTAGTGTTTGCTGATGTAGTCCTTCACCTTTAATATACGTCGGCTCTCGCTGTCGACATTCACCTTGGCGAAAGATGATGATGCAAGCTCGCGTGTGCCGTCGGCAAGTGACAGCTCATATAATAAGGTGAGGAAATTGATAACAGAATAAAATTTGTCTTTAGTAGATGAGAGTGAGTCGAGAAGCGGATAAACCTTATCGATAGCCTCGGGTGTGAACGCCACGCCCTTGCGCGCCTTCTCAAACATCCGCTTGATGGGAAGCAGGGGAGTGCGGTTGAAGAGGCTGTAGGAACTGTTGAAGTCGAAGAAGAACTGCACAGTTATCTCGCGTATGTCCTCGCTTTTGCACTTGTCTTGTTCCCACACGTGCTCCAAGTCGGGACTTGTTATGAGCACAAGCTCACGATTGCCTATCGTCTCGGCACTGTCGCCTACGATACGCAACACACCTTCCCCGTTCTCCACATAGTTAAGTTCAAAGACCTCGTGCTTGTGTATAGGGTAGGTGAATTCTTTCTTTCGTCTGTCCGCCACATACATGAAGTCGCTGTCGAGTAGTGGAGGTAATTCACGCAATACTTTATCTTCCATAAGGTGCAAATTTAGCGATTATTTTGAAATTTCCAAACTGTTTAATGCTTTTTGGGTAAAAAAACTTTATCTATAGTGTTGTATTTTGCATTATATTATTCGCAATATCAAGTATTTTCATTAAATTTGCAAAGTGAATGTCACTAAAGCAATTTTGAAACTAATACTACATTAATATGTTAGACGTAAAAGAAACATTGAGCAGCGCTGAGGAGCGCATGGAGATGGGTGCTATGTACTTGGAAGAGCAGCTTGCACGCATCCGTGCCGGACGCGCTAATGTGGCTATTCTCGACGGTGTGCGAGTTAGCTCATGGGGTTCGATGGTGCCATTGAACCAGGTTGCCAACGTTACAGTGCCCGACCCACGCACTATTGCCATTCGTCCTTTCGACAAGAAGCAGATTCGTGAGATCGAGAAGGCTATTATGGACAGCGATGTGGGCATCACTCCTGAGAACAACGGCGAGATTATTCGCCTTGGCATTCCTCAGCCTACCGAGGAGCGCCGCAAGGAGCTTGTGAAGCAGTGCAACAAGATTGGCGAGCGCACTAAGGTGGAAATCCGCAACGCACGTCAGGATACCAAGGACAAGCTTAAGAAGGCTATCAAGGACGGACTCTCTGAGGACCTTGAGAAGGATGCCGAGAACGAGCTTCAGAAGATTCACGACAAGTTCGTGAAGAAGGTTGACGATCTGCTTGCTGCCAAGCAGAAGGAGATTATGACTGTGTAATAAGAAATATAAAAGGTAAAAGGGCTTTACTCTTTTACCTTTTTGTATTTTATGTAAAAAAGAATAAGGATGCAAGGATTAGTAATCAAGAACACCGGCAGTTGGTATACTGTGCGTACCACCGATGGAGCCACGGTTGACTGCAAGATTAAGGGCAACTTCCGACTTAAGGGAATACGCAGCACCAACCCTGTTGCTGTGGGAGACAATGTGGAGATAGTGCGCAATCAGGAGGGCACAGCATTCATTACTGCCATCTGCGACCGACGCAACTATATCATAAGAAAATCTCAAAACCTGAGCAAGCAGAGCCATATCATAGCTGCCAATGTCGATCAGGCTTTCCTCATAGTCACCGTCAACTATCCCCAGACAAGCACCATCTTCATCGACCGATTCCTCGCTACAGCCGAGGCTTACAGTGTGCCTACGGTGCTTGTGTTCAACAAGACCGACATTCTCTCTGACGAGGAACGCCATTATCAAGAGATGATGATGAAGCTTTATGAGACGGTAGGATACAAGTGTGTGGCTGTTTCTGCCACCACAGGACTTGGCATGGACGATATTAAGCCAATGCTTAAGGACAAGATAACGCTCCTTAGCGGCAACAGTGGAGTGGGCAAGTCGACATTCATCAATCATATTCTGCCCGACGCCAACCTGCGCACATCGTCGATTTCAGACGCTCACAACACAGGTATGCACACCACCACGTTCTCCGAGATGCTCGAGTTGCCCGAGGGTGGCTACCTTATCGACACTCCGGGAATAAAGGGTTTTGGTACGTTCGACATTGAGCCTGAAGAGCTGACAAGCTATTTCAAGGACATCTTCCAGTTCTCCAAGGACTGCCGCTTCAACAACTGCACCCACACTCATGAGCCAGGTTGCGCTGTGTTGAAGGCTGTAGAGGAGCATTACATATCCGCCTCGCGGTATCAGAGTTATCTGTCGATGCTTCAGGACAAGGACGAGAACAAATACCGCGAGGCGTATTAATCAGAATTATTTCTTCTTAGCTTTCGCATCGAATCTATACGAGAACGTCAGGTTTGCATAGTGATGCATGTAGTTTGTCGTAGTTTCGGTGCGCTGGAATGCCGAGTAGTTGTTGTCGTACCAGATATCATTGTTGAAGATATCGTCTACAAACAGCGACAGTCGGCATTTATTTTTGCAGAAACCGTAGCTGATGCTTGCCATCGACATCAGTTTGTGTCCGTTCATCTCGGATGTGGCATAGCCCTTGCGGAAGTCGTCGGACAGACGTATGTACATTTCTAATGGCGAGAGCTTGAGTCTGACACTTATTCCAAGGCTGTTGTACAACGGACTGCTGTTGTAGGTGTCGTCGTCGTAGCGGTAGCGGTTCCACTGCAAGTCGTTGAATAGTGTAAGCTGCACTTTCTCCGCCTCATACGACAGATCAAAATTCTCGTCAATGCCAAGACGTTTCTGCAGGTTGAGGTCGGGCACGGCGTTAGGGTCGTTGTTGTCGACAATGGTCAGGAATCCGTACGACTTGGATGTGAGCACCTTGAATTTGTTCATCAGTCGGAAGTATACGCCAATGCCTTGGTCGTAGTTGAATCCGAATTTCCACATGTCGCCACCCTTCACGTTCATGGGTTTCGACTCATACGCTCCGGTTGTGGAGTTGTAGCGGTAGAGTGTGGCTATAGGGTTGATGTCCTTGTTGTAGGAAACGTTCAGTCCCAGCACAATCTGCTTGCGCAGCCACATGCGGTGGTAGTTGTAGGTAGTGGTGTGGCTGTGCGACTTGTGCAGCAATGGGTTGCCGGTTGACACAGACAGCGGGTCGGTGGTGTCGCGATAGCCGAGCGTGCTGATGAAGTTGGGCACAGAGGTGTTGTAGGCAAACGAGATGTCCATATTGCGCACACGGCTCATCTTCCACTTTAGGAATATCGACGGTTCGTAGGTGTAGCTTGTGCGCACGGCAGTTGTGTCGAGCTGTCCGTAGCGGTAGTCGGCCTTCTCGCGGTAGACATTCCAGTTGAGCTTAGGCATAATCATTAACGCCTTCACTGGGGTGATGGTCGACTTCAGCGTGAATCTGTTCACCCACTTGTGCATGAGGTTGCTCATGGCATTTGCCTGGTCGAGTGTGGTAGGAATGCCGCCCACCACGTTCTGCTCGTTGTTGTCGGTGAAGAAGTTGCGTATGGTGCGTGTGCGTGAGTAGGTCACGTTGTCAAGAATGTTGACATACACCTTCTTGCCCAGCCAATAGTCGAACGACGCGCCAAGTTGGGTGCTAAGCTCATGGTTGCTTCGGTCGTAGAACTGCCATACCTTCTCGCTACGTTTTTCTCGCAGATATTCCAGGTCGCGGTTGATGTGTGTGTCCTCGTTGGCTCCATTAATATAGGTGTAGCCTTGGATGGAGAACGAGCCTTTCTTGCCGATGAAGTGCTTCCACGTGTAATTAATGTTTAAGCCATGTGTCTGCTGGTCGCTCGACTGATAGTTGTTGTTGCGGGTGATGAGTCGTTCGTAGAGCGCATCGCCAGGCTTGGCGGCAAAAGCGTCTGCAAGCGAGTGGTATTTGAAATTGTTTTGGTCGTAGCCATACGATGCACCCTTGTTCTCGTTGCTGTTGCTGCTCTTCTCGTAGGTTGCCTTCACGTTCACTTGTATAGTGTTCACCGAGTCGGTGTAGGCAAAGAGTTGGGTCTCTATCTGTGGGGCGAGCTTGTGGCTGTAGCGGTAGTTGTTCGACACGGCAAACGTGTGTTCCTTGTTAGGGAAGAAGGTCTCGGTCGATTGTCCAATAGTGTTCCAACCGTCGCTATGTCCCATGTTTGCGCTTATGTTCCATCGGTTGGTGGAGTAGTCGCTTGCACCCTTGGTCTTCCAGTTGTGCTGATAGTTGTACGATCCATATTGGCTCTTGCCGTCGCCGTCGATATTTCGGTTCATTGAAGAGCTCATGGTTCTGTCAATATAGCGGTTGGCATTGTTGGCCTGGGCATAAACCATCTGCGGGTCGTGGTCGCTGAGTCGGCTTGCCGTAACGTCGAACATGTAGCGTTTCTTTGTTTGGTATTGCGCTTCAACAGTGCCATACCATTTGTCGAGGAAACCAGGCTTCACCTGAATGTCGAGCACTTGGTCCTCCTCGCCTTCATCCTTGCCAGTATGTCGGGCCAGTTCCGACTTACGGTCGTAGAGCTTTAGCTTGTTAGCCACTTCTGCAGGCAGTTGACCTATGATCTGGTCGCCGCCAAATATATCCTTGCCATTCATCATCAAGCGTATTGGCTTGTTGTTCCAGTAGAGTTTGCCGTCGCGGTTCTCCACTCCAGGCAACTTCTTGATTAGTTCGTCGAGGCGTGCTCCTTCCTTCAGTTTGAAGGCCTCAGGATTGAACACGATGGTGTCGCCTGCCATAGTGATGCGTGGCATCTTTGCCGTAATCTCCACCTCCTTAAGCATTAGGGCAGTAGGCTGCAGCTTGATGATGCCAAGGTCGGTAGTGTCCTTCACCTCTTGGCCGTAAGAATAATCCACCTTGCGGAAATTCCTATATCCGATCATGCTGAACTTGAACATGATGCGTCCTTCCCATCCACTGTTGAGATAGAAGCAACCGGTGCTGTCGGTCTCAGTCTGATTCTGACACGACCATCCTGGCTGAGGATTCACCTCGCTGAATATGTTTGCTCCGATGAGAATCTCGCCTGTCTCGGCGTTCACAATCTTTCCTTTGAATGTGTCGGCGTGGCAAAGTGCCGACTGCACAAGGCAGAACATCATTACAAAGAGAAGTTTCTTAAGTAAGTTTTTCATAAGCTTATTGTTTTATATTTATATTCGTTTGTTTCGTTATATTAGTCTAACGAATTAGAGGTTGTTTTATTAACAACGTTAACACATTTTAATATTGCTGACATCTGTCACCTGACGTACACCAATCGATTGACTATATAATATAATGTGAAATTATAGTTATTTTTACTTGCTACAGCCTAAAAATCCCAATAAAAGTCTTTCGTTTGTTTTCTTTTTGCTATCTTTAGTGCCAAATCCATATCAATAGCATTATGAGGCAATCAGAAAGAGCCAGCATCATGCGAATCGTAACCGATTTGATTGAGGCTGATGGCATATTAGACACAAGGGAGATAAGACTTCTTGAAACCTTGCGCATCAAATACGGCATAAAGAAAGAAGACGAGGTGAGAGCGGCATCGTTGTCGTTGTCGCAGGCATTCAACGAACTGTCCAATTCCGACCAGAGCTTAAGGCATGACCTTCTTGAGGACTTCAACAAGATGGTGATGTCGGATGATTTCTGTGCCCGCGAGGAAGCGTTGCTTATTCTTGCTATAAGAAATTGTCTTACTGTGAACACCGTGAGCCAGGTGTCCGTTGTCTCTGTCAATGCGTCGAGCCTGCATTTCGAGGCCACGCAGATTCTGTATGTAGAGAGCGAGTTCGACAATAACATCAATGAGCAAATCAACCGATTCTACCGCGAGATAAGTGCCGAGATACGATTGGCTGGCTTCGACTTTGTCTATCTGCCTAAGATAGCCGAGCACTACAGAAGCATATCCGAGGACGACCTTTTCCAGATTGCAGGGTTTCTTTATCCCAAGGTGAGCGAGGAGCGGTTACACCTTATTATAAGTCAGCTGCGCAGTCTGTCTACCGAGCGATTCTGCAAGGAACAGTTGTCTGCAAAGCTTAACATCAACGAACTCTCAACCGTCGTCCCGTCGTTGATGCTGAAGATAGGCGACTCGCTGGTGGACAATGAGCCTACAACCAACTTCCTTCTTGTGGAGATTGACAACAATGTGTTGGAAAGCGTAAGGAAGTTACTCGACCTCTTCTCGGAGACTTACCACAACTATCAACTGAATTATCTCAAGGACGAGAAAGGGCGCTTTGTGTATAAGGGTTTCTACAAGCAGATATTCGACATCCTGATGCTCAGGAAGGGAGTGCAAAGCCGTGTGGTGGTGGACACTTTCAACGAGCGCATATATTTTCCCGATGCCGATGTGGCTATAGAGAAGATACACCGAAGGGAGAAAGCCTTGTATGCCTTGTTCCTGCTCGAATCGCCAGGCGGAGGCATCAACTTCAACAAGCCCAAATCGCCTAAGCATATGGAGCGGTACAGGAAACGCATGGATGCCATTCAAACAAAATACAAGATGATATACTGCATGCTTGGTGGCGACGAAAGCTCGGCTCCCAATCTTGAGGTGTCGGAGATACGACTGCCAATGATCAGTCTGCTGAAAAGACAAATACTCAAATTGGGCGGCGTGTTGCATCATGCCAACGATTATGTGGTTCAGCGCAACTTCTATGGCAACTATAGCGTGGGCGTTTCGCCAGACTTGTGCTGTTGCAGCAGTGGGCCGGATGGCGAAATCACGCCTCTTGCTGAATCGGACATTTGGCAAGGAATATCGGCGTTGTAAGGTTGCAACCATAAGCATGGTCTTGCCATCAATGTCGCTTGCAATGTTGGTGGAACATGAATAATGTCGGAAAAAAATAATACTTTTGCACCGTAAAAGGATAATTTAGCAATAAATGGAACAGAAACATCATTACACAGGCTTGACCGACGCCCAAGTGCTCGAAAGCCGCAGTAAGAATGGTGCCAACGTGTTGACACCACCTGAGAAAGAACCACTTTGGAAACAATTCCTTGAGAAGTTTGGCGATCCTCTCATCATCGTTCTCTTGATAGCGGGCTTTTTGTCGATAGGCATTTCGTGCTATGAGTTCTTCGGACTCGACCATGGTGCTGCCGTATTCTTCGAGCCTGTAGGAATATTTGTGGCAATATTGCTTGCCACAGGACTTGCTTTCTACTTTGAGTTGCAGGCCGACAAGGAGTTCACTATCCTCAATCAGGTTAACGACGATGAGGCTGTGGAGGTGATACGCAATGGCAACACAACGCAGGTGCCACGCAAGGATGTTGTTGTAGGCGACATTGTGGTGCTGAATACTGGTGGCGAGGTGCCAGCCGATAGCGAACTGTTGGAGTCTACTTCCTTGCACATGGATGAGTCGACACTCACTGGAGAGCCAATGTGCCTTAAGAGCATCTACGAGAAAGACTTCGACAAGGCTGCCACTTACCCCACCAATCATGTGATGAAAGGCACAAAGGTGATGGAGGGTCATGGCATCTGCCGTGTGTATGCTGTAGGCGACAAGACAGAGCAGGGCAAGGTGTTTGAGGCTGTGCAGATTGACGACAGCGTCAAGACTCCGCTCAATGAGCAGCTCGACGGCTTGGGCAAGTTGGTTACTAAGGCAAGCTATGCTTTTGCTGCCTTGATTGTTGTGGGCCGCATCATTATGTACTTTGTGAATAATGGCTCCGACTGCTTCGGCTCTTTCGAGCAGATAGCTGCGTTCATAGCCTATGTACTTCAGACGTTGATGGTTGCCGTGACGCTTATTGTTGTGGCTGTGCCAGAGGGATTGCCTATGGCCGTGACCTTGAGTTTGGCTTACAGTATGCGCCGTATGCTCAAGACCAACAACCTCGTGAGAAAGATGCACGCTTGCGAGACTATGGGAGCAACAACCGTGATCTGTACTGACAAGACGGGTACTCTGACGCAGAACCTTATGAGTGTTGACGAGATGAAACAGTATGGCGACACTCCTAAGGAGATTCTTAGCGAGGGAATTGCCGTTAACTCTACTGCATCCATCGACTTCTCCGACAAGGAGAAACCGCAGATACTGGGCAACCCCACAGAGGGTGCGTTGCTTATCTGGCTCAACAAGCAGGGTGTGGACTATCGTCCGATACGCGAGAGCGTGAAGACTATTGCCGAGGTGCCGTTCTCTACAGAGCGCAAGTATATGGCCACGGTTGTTGAGTCGGAGGCTCTGAAAGGCAAGAAGGTGCTTTATGTGAAGGGTGCTCCCGAGATTGTGTTTGGCCTTTGCCATGAGGCTTCGGTTAGCAAGGAGGAGGTTGACAAGCAATTGCTCGCCTACCAGAACCGCGCAATGCGTACTCTTGGCTTTGCCTATCAGGTGGTGGATGACGCTGCCCAGGCTGTTGATGGCAACAAGATTGTTGCAAGCAAACTCATCTTCATTGGTGTTGCCGCCATTGCCGACCCGGTAAGAAAGGATGTGCCGGCTGCCGTTAAGGAATGTCTTGATGCAGGCATCAGCGTGAAGATAGTAACAGGCGACACTTCGGGCACTGCCAAGGAGATTGCACGCCAGATAGGTCTTTGGGATGACGCTAAGGATTCGGAGCGTAATATAATCACGGGTCCGGAGTTTGCCGCTTTGTCGGATAAGGAACTTGAGGAGCGCATCCTTGACTTTAAGATTATTTCCCGTGCTCGTCCTATGGACAAGAAACGCCTGGTTGAGACATTGCAGAAGAAGAAACAGGTTGTAGCCGTGACGGGTGACGGCACTAACGACGCTCCTGCTCTTCGTGCTGCCCATGTAGGCTTGTCGATGGGCGATGGCACAAGTGTGGCAAAAGAGGCTTCCGACATTACCATCATCGACAACTCGTTCAGCAGCATCGGTAAGGCTGTGATGTGGGGACGCTCGTTGTATCAGAACATACAGCGCTTCCTCTTGTTCCAGCTTACTGTCAACGTTACTGCTTGCTTCCTTGTGCTGTGTGGAGCCTTCATGGGAACAGAGTCGCCGCTTACTGTGACACAGATGTTGTGGATAAACCTCATAATGGACACCTTTGCTGCTATGGCTCTTGCCTCTCTGCCACCGTCGGAGAGTGTGATGAAGGAGAAGCCACGCGACCGCAATGCTTTTATCCTCAACAAGCCTATGCTTCGTGAGATTGTAGGTGTAGGTGGTCTATTCTTCTTGATGTTGATAGGTATGCTTTACATCTTCCAGCACACAGAGGTCAACCAGCTTACTGATCTTCTCCACTTGCAGTTGGGTGCCAAGGGAGAGGTGACTACCTATGAGCTCACGTTGCTGTTCACAACATTCGTGATGACCCACTTCTTCTATCTCTTCAATGCCCGTGCATTTGAGACTGGCCGTAGTGCCTTGCACTTCAAGGGTTGCAAGGGCTTGCTCTCTATCGTGGCAATCATTTTCGTTGGTCAGGTTATAATGGTGGAGACTCCGGGTGTGCAGAAGTTCTTCAATGTTGAGGGCTTAAAGCTGATTGACTGGGTTATCATCATCATCGGCTCATCATTCGTGCTGTGGGTACGAGAGATTTGGCATCTGTTGACTAAGAAATGATTTGAAGCATTCAGAAAAAATAAGGTGTACTACCTTAAGTATGTGTTTATAATATATGAACGGCTATCTGTAGGAGTTGTATGGCATTCTTGTCATACACACTCCGCCATGATTGTCCAGCCTATTTGGAGGGTATGGCAGGGATGCCATACCCTCTTACATTATGTAAAGATAATGCTGAACTTATGTTTTGTGAATGACAGAGTCAGGAAGCTTGTACAGGCATATTAAGCTTACTCTATCGTCCAGCCAAGGC
>OQVL01001732.1_pt1 | contig 13190 bp, 22 predicted proteins | sample 1691501 | NCBI WGS metagenome assembly OQVL01 (sample SAMN03418253, study PRJEB22391) | human gut metagenome | biome: human-gut; feature: organic feature; material: feces | host: Homo sapiens | place: Tanzania | collected 2013-01
ATAACAGTTGGATTTGATATAAATCAATATAAAGGTAAAAGAGTAAAAAAGACGTTCCGCTTAGTGTTCTTAATAAGATTACTTTTAAAAGCCTTAAAAGTACCGAAAACCCCGATAAAAGTACCGAAAACCCCGATAAAAGTACCGAAAACTCACAAAGTAAAATAAAAGAAAATAAAGTAAATAAAAGTAAAGTAAATAATATTAGCTCGGAGCAAGTCGAGCTTGCAACCGAGCCGATGATAATTGCTTTACCAATGATTGACGGTAATGATTATCCTATATGCCAAAGTCAAATTGATGATTGGGCGGACGTTTTCCCTGCGGTAGACATATTGGCAGATCTAAAGCGTATGAGAGCTTGGCTCAATGCCAATCCGACAAAGCGTAAGACCCCGAGAGGGATAAAAAGGTTTATTGTGACTTGGTTATCAAAAACTCAAGACTCGGGAGGTACAAGAGGATATAGACCGAAGCCGTCATACGATAAGACTGATCCGGCAGCTTATACCGGAGAGGATGACAGCGAGGCGTTTTTAAGATATGCGAGAGAATTGGAAAACACGTAAAAAGATATGTTCTGTTTGCGGCAATGAATATACACAAAGATATGTTCCTTACATAAATCTTTGGTGCGGTGAATGCGATTGTGTTATCAATCAAAGAAAAGCAAATGAACAGGAATGGCACGAAGCGCAACGTCAACGCAAGATTGAAAGGAATATTCGTAACAGCAATATCCCGAGGCTATATACCGAAAGTACGTTTGAAACATTTGAAATGAGACCCGAGCTCAAAAGGGCATTTGACATATCAAAGAAATATGCTGAGCTTTTTCCAAAATTAAAAGAAAACGGCAAAGGGATATTGTTTATCGGCAATACGGGCAGCGGTAAAACACACCTTGCAATTGCCATTGCACACGAAGTCCTTAAGCAAGGCTATATTGTCAAATTTGCTTCTCTTACAAATGTAATTGCACAAGCAAATTGTGCAGGCGATTACGGAAAAACGGAAGCGGAAACGATTATGTCGCTTTCAAAGTGCAGTTTGCTTATTCTTGACGATATATGCGTAACCAACGTCAGCGACAGATGGAAAAGGGTTTTGTTTACGATCATTGATAATCGTGTCAATGATGTCAAACCTACGATCTTCACCTCAAACATTTCAAACGCCGAGGAAATAAAAACGCTGTTAAACGAACAAATCTATGACAGGATAACAGGTAGCTGCACCACTATCAATGTGACTGCCGAATCCTTCAGAAGAAAGAAGAGATAAATTGACATACGATGATTTTTTAAACAACAAAGTCTGCATTGCGGAGGACAGCGGCTTTGACATTGCAGACGATGAAATAAATCCAAATTTAAAACCGCACCAGAGAGAAGCCGTCAAGTGGGCTTGTAAGGGCGGCAGACGTGCATTGTTCGAGTCTTTCGGTCTCGGAAAGACGGTACAGGAGCTTGAGTTTTGCCGATTGGTGTTAAAGCATGAAGGCGGCCGAGCACTGCTTGTTCTCCCGCTCGGCGTTAGACAGGAGTTCACACATGACGCCGTGAATCTACTCGGTATTGATCCTCCAAAGTATGTCCGAACAATGGACGAGATCGAAAGCTGTACCGATGAAATATGCATGACAAATTATGAGCGTGTCCGTGACGGTGACATTGATCCGAAATACTTCTCGTGCGTATGCCTTGACGAAGCGTCGGTTTTGCGCTCGTTCGGTTCTAAAACATATCAGATGTTTTTACCGAAATTCAAGGGTATTAAGTATAAACTTGTTGCAACGGCAACACCCGATCCGAACAAATACAAAGAAATAATCCATTATGCCGGATATCTTGAGGTTATGGACACCGGACAGGCTCTAACAAGATTTTTCAAGCGTGACAGTACCAAGGCAAACAACCTTACGCTCTATCCGCACAAGGAACAGGAGTTTTGGTTGTGGGTATCCTCGTGGGCTTTGTTCCTTAATTCACCGGCTGATCTCGGATTTGATTCAACAGGATATGATTTGCCGCAAATGGATATACGATATCATAAGCTCACGTCAGAGATCAGATATCAGACTGATCGCAGAAACGGTCAGGTAGAATTTGAACTTGATGCGGCACAGGGACTTGCACAAGCGGCGAGAGAAAAGCAGGACAGCCTTGAAGCTCGTATAGCTTGCATGAAAGAAATTGTTGACAGCGCACCGAACGACCATTTTATTTTATGGCACGACCTTGAAAGTGAGCGAAAAGCGATAAAAAAAGCTCTGCCGGAAGCTGTTGAGGTTTATGGCTCGCAGGATCTCGACATCAGAGAGAAAAACACAATTGACTTTTCTGAGGGCAAAATCAGACTTCTTGCAACGAAAAAGGTAATCAGCGGTTCGGGTTGCAATTTTCAGAAGCATTGCCACAGAGCGATATTTGTCGGTATAGATTACAAATTCAATGATTTTATACAGGCAATACATAGAATTTACCGCTTTTTGCAGACGGAGAAGGTCGTTATCGACATTATTTATACCGCTAACGAGCAAAGCATACTTGACGAGCTGCTTGCGAAGTGGGACAGATTTAATTATCAATCTCAGCAAATGTCCGAGCTTGTTCGCAAAAACGGAATAAGCCATAAAGTCATTATGGAGAAAATGAGAAGGTCAAAAGGAGTGAAAAGAGTGGAAGTCAAGGGTGAAAGATTTACGGCGGTCAATAATGATTGTGTTGAAGAAACGAAGTCGATGTCGGAAAACTCAGTTGATCTGATCCTCAGTTCAATTCCGTTTTCAAATCACTATGAATACACGCCGAGCTATAACGATTTCGGACACAATTCCGATAATGATAAATTCTTTGAGCAGATGGATTTCCTTACTCCGGAGCTTCTCAGAATTTTAAAGCCGGGAAGAATTGCGGCGATCCACGTTAAAGACAGAATCCTTTTCGGCAACGCAACCGGCGACGGAATGCCTACGGTTGATCCTTTTAGTGATATGACGGTCATGCACTTTACCAAACACGGCTTCCGCTATATGGGCAGAATCATTGTGTTGACCGATGTCGTCAGAGAAAATAATCAGACTTACCGTCTCGGCTGGACTGAGCAATGCAAAGACGGCACCAAGATGGGTGTCGGTTGTCCGGAATATGTTTTATTATTCCGAAAGCTGCCGACGGACACCACAAAAGCCTACGCTGATGCACCGGTAACCAAAGATAAATCTGATTATACCCGTGCACAATGGCAGCTTGACGCACACGCTTTTTACCGCTCGAGTGGAGATCGCTTGTTGACAAAGGAAGAAATCAAAAAAATGAGCGTTAAGGATATCCAAAAAGCATACAAAAAGCATACAAAAAGCAGTCAATATCTAATGTCTACGATTTTAATCAGCATGTTGCAATGACCGAAGCCCTCGATGATGATGGCAAGCTCCCGGCAACATTTATGATGATGCCGCCTGCTTCGTGGTCGGATCAGATATGGGATGATATCAATCGTATGCGAACGCTCAATACAACTCAGAGTCAACGTTGTAAAAATTTGCATGTTTGCCCGCTTCAGCTTGATATCGTTGAAAGAATAATCAACAGATATTCCAATGAGGGCGACCTTGTTCTTGACCCGTTCGGCGGACTTATGACGGTACCGTACACGGCCGTAAAGATGAATCGTCGAGGATACGGAATTGAGCTCAACGCAGATTATTTCCGTGACGGCGTCGGATATCTCAAAAGTGCCGAAGAACAGTACGACACACCGACTTTATTTGATTTTATAAATCCGGGTGCGTAATAAAATGAGAGGAGAACAACATATGAATAACCTTATATCAGAAGCGAATGAATTGTTAAAGACTGCGGGAATTGAACAGAATCCCGAATTAATCAAAAAGGCTGTTAACAAAATTTCAATGCAAATTTCACGGGCGTTAATGCCGCTCAATCCAATGAATTTGCCGTTTGTTACGGCGGTTCTTCTGAGTTATACAGAACTTCTTGAGAAGCAACTCAAACCGGAGCAGTATGAAGCCTTTTTTGCAATGAGACTGATTATGAAAGACGATGCCGAAAAGTATACGGTAAAAATTCCAATAACCGATATAAGAGGTGAATAACAATGTCGGATGTAATTAACTTATTTGACTGTGATAAGGATTTCAAAGTGCTTGCGGTTGAGCGCATAAATAAGGAGCAGAAAGACTTTAAAGGCGATAAGTACGGAAATGCAGTATATACATATGTTGCAAATTCGCTCAGAGATTTTTGCAATCAAGATGAACGCTTTGCAGAAGCCGTTGTTAAAAGCAACAGAGGATTTGAGGAGTGTATCAAAAGCATAATGAAGGGCTGCGGTAATGCAATCTCCGATATCGAAGTCTACCGTAGGGCGGCAAAGTTTTTCTTTCCGGACAGCGAAGTGAGTTTCATTATGACGATTAAACTCGGCGAGTTCCCGACGGAAAAATATCTTTCTCAAAAGAGTGCTGTGAAGAATGAGCCAAAAGGCAGTCAGCAAAAGAAGCCGGAACCTAAGCAAAAAGCAAATGTGGAGAAAAAGAAAGATCAAAATATAATTCAACTTTCTCTTTTCGGTGAGGTGTGAATTATGCTGAACAAAAAAGAGCTTAAAAAAATTCCTCTTTGCCCGATTCCGAAAATCGGCAAAAAGGAATTGAAAGACACAAAATTTGTTACCGCAGTAAAGGTCGTCGAAAATCCAAAATGCGGACAAATCTTTGTTGCCGATAATTATAGCATTGATGATAACAAATTGCAAGTAAGATTTTTTGCAGACAGAAAGAACAGCATAGTTTATAAAGTTAAGTCGGATCAATGGGTAGACAAATATTTGACCCCGATGTTTACCGACAAAAACAATTCGTACCGATCTTGCGTTTCGGCTGCGGTCAATGAAGATATTGAAACTGCAAAACGTTTTTTCGACAATCAGTCCGAGTACTTTTATATGTCAAAAACCGGGTGGCAATATTACACTACCCACGGCATAATTGCGGTTATTGACGGAGCGATCCAAAAGCGAAAAGCAGAGAAAAGGCAAGAGGCAAACGACAGAGCGGAGGGCTTGTTTGAAGAAAGACGGCACTGGTTCCCGAAGTATAACGACAAGGTAAAAAAATTCTGCAATAATGTCGCTTTTAAAGAAACCTACATATTTTTCTCAAACAAAGGTTCGGATCATACACGGGAATGCACCTGCACACGATGCGGTAAATCGTGGATAACAACGGAAAACGTTAAGCACAAGTCAGAAACGGTATGTCCAAAGTGCAAAAGTAAGGCTTTGTGGTGGGCGGAGCGATATGAACATTGCATAAGAAACATAACAACTATCGTAACGCCTTATAAAAAGGCAAATCAGCTCATTTTACGTTGGGCGGTAGTAGCAAGACGGTTCTCAGGGCAAAAGCCTTTAATCGCCTTTGAGGACGGCGCTTACACGTTTTACCTGAACGAAAAAGGCAAACAGAAAATAGTGTCATATTTCAAAACCAACAGTTATTATGCAAGCGGAGAGTTCACAAAGGCTTTTATCAATCAAACTTGTTATCACGATGCCTATGTTTATACCGGAGATTTGAAAAGGACGTTCGGTGATAAGTATTACAATGTTAACTTTTCGGAAGTTCTGAAAAACCAATACAGTCCAATGAACTTTATCGGACTTTTAGATAATTTGAAGAATTATCCGCAAACCGAATATCTTTGCAAAATGGGATTGGCATCGTTAGCATCTTATTTTATTCAAACTGACTTTTTTAATGACGGTTGCAAGATAAAAAGACAATATCTTGATATGTACCGCAATATGGGTGTGACTGTTCCGGAACACAGGATTATAAACAGCACGGATTGGTTTGTTCACGAAAACGATTTAAAAGAGATAAGATGGTTACACAAAGCCGGAATGACATATGATTGTCTGCAACAGGCTGTTCAATATCAAAGACCTGACATAGTGCATGATTATTTATTACGTCAAAAAGCTATAACGGGTGCTCCGATTTCACACATAAATTATTGGCTTAGAGATTACTACAATATGTGTGACAGCCTTGATGTTCCGATAATGGGGCAGACTGCAAGACCGAAGAATTTAAAGAAAGCTCACGATATAATCCTCAAAAGATACAATGAGGTTAAAAATCAGATTGATGCAGAAAAAAGCAAGGCGGCATTAGAAATTGTAAATCAATGGTTTAAAGGCTATGAAAAAGATGGTATGTGCATACAAGTTCCGCACGAAAGAGTTGACTTCATTCGTGAGGGACAAGCACTCAGCCATTGCGTAGGAGGCGAACGCTACTACAAAAATCATATTGCAGGAACGCAAATGATCTTTTTTATTCGTAAAGCTGCGTTGCCGGACAAGCCGTTTGTAACCTGCGAGATTGATATGCGTACGGGAATGGTGCTTCAATGCTACGGCTTCGGAGACTCTGTTCCACCGAAAGAAGTAAAAAGGTTTGCAAAAGACTTCGCAAGGTTTATCCAATCTCGGATTTCAGTTGTAAGAAAGGCGGGATGATTTTGATACAAAGAATATATCCGCAAAAAGCCGGTGCTTTAAATGAAGCCGAACGGCTTGAAATTGCAAAACTGCTTATAAAGGCAGGATATGCCGTAAAAATCGGAACTGAAAAACCGAAAAATACAAACGTTTACTTCATCGAATATTGGGATGAACAGACAAAGAATGATACATAAAAGGAGTGTACATATATGAAAGTCGAAAAGACTGAAATTGCAACAAAATTGAAAAAGCTGAAAGGCTTTGTGAAAACTGAAAAAGAAACGGTGTCGGGTATTCTTTACAAAGATGGAATGCTTATCGCTTCCGATGGTGAGGTGATAGCAAAAGCTGTATTGGAATGTCAGCCTGCACTGGATGAAACATTTGTGATACCGATAACGGCAGTCAATTTTATTGATAAACTCCCACAGGGAGTCGCAGAGATTACAGCGGATAAATCAACCGTTAAAATTAAATGCGGCAAAGCAAAAGGAACATTTGCAAACGTATCAGTTTTTGGGGGATTTGATGATGAGTCAAAGTGGACTGCGGTATTCTCGGATGAAAACGGTGAGGTCTTTGAGAAAATCAAAGAAGTTATTCACTGTTCGTCAAAAGATGCAAACGGGTCAAACGTAACGGTCAAAGGTGTGTATTTTGACACATCGGATGGGGAAGCGTCAATTGTAGCATGTGACGGATTCAGAGCTGCGGTATCACATTGCAAATGCCGGTCTGAGGCAAAGCCTATTTTGGCTCTTGCTGCGACGCTTCAAAAGATTATGTCGTTACATAACGGTGAGCCGACAGAAGTTTTTACATCAGGAAACAAAGCGATGTTCAGATTCGGTGACTATGAGATAATCACCAAACAGTTGAGCGGAACTTTTTTGGATTATAAAAAGATATTCACAACTGAACCCGGAAAGGCGGTTTTCAATATATCAAGGAGCGGCGCTTTGGATATTTTGAACAGAGCAGAAGCCTGTATCGGAGGAGCACAAATTCCCGTTATGCTTACTGCTTCGGAAGATAAAACTGTTACCTTCGGCGTTTTATCGGCAACAACGGAATTTAATGAGTCAATCGAGATTGACGGTGTTATCACAGAGGCGATTGAAATAGCTTTCAATCCAAGATATCTGATTGACTGCATAAAAGCATTTCCAAAAGAGCAAATCGAAATGACTCTTTACGGCCCGACACGCTTTGCTATGTTTTCTGCAGGAGAACTTCAACAGATTATACTTCCAGTCAGAACAAGGAGGAATAAATAATGGCGGACATAAATACAGCGACATTTACAGGTCGTCTTGGCTCGGACATTGAGCTTAAATGTACGCAATCAGGCACTTCGGTTTGTTCGTTTGCTATTGCGGTTGAGAGACGAAAAGGTAAGGATGAAGAATCCGCAACAGTGGATTGGATCGACTGCGTTGCGTGGAGATCAACAGCCGAGTATCTGTCAACATATTACGGAAAAGGCAGAAAAATCGGCGTTTCGGGAAGGCTTCAAACCCGTATATGGGAAGATAAAAACGGACAGAAAAGAAAATCAGTTGAGCTTATCGTTGAAAGCGTAACACCTTGTGACAGCAAGAGGTCAGATGCAGCGGAACAGAATGTTGCAAATATAGATCATTCCGATTTTGAGGAAATTTCGAGTGAAGATGATTTGCCGTTTTAATTTGAAAAGCCCCATCTGAAAAGGTGGGGCAGAAAGGAAAAAAACAATGATTTTTGAATTTAATATTATGAGCTTTGTTTTTGGCGGATTTTTCGCCTACGGACTCTTAGGTATAGGTTTAGTTATATATTGCTTGATCTGCGGAGGAAAAGACGATGACAAGTAATGCAAATTGGCAGGGCAACTTGTTGATAAACAACAAGCGTGAAATCCTTGCCGGAGTTATTCGTAATAGCGGCGGTTTTGTCGTTGTTGCGTTCAGGTCAAAGAGCTATATTGACTTTGACGGATTTCAAACCTTGGAAGATGCAAAATGCTTTGCGGAAAGGTCGGTCGGATAATATGAAGCTACATACTATATCGGATGTTTTTGAGCTTATGGGTACTGAAATACGTCTTGTTGGCGGAAACGGCTGGTCGAGTCCGATTTTTAAGGTTATCAGCAATTATTCAGCAACTCAATGTGAGCGAACTTTTATTTTTCCGCCGGAACATAACGTATTTAAAGCGTTGCAGAGAAATCCAAATGTTTTTATTTCAACGGGCGACAGTCTACTAACAATTTTTGATTGTGGTGAAATACTTGACTGCGGAAAAGTTGTTGCATCGTGGGCAAAAGTTGAGGTGGTTTAAAAATGACTGAACGTGAAACACAGAAAAAGATAATTCTTGAGCATCTGTCCGCAGGTGAAAAGCTGACACCTGCCGACGCATTCCGGCTTACGGGATCAACACGTCTGTCTGCTCGCATATATGACCTCCGACGTGACGGACATGTTATCAACACTGAAATGATAACGATTCGCAACCGCTTTGGCAGAACGGCAACGGTCGCACAGTACAGCATGGAGGCGAACTCTATTGAGCAAGTACAATAATCAAAAAATCAGAGTAGGCGGAGAATTGTTTGACAGCAAGCGTGAATATAACCGTTGGTGAGAATTGCGCTTGCTTGAGCGCTCCGGCATAATCTGCAACTTACAACGACAGGTAAAATTCCGCTTGATTGACAGTCAGAAAACGCCGGAGCGAACAGAACGCCCGTGTGATTACATAGCTGATTTTGTGTACTACGAAAACGGTAGCCGTGTTGTTGAGGACTGCAAAGGAATGAGAACCGACGTGTATAAAATCAAACGTAAACTTATGCTTGAAAAATATAACATCTCGATTAAGGAGACTTGACTATGAATACTAAAAAGATGAGGATCGTCCTTGATGATGGCGCATATATGCCTGTCAGAGGGCACAAGACAGATGCAGGGCTTGATATAAAAACGCCGAAGGATGTTACCGTTCCTGCAAAAGGATCGGTAATTGTTGACACGGGAGTACATATTGAATTGCCGCCGAATACAGTTGGAATGCTTAAAAGCAAAAGCGGACTGAATGTTAAATACGGAATAACCTCAGAGGGCGTAATTGATGTCGGATATACAGGCTCAATTGTTGCAAAGCTCTATAACCATAGTGAAACACATGTCATTTTGAAAAAAGGCAACAAGATTACCCAGCTTGTTATTCTTCCTATTGTTCTGGTTGAATTGGAACAGGTGAGTGAACTGACGGCTACAGAGAGAGGATCGGGCGGATTTGGCTCTACGGGTAGATAACCATGAAATCAGTAATAAGAACGGAATGTCTGCCGAAGGAGCAGAGGGCGGCTATTCGGAGGGCGTGTCAAGATGAGATAAAAAATCACAACAGGCGAATGCTGAAGCTGGCATGTATCGCACTGCACCGGCGGTACGGATTCGGACGGGAAAGGTTATTCGCCTTTATCGAAGAAATGTCGGAGCTGTCAACCGGCAGAATGGACGACCCGGTCTATTGGCAGCACATAGATAAACTGCTCATCGATACACTCAAAATGGAGTGGGACGCCGAGAACTACGAAGAAATGGGGGAGTAGATATGGAAAATTCGAAACTAAAATGGCTTGATAAGCAATGCAATGTCTGCGGTCGTCAGTTAAACAGTTGGGATGAACGATGCAGTAAGGCTCTGAAATATCGCAATTCGGTTTGTGAAAGCTGTATTGCAAAGGAGTATGATATGGACGTGAACGTTTTACGAGGACGTTTAGAAAACTGGTTCGGTATGCGCCCTTGTATGGGTGTCTGATATGAAACTTAATAAAATCACCCAAGAATTGCTTGATCTTGGCTACACACGGGAAAATCCGCCGGATAAGTTTCGAGAATGGGATGATTTCTACGGCGGTTGGCAATACACCATAGATCAAGAGCAAAATATGGTAATTGAAACGCCGTGTGGAATAGTCGGAAATGCTTTCACAATTGCCGCAGGGTCGCTTTGCTATTGGCTCGGTATTGATTGGTGCTTGGAGAATGACAACGCCTTAATTGCTTGCCCGTTTAATAAGGCTGATTGTGCAAAGAACAATCCCTTGATTGTTGATAAAAAGATCGCCGGAAGAGTTCAATGTTCGGTACATATTGCGCTAAAATCATTTGATTATGACAGTTCAATCGAAAAAATACGTGCGGATAATGAAACAAAGAAGGAAAAACTATATCAAAAATTTTGTGACGCTCGAAACGGTAAAGTTTGTCGAACTATGAGCCGCTTTAATAGCGAAAAAGGCGAATGGAGCATAAAATATGACCCTATGAATTGTCTTGGCTGTACCTACTGTACATTGCTTGACAGAGATATGGGTACGGAAAGAGGAAATGTATACTACGACATAAAAACCACTAGACTTCGGCAAAATGCCGGCTTAATTCCGGATGATAAAGTGGCTTCAATTACTAAGGGTGTGAGACTGTTTGATAAAAACAGAAACCTTGAACTATGCAAGATAATATCTCGGTGCGGACGCGAAGAAATAGAAAGCAAAGTCAGAATGAAATATTCAACAGAACTACACTTTGCAAAATATCACAACGAATTCTTTGAGGTCGAGGTTTTGAATATCAGAGCAGAAAAAAGAGAAAGTCGAGACCTTGAACAAGACTTGCGGGATATTGCAATGGGTATAGAAGTTTTGCATCAATCGGACATTGATAAGTCAGCAAAAACACATAAAAAGGAAATGCGTGAAAAGCGCGTAGAAGATAAGATCAAACGCATAAAAAACAAAGTGTTGAGTGGAGATATTAAAAGTCTCTCCAGTTCAGAAAAGCGTCAACTTGATAAGTTGTTAGATAAGGAAATTATATCTACAAGCGAGGTAGAAGGTTGGCAAAAAGAATACAAAAACAAACAGCAGTATAATCAAATGAGCTTATTTTAGGAGGTAACAACATGGGCTTAAAACAGCAGCCGAAGTGTAAAGACAAGACCTGCCGTTTCTGCGACGGAAAGTATTGTACGATACTCAGGAAAAAGCCTGATGTGTGCAGGTTTTATAAAGCAAAGGAGATAAAGCAATGAGCAGATATATTGACGCTGATAATCTTTCAGAGGCCGTATGTAAGAAAGTTAATAACCCTGCAATAAGAGGGTTGCTAAATGCGCTTATAAACGAGCAACCCGCCGCCGATGTCAAAGAGGTAAAACACGGAAAGTGGTTAAAAGAGGATGATACCCTTGTCAAATGTTCCGTTTGCGGTTGGTATACAGACTATGACTATAACTGTGTTGTAAACAACGGATTTGGCAATGCTGATTTTCTCTTCTGCGGACATTGCGGAGCACAAATGGACGGGGGTGTTAAAGAATGACAAATGAAGAAATTTTCAAAAAGTTAGAAGCGTTTGCTGAAAACCGCCGTGATGATTGCTCGAAAAACGGCGAAACACATAACACTCATTATTGGGTCGGATATCTTGACGGATTAAGAAGATTGTATGAAAAGATAACGGATAAAGAAGTCACGACAAACTTTGAAAAGATAAAATCAATGACACTTGAGGAAATGGCAGAAAGTACAGCTCCGTTTTTCGTTTGTCCATATGATCTTAGTTGCGAAGATTGTGACGACGGTGAGTGCATTAAATGTACAAAAGAATGGCTTGAACGGGAGGTCAAAGAATGACAGATTCTGAGCTTATAAAAGCGTTGGAGAACTCAATAAATACATATAAAAAGGTGCTTATGTTGGCACATAAAATTTTCAAAATTCAAAATCAGGTTCTTGACCTCATCAAACGTCAAAAAGCGGATAATGAAGCATTGAAAGAGCTTGACAAACGGCTTTTAAAAACTGCCAGATCAGAGAGAGCCGAAGCATATAAAGAATTTGCGGAAATAATAAAGGACAAATGGTTCGATAATCGTTATGACAGTCCGGATGTCGACTTTGATGATTTTATTGACAATGTGTTAAAAGAATTGGTAGGTGAGGACAAATGACCGCAAAAGAAGTTGTTGAAACTCTTAAACAGGCGATTGACCTTATTGAGAGTCAACAGGCAAAAATCAATAAGTTAGAAAAAGTAAGACAAAAGCAAGCTGAATGTTTAGTTGAGCTTCGAATCACATTAGAAAGCTTTGGAAAAGTACATAGAGATCAGATATTTGCACGACTTGAAAGAGAGAAATACAGACCTAGAATGGTTAGAACCAATCTATAAGAATGCGAGAGGGAAATATTAACCGATGTATACAAGAGATTCAGAGAGCTGGTTAAAGCATTTTGATTTTATATTATTGGATTTGATATGTCTGCAGGTGGCATTTGTACTGGCGTACCTTGTCAGCGGATATGGATTTAATCCTTATGCAAATATGTTGTACCGCAACAAGGCAATATTTTTTGAACTTGCCGACCTTCTTGTTATATTTTTCATGGGTTCTATGAAGGATGTACTTAAGAGAGGACATTACAGAGAGTTTGTGGTGACGCTTAGACATGGACTGATAGTGGGAGCGCTTGTCATGCTGTATATGTTCGCATCTCAGGAGGGGCAGTATTACTCGAGACTTGCCTTCTTCCTTTTTATAGGTATGTATATTATTATTACATATGTAGTAAGAGAGTTATGGAAGAAGAGACTTC
>OQVL01001735.1_pt1 | contig 13178 bp, 10 predicted proteins | sample 1691501 | NCBI WGS metagenome assembly OQVL01 (sample SAMN03418253, study PRJEB22391) | human gut metagenome | biome: human-gut; feature: organic feature; material: feces | host: Homo sapiens | place: Tanzania | collected 2013-01
CCGAACGGATATCCTCACTGGCTATGAGGTCGTACAATTTTATCACATCAAGAGTGAAGTGTTCTGGCTTGCAAGTCTCACCTTCTGCAAGTTCACTCTCGTCATAACCTGTGAACTCGTCGCAAACATTAGCCCAATCCTCCTTGTTGAAAGAATAGCGCAATCCTGCATTCGACTTTTTGCCTGTAGCCTTCTCCACAGCACTATAGTCGAGATCAAACTCCAAAGTAACCTTTTCATCTTTATCAACATCATCATAGATGGCAGGAGTCTCAAGCACTGCAAACATGCTGACCATTGGTGAGATTGAGGAAGTCATAGAGGCAAAATCCTTATCGAATCCACCACCAGTGACATTAAGCTCATACCAGTTGTCGAAACGCCAGAGATAATCAGTCTTCATTGAAGTGTTTACACGCTCAATAGTCCAGTCTGACGGTTTCAATCCACCAGTAAAGTCCTCAGCAAACGGAAGGTCGTATATCTGCTCATCACCATATGCAGTCTCAACAGTCACAGGCAGTGAAACAAATCCGTCGGTATAAACAGCCTTAACACTATAGTCGTATACGCCATCAGGAATGTTCTCATCTGTGAACTCTGTAGCAGGGGTCTCGCCCAACTGTGTGTTGCCACGGAATATCTGATATTTCTCAACCTCATACTCCGAAGCCTTAGGAGCTATCCAAGCAAGCTTGGCATTACCATCTTCTACGTTTACTTCAAGATTATAAGGAGTGTTGCGTGTGCCAATGGCTACAAGATCGCCCACAAGTTCCGACTCACCCTCTGGATTGGCGTAAACAGCCTTTACAGAATAATACTGAACACCACGATTTACTCCTGTCTGCTCAGCAACAAGTTCATCAGGCTCTATCCATCCTGCGAACAACGCTCCATTGGCATAACACTCATAATGATCGGGCAGACGATCACCTTCGGGAGCATTCCAAGTCAACTTGACATTATACTTGCCAGACTCTTCATCATATTCAGCAGTAGCCTTTACATCACGAGGAGCGTTTACTGTAGCCTCAGTAACTTTCACCTTCACCTCAGCTATCTCTGATGCAAGTTCGCCATTGACAGCCTGCACACCATAGGTATGTTCGCCAGAAGTCTTCTCCGACTTATCGGTATATTCAGTAGACTTAATATTGGCTATCAACTCACCATCGAGCAATACATTGTAAGTCTCGGCTGGAGCAACCACCTTGTAAGCCGACTTCTTAGGCTGTGCCACACGCTTTCCTGTAATAGCAAATGGTCGGTATGCAGGAAGTCCTTTGAGAGTCTTTGATATATTAGGAAGATTCTTGGCAGGGGCATTGGCAGCATCAACAGCTGAAGTGTAAAGACTAACATCATCAATGGCCCATGTGAAATACAAACCCGAGGTGTCATCATCCGGATTACTCTTTGCCTCGAAAGCCACTATAGCATCACCCTCTGAAGCATCGCCAAGATAAAGCGACACGAGCTGCCAGCCATCAGAACCGTTACTGTCATAACGTGCATCCCATATCTCATTCCATGTTTTGCCTCCGTCATGGCTAACCTTCACATAGTAATGGTCGGGGAAATCCTCATAAGCACCATACTCTAAAAGTTCAGGTGCAATATATGTATAGAAGTTGAGATATTGCGCTCCCTTTGTGGCAGGCATAATGAGCCATTCATCCTGTACAGCCGACGATCCATCCTCATGAGGACATGCTTGATCCCAAGATATCACAGCGCTTCCCTTGCCAGAATGACGCCACATTGCCATCTCTTCCTCATCACCATCTTCTTCCATTGATGCTGTTGGGAATCGGAACCAAGTAAATGTTGGATCATAAGTATTGGTAACCTTCACAGTCCATGTCTCCGGCATGTTGTCATCCTCGAAACCCTCATTCAGCAAAGTGTCAGCTTTGGCAAAACGATCCCACGACAATGTCACATAGCCACTCGTTTCCGTAGCCTTAAGATTGCTAGGCTTTGAAGGAGCTTCCTGTGCATAGACTGCTGTTGAAAAGAATGCTGCCACCACAGCAGGGGCTGCATATCTTAGCCACGCTGACGTGGCATGATTAGCGTAAAAGTTCTTTTCCATAATATAATAGGTTTTATATATTTTTCTTTTTGCAAAGATAAAGACAAAAGTCAAAAAACGACATACTTTTATCCTTAAAAACATTACTATTTCGCGAAATAGTAACTAAAAAGAGCGTATTTAGATTAATTATTAATCTAAAACACGCTCTTTTGATATCTTTTGATACATAGAGGGCTTCATTCCAGTTGTCTTTGTAAACACTGTTATAAAGTTAGCTTGCGACTTGTACCCCACGCTTTCAGCTATAGCCTTTATTGTGAAACCTCCAAATCGCTCACTGTCGGCAAGCCTTCGCATAGCTTCCCTGATGCGATATTCATTCAGGAAGGTTCGAAAGTTTTTTCCATAACCATCGTTGATAGCCTCTGACACATAACGCGAATTGGAGTCAACAAGCTGTGCCAATCGCTCAATACTAAAGTCGGGACTACAAAACTCATCGGTTGACTCCATTACATTGCGTATGTTGTCGAGCAATTCCGCGCGGTGCATATCAGACAGAATCATTGGCGAAGTAGTAGGCAATACCTGGCTACGGTCGTAAAGACTGTTGTAGGCTTGTCGTAACTGACATTTCTGAACATATACCCACACTAACAACACCGCAACAAGCACTATACCTATGGCAAGCGTCACAAGCCAACGATTCTGCATACGTATCTGTTGCTCACTGAACGTCTGTTTTTGTGTCAGAAAGCTTATTTTGGAGGCGTTACGTTTGGCATCAAACATAAATTGGGCATTCTTCATTGTATTAAATTCATCACTGCGGTGCAGAGTGTCAAGCAATCGTGCATACTCCAATCTGCAAGCAGTAGCTTGTGCGCCGTCGCCCTTGGCATCATATGCACGGGCGAGTTGATTCATGGCCTCAGCAAGCAAGCTGTTCTGTTTTGTGCTACGCGCCCATTTCTCATTTTTCTTAAGATAGTAGATTGCAGAATCAGGATTTCCATTATCTATATATAATTGCGCAAGACAAGAATTGCTGATGTCAATAAATGAGTTGTCGAGATTCTTGCTACGCGCATAGTTTTCTGCCTTGAGATAATATCCTGCCGCCTCATCCTGCCTGTTCTGACTCTTGGCTATAAGGCCGCGCCCCATAAGTATGTTGTAATGGTAGTCGGGCGTATGCTCCACATTCGTCTCCATCATATTGAAGTAAGCAATTATACTGTCGGTTTGCCCAACAAAGCAAGAAGCTCCAACAAGATTGTTGAGTATTGCGTTTTGCAGATTGCGGTTGCTGTGCTTACCACGCCTACTCATTGCCAACGCCTTGCGATAGAAGTAGAGTCCCATCTGATAGTCGCCCTGAGTACTGTATAAATTTCCTATACCATTATATATCATTGCAGTCAGTTCGTCTGCCCCATTGTGTTCGGCAATGCGCAAAGCGTCAAGATAATTCTTCATCGCCAACGCATATTGCCTGTCGGCATAGAATGTCTCTCCCGTCCTAAACAGCTTTGCAGCTATTGTTTTTCGGTCGGGAGCGATGTCTCCTGCGGCCATAACGCCATTACTCGACATTATGACCGACACCCATAATATAAATATGATGCGCACAAAACTACCCATCTACATTTCTTCTTTTTTTCTGTTTACTGTTTCTTTGTACTATTTGCCTGTTGACACACGTTTTATCACGCTATAGGCAGCATACAGTCCGAGCTCGCCTGCCTTGCTAAGGTCAGCTATACCATCCGATTTCAATCCATTAGCAATACGAGCCAAACCACGATTGTAGTAAGCCTCGGCAAGACTACTGTCAATGTTTATCGCACGCGTAAAGTCGTCGATAGCAAGTGTATATTCTTTGCGTTGCAATCGAACACAAGCACGATTGTAGTAGAGATACTGATTGTCGGAATCGAGCTGTATAGCACGGTCGAGATCGGCTATCACTCTAAGAGCCTTCAATGCCATGTCATTTCCCGAAACCGAGGCACGCGACTTGTCAAACTCATTGAGCATAGCCTGGCAATAGGCGCGATGCCACAAAGCAAGCACTTGAGTGGTATCTATACCAAGACTGGTGTTAAGGTCGCTCACTGCAGCCTCATAGTCCTGTGCTACACTCTCTGCAATGGCACGGCGCAAAAGCACAGAGTTCAACTTACGTTCGTCGCGAGTGCGATTGATAACATTGGTCAATGAGTCTATACGCGACAACATCAAGCGTGAGGCATGTTCATCGAGTTGACGTTCCAAACTGTTGATGTATATGCGTGGCGACTTAGGCGAAGCATTGTTAAGCTGCTCCACCTTCTGTGCAAAGGCGTGATAGATGTGCACATCACTTGAATACTGTATATACGATAGATGAAACATGGGTAGAGGCTCCATGCCTGTGACACGGTTTTGCACTCTTCCTCGATAGTCGCTCTTGTATTCATGCTCGGCAGTCTGCTCATCGGCCACAACTATCTGGTTGTATTTGTTTGGATCAATCTCGCTGCGGCGTCGCATCTGCTTGCGTTGTTGGTTGGTCCATCGTTTCTGTATACCCTGACGTTTGTCCATTTGTGCCTTGAAAATACGGAACTCATCGAGTTCTGCCTTGGCAATCATGCCAAGCCGTCGATAGCAAGAGGCACGGCGCGAAAGACCGTTCCAGAAATTAGGAAACTGCTTAATCATTAACGTATAGTCGCGTATGGCAGCACGCAAGTTGCCCGTCTTGTCAAGCAATATAGCACGGTTGTATATGGCAAGTATGTTCTGCGGCTCCATCTTTATCACATAGTTGAAATCCTCTATTGCACGGTTGTCATCGCCAAGTTGCATACGCAGCAAACCACGGTTGTAGTGGGCGAGGAAATTCTCCGGGTCAAGATCGAGAGCAGTGTCATAATCAGCCATTGTACCACGCAGATTGTTGAGATTATAACGTGCAAGGGCACGGTTCACATAGTTGCCTACATTCTTAGGTTTAAGGTGAATTGCCTTGCCAAGATACGTATCGGCATTCTTCCATTTCGAGCGTGAAAGAGATATCATAGCACGTGTAGTCCACGCATCAGCATCATAAGGATCAACCTCAAGTCCTTTGTCGAGCCAATGGTCGGCTGCTGTGGTGTCGTTTTGGGCAAGACATATCTGAGCCTTAAGCGAATATGCACCTGCAAACTTCTTCCATTTGGTAACCACAGTGTCAAGCTCAAGTTGCGCTTGCTTATAGTCTTTCTGCTCCACACGGCAGAGTGCACGGTTGTACCAAGCCGCTTGATTCTGAGGATTTATACGCAATGCATTGTCATAGTCTCCTATAGCCAAGTCGTATTTCTTCTGGCGTATGCGACACAAGCCACGCAACTCATACATATTATATATATAAGGATTGAGTTCAACAGCTTTCGTAACATCTGCCTCAGCACCCGAAAAGTCGTCAAGATAGAATTTGGCAAGTCCACGATAGAACCAAGGCTCATAGAGATAGGGCTTTGCCGTGAGCACCTGGTTGAAATACTGTATAGAAAGCACATAGTCCTCATAATACAAAGCACTGCGTCCGGATATCATAAGGCGATTGGTGTTAAACTGCGCCTTTATAGGACAGACGTAAGCCAGAAGTAGTGTGAAAAAGAGGATTATATGTTTCATAGTAAGAAATGAAAGAGTATGATATTTAATTGACAATTGATAATTGTAAACCATCAATCATCAATTGTCAATTATATGTAAAACATTATTTACTTCTTTGGAGCCTTGGTGCGATATGTGCAGCGGAAACGTCCGAGCAAGAGGTTTTTAAGCTTGCTGCGCACCATCTGACGGCGCATCGGTGAGATGCGGTCGATAAACATCTTACCGCCAAGATGGTCAAACTCATGCTGCATTACGCGAGCGAGGTATCCCTCCACCCATTCGTCATGCTCGTTGAAGTCCTCATCCATATAGGTGACATGTATTCGTGTGGGGCGTGTCACACTCTCGTGTATGCCCGGCAATGAGAGACATCCCTCCTCCATTGTCTCTTTCTTTGAGTTCTCATCATACTCCAAAATGTATGGATTGATGAATGTGTGGCGGAATCCCTTGTATTCGGGCAGGTCCTCGCTCAGCACGTCAAGGTCGATAACAACAAGACGAATGTCAAGACCAATCTGTGGAGCCGCAAGTCCAATGCCTTCGCTTGCAGCGAGGGTCTCATACATGTTGGCAATAAGAGTCTTAAGCTCGGGATAATCAGGTGTTATGTCCTGAGCCTCCTTGCGGAGCACTGGCTGTCCGTAAGTATAAATAGGTAAAATCATTTGTTTTCTTAATATGTTATTTTCCCTTCATCCGAAGGTAATCCTGTAGAATTATTGTGGCACTTATCTCGTCGACAAGGGCCTTGTTCTGGCGTGCCTTTTTGCCTATGCCACTGTCGAGCATTGCCTTGTGTGCAAGCACCGAAGTGAAACGCTCGTCATAAAACTCAATGGGAATATCGGGCATCTGCTTGCGCCATTGCGCTGCAAACTGCTTCACACGGGCAAGATTCTCGCTCGGTTCACCATTGAGCTGACGTGGTTCGCCCATAACTATGCGCTCCACGGATTCGCGCGACACATAGTCCTTAAGATATTTCATAAGGTCGCATGTTGCAACAGTCGCCAATCCGCCAGGTATAATCTGTAGCGGGTCGGTGACTGCAAGCCCTGTGCGCTTCTTGCCATAGTCGATAGAGAGTATTCGAGCCATTGGGCAATCAATTATTTCTTATAGAGCAACCAAGCACCTGGATATTGGCCAACAAGCTGGTCGCGTGACTGTGCAGCCTCCGACTTAGTGGCAAAAGTAGTTGCTACAACACGATAGAGGTTGCGCTCTGAGTTGAACACAATCTGTGCGTTCTTACCGGCAGCCTTAAGCTGACGCTGCAAACCCTCGGCATTGGCCTTGACAGAGAATGAGCCAACAACCACGCTGAAATTGCTCAGTCCAGAGCCGCTTATAAGGGTGAAATCCTCTGTGCGTACTGCTACATTGTCCGAATTATCTACAACTGTTGTTTCTGTGGCAGGTTTCTCCACGATAGGAGCCACAACTGGAGTAACCTCCTGTGCCGGCTGTTCAGCTGGCTGTTCGTGCTTAGCCTGAGCCTTATCATACATCTTCTTGTATGCACTCTCCTTTGACTTGCAGCTTGTGAAAGCCAATGCTACGCAGACACCTGCGCACAAAACCATACTTTTCTTCATATCAATATTGTGTTTTTAGAGATTTATGTTTATGTCCATTTTGGTGCGAAATTACAAAATATCTCATAATTAATACCTTATGACGCACATAAAGTTTGTTAAATGAGTTATATACATGGAATTTAACAAAAAATTGCAAAGAAAAGTAGTATTGTCGGAAAAAAATCATTATATTTGCTCTCAATAAGGTAAAACACGACAACATATCGCTGTGGGTGTATATCCATAGACGTAATTGTCGTGTCTGGTACCGCAGAACCATATTTCTATAACATCTAAACTTAAAACAACATGAAAGCATTAGGTTACATTGGCGCATTTCTCGGCGGCGCTATCGCCGGTACAGCATTAGGAATACTCTTGGCTCCTGAGAAAGGAAGCGAGACTCGTACAAAAATTGGCGACGCAGTAGACGACTTCTGCAAGAAGCACAACATCAAGGTAAGCCGCAAGGAGGTTGAAGACCTCGTTGACGACATTAAGGATGCTACTGACAACGTCAACGAATAATATCAACTCTACACAAGGCTAAATGTTCTCAACAGATAAAAACATAGAGACTATAGCGCAACTGATAGAGGTTGTAAGACATTACATCGGGCTTCAAACAAAATACATGAAGCTCGATGTAATTGACAAGATTGTGCGCCTGCTCACGGCCCTCGTCATGGTGGCAGTGCTCTCGTTGCTGCTTTTCATTGGGCTCATCTATCTGTCGTTTGCCGCTGCTTATGCCTTGGAGCCATTAATGGGCATTGCAGCTGCCTTTGCATGCATAGCCGGAGCCTATTTTGCCGTGCTGCTCCTGTTTGTCATTTTCAGAAAGAAATGGATTGAGCGTCCGCTTGTTAGATTTCTCGCAAGTATGCTCATGCAAGAATAAGCAGACAACACATACACCACTACCCTACCGGTATTCTTTAATACTTATATATTATAAAGTATGACACAGAATGTTGCTGATAATGGCGAGCGTCAGTTTCGTTCGCTAAATGACATAAGGCTCTACAAGGAAGAGCTTAAAAAGAGGATAAAGCGCGACGAGGATCGCATTGCCGAGAAATGGGACTATCTTTTCCATCGTGAAGAAGATGCTCCACAGAACAAGGCACAGAAATTTGCCAAAATGCTGAGTCTCGGCTCGGGTGTGTTCGACGGAATGATGCTTGGCTGGAAACTCTACCGCAAATACCAAGAAGGAGCATTGCTCTTTGGTAAATCATCAAAAAAACGCAGATAAGCTATTTTGCTTATCTGCGTTTTTTTGATGTTCTCTTTTATCTCGTCAACGAGAATTTCATGCTCAAGCCGAAATCCTGTGTTGTTGTAGGATATGAGCTCGACGAGAGCAATGGGGTGTTGGTTTGACGGTCGTAGTAGAAACTCATAGTGAGCATACGCGAGAAGCTATAGTCGGCAGAGAACGACAGTTTGAATGCTGTGTTGCCACTGTTTGCCGATGAGGTCATGGTTGCAATGTCGCGACTTATCGACGCCTGCTTACGCAAGCTGAGGTCGAGACGCAGCTTTAAGTCGTTGTTCACTCCTCCCGACGAGCGTCCACGCTGTGTAAATGAAGTCTTTGCAGACAAGTCCTTATTGCCGCCACGTTGCTTCACCTTGCGATGTTTGTTGGAGCCACCACCAAACAGGTTGAAGTTGTTGATGGTGTATCCAGCGCCTATCACCCAGTCGTGCGACGACGATTCGTTTATTTGTACCGAAGTCATACTAAGACTTAGCACACGCGTTGTGCGATACTCAGCCTTGATGGTCATATTGTTGTGCAGCGTGAAGTCAATGCCAAGCAACGGCGAGAACGACTCGTTGATGCTCACTGTCGACACATTGTACATGGAGTTAGGTACAGGTGAGCCAGATGTGGCATCGGTTATGAATCCGAGTCCGTTCATGTATTCCATGAATGTGCTATACGACGAGTATGAGCCCACTGCATACACACTCTTATATGAGTGATTGAGGTTTACACTCTTGAACACATCGCTGAACCACGGCAGTTTCGAGAGTCCACTATATTTTATAGTCCAGTTGGGCAGCAGCTTCGACAGCGACGGGAATATCGACAATCCACCTCCACCCATATTGGTGTAAGCAGCAAGGAATGCTGGCACCATTACGTCAGAGCTGTATTTATTCACTCCTCCATTCTCTGCATTGAATGGTTTGCCAGCAAGTTGCGAGCCTGCTGGATATACCGCACCCGCATATTGAGCTTCAACACGCTGACGGAAACCTTCGAGCGAGTTGCAGAAACGCTCGAACGAAGCCGAATGATAACCATTCTTTGCATTGCCCGAACCCTCAAACGCACTGCGCAGCGACATCGTTGTCATAGTGAATGTGCCACTCTGTGTTGTAGGATTGCCCTCATACATATACTGCACTGAGCGTGCCGTAGTCATTGTGCGCGACGCCATGAGGTCGATCTTAAGGTTGCGCACAGGCTCAAGGGTTGCCTTAAGCTGCAAGTCCTCAGTCTTGTTGGTAGTGGCAGGCGTAGCCAATGAGTCACTCATGAGTAGCCATCCGTTATCGCGTGCCTTGTCTATATAGCCATCACCCATAAAGCCGAAGGCAAAGTCAAGACCCGGAGCAAGCGGACCCATGTCGTGTCCCTGACCGAATGCGTTGCCTATCATAGGCTTGAAGCCTGGCAGCGACATGGCATACTGATTGCGATAGCTCACACTTACATTGCGCACCATCATCAGAACACGTGCCACCGACTGTGCAGTGCGATACCACTTCAATTCGTCAAGCGGCTGCTTAGCCACAACCGATATTTTAATCTTCAAGGCAGAGTCCACCTTATTTAATATACGTATGCTGTTGTCGTCAAGCTTGCGATACTTCACCTCAAACGCCTTGCCGTCCTGTGTCTTTGCAGACACTATCAGTCGACGTGTCTTCTTGCTGTGCACCACCTTAAGCGTCGTGTCTGGCAGAAGCGTCACTTCCTTCTCAAAGGCACGCTTGTTCTTAGGCAACTGCGAGCGCAACTTGTCTTCCTTGCCTTTCTGCTTGCCGTCGGCTCCATCCTTGCCTTTGTCCTTGTCCCTTGCGTCAATCTTCTTCTTGCCAGCAATCTTCCTGTTGGCATTGCTGCTGCTTGTGAAGAAGCAGACTTGTCCGTTCAGAAAGATTTGCTTACTACATGCTCTTCTCTTCTTGCAAAAGCACAGACTGCTCTGTATGCTTTGAAAGATGCAGATAAGAAAGCAAATGCTATGGAAGAAGGAAAAGAACAGGCTGAATTCTTCCGTGACACCGTATTTACCGCAATGGCAGACTTACGTGCACCAATCGATGAGTTGGAAATGATTGTTGACAAAGAGTACTGGCCGGTACCATCTTACGGTGATATGCTGTTTGAAGTTTAATAAAAATCAGAATATGATACAAAAATCCTCCCGCATATTTGCAGGAGGATTTTTTATTTAAGCATTTTTCGCAAGATACTCTCTTACTTCAATCAAATCCGGGAAAATCATATAAGACAATTGTTCCATTTCTTCTGTTGGCTTTAACATATCCGGCACGTGCAGAACTTTAAGTCCGGCCGCGATGGAGATGAGGCACATCGTCCAGACAATGATGAGCGCCTGCACCGTTCCCTTCTTGATGCGCGCGTGGTCGCCCGCACCGAGGTTCTGCGCGGTGAAGCTGGTCATCGCCGCGCCGAGGCCGTTGAGCGGCGTCATAAGAAGATTGTTGAGCTTGTTCGCCGCACCGAAGCCGTTCTGCGCCGCGTTGGAGACCATTTCGCCGCCAAGCGTATCGAACTGCACGATGACGCTCTGCATCACGATGATGCCGATGGCAAGGACAGAGAACTGCAATCCGAGCGGGATGCCCTGAATGAGATGTCGCGTAACGTCGCGCCTTGTGATGCGCCAGTCCTCGCGGTGCAATCGCAGCTCGGGATACTTCAAAAAGGCGTAGAGAAAGCAGCCGAGCGTGCTGATGAGCTGCGCCGCAACGGTGGCGATGGCTGCGCCCGCGACGCCCCAGTGGAACGAGAGGATGAAGAGCAGATCCAGCCCCACGTTGAGGATCGTCGAGAAAAGCAGGAACGCGAGCGGCGTGGCGCTGTCGCCCATGCTGCGCAGGAACGAGCAGATGAAGTTATAGAAAAGCTGCGCGCCGATGCCGCCGAAGAGGATGGCGCAGTAGGTATAGGCCGCGCGGTAGACCTCCCCGCTCGCGGGCGTGACGTTGATCCACGCGAGCATGGGGTCGAGCAGCGCCAGCGCCAGCGCCGTGAGAACAGCGGTCAGCGCCGCGGAGAGGACGATCTGCGTCGCCATGGAGCGGCGGACGCCCGCGCTGTCGCGTGCGCCGACAAAGCACGACGTCACGGTGCAGAAGCCCGCGCTCGCGCCGAAGGCGAACTGCAGGAAGATCATCGCGAGCGAGGTGGTGTCGTTCACACCGGCGACCTCGCTCGCCGTCAGCGTCTGACCGACAATGGCGGCGTCGCTGATGGAATAGACCTGCTGGAGCAGGTAGGAAACGATAATGGGGAACGCGAACACGAGCAGCGTCTTCCAGCACGTTCCCTGCGTGAGGTCCACGGGCTGAAAGAACGAACGAAGCGAAAACGACGACTGATGATTCATAAGCCTCACCTTTTACCACGGTGTATTTTGATGTCTTTCATACGAGATTGTGATTATAAATTTGTAGGAAAGGGTTGTCAATGTCACTTTTGTCCAAAAAAAGTGTGCGCTTCGCGCCGCATCTTTTCTCTTGCGCCAAGGGCGTAAAGGGAGTAGAATAGCGCCGAAAACAAAGGGTGTCTCCCCTTTCGGAAAGGAGCGCGGAACGCGCCATGCTTGCCTTCCTCCTCGCACCGTTTTACCTGCTTTTCAACCTCTATCTGTTCCGCCGCATCATGGGCTGGGTGCGGGCGTGGTTCCCGTGGTTCCGCAAGCGGAAGCATTGGGCCGTGCCCGCCGCGCTGTACGCCTTCTTTGCGCTCTCCTTTGTTCTGGCCTTTCCGCTGCCTGCCGGACGGCTGAAGCGCGCGCTCATGCTCATCGGGAATTATTGGCTCGGCGTGCTGCTCTATCTGCTGCTGGCAGTCCTGCTCGCGGACGGACTGCGGCTGCTGCTCGTCCACGGTCTGAAGCTCCGCTCTCTGCGCTCGGCGCGGATGCACCGCATCGCGGGCTGTCTGTGTGCGGCGGCCATTCTTGTGACCTCCGTCGGCGGCGTGATCAACGCCCGCATCATGCGCTCCACGTCCCGTTTAGCCTCGTCCACGAACTTTTCACGGGCGGCCAGCAGTTCCTCGTTCCCGCCAGCTGTGCCAGGTTGCCAACGAATATGCAGAGGATGCGCTGGCCCGCACAGAGGAAGCGGTTCAGGCTGCGCTGTCTGAGGTGAAGCAGTCCCGGACTGCTTTCCGCGCCGCATCCTCCGCAAAAATGCAGGAGCAGCGGGAGAAGCTGTATAAGGCCTTCGGCTACACCTACGAGGATATCAACGATGCCATTCTGACCATGGCCCGCACCGGTTCGGAGAAGATCACCTCCATGGGCACGGACATTCCGCTGGCGGTGCTGTCGGAAAAGCACCAGCCGCTGTTCAACTATTTCAAGCAGCTCTTTGCCCAGGTGACCAATCCGCCCATTGACGCCATGCGGGAGGAAATTGTCACGGATACCACCGTATATGTCGGCTCCGATGGCAACCTGCTGGACGAACGGGCGGAAAACTGCCGGGTGCTGGAAATCAAGAATCCCATCCTCACCTCTCTGGAGCTGATGCAGATTCGCAATATGAAGCGCCCCGGCTTCAAGGTAGAGACAGTGAGTCTGCTATACTATAAAAATGCCTCCCTGAAAAATGCAGTGGAT
>OQVL01001736.1_pt1 | contig 13176 bp, 12 predicted proteins | sample 1691501 | NCBI WGS metagenome assembly OQVL01 (sample SAMN03418253, study PRJEB22391) | human gut metagenome | biome: human-gut; feature: organic feature; material: feces | host: Homo sapiens | place: Tanzania | collected 2013-01
AGCGCGGCATTCTGCACCAAAACGGACATTAAGACACGCAGAATATATACAATAAAAATCGGTCTGTTTGTCGCCGCCAAGCTGCATCGGCACAGGCGCATACGGAAATTGCGGCCTCGTGACAAGCAGATGCTGAAGGGAGCGATGCAGGCGTGAAAGTAACACTTGTACAGATGTCTATGACGGACAGTATGGACGAAAACCTTGCAAAGTCGCTCAGTGCCTGCGATAAGGCAAAGGACAGCGACCTTATATTCTTCCCCGAAATACAGCTTTCACCGTTCTTTCCGCAGTACGAAAAGAGAGATGCAAGTAAGTATCTTGTGACTATGGATTCGCCGTATGTCAAGGCATTTATTGATAAAGCAAAGGAAATTAACTCCTGCATCGTGCCTAATATGTATATGGAAATCAGCGATAAATGTTATGATTGCTCGTTTGCCACCGCCAGTGCAACAACGATGAAAAGTGTCGCAAAAATGGTACATATAGCGCAGGCGGAGAATTTTTACGAGCAGGACTACTACACTCCTTCCGACGACGGCTTCAAGGTATTCGACACGGACTTCGGAAAGGTCGGAATTGTCATTTGCTACGATCGGCATCTGCCCGAAAGTATACGCACCTGCGTGCTTATGGGAGCGGAACTGATAATCATTCCCACGGCAAACCTTACTTGCGAGCCTATGGAAATGTTCGAGTGGGAAGTAAGAGTTCAGGCAATGCAGAACAGCGTATTCATAGCTATGTGCAACCGTGTCGGTACGGAAGGGAATCTTACCTTTGCAGGTGAATCAATAGTCTGCGACCCGAACGGCAACGTCATAGCAAAGGCAGGAGCGGAAGAAACGCTTCTTACCTGCGACATTGACCTTAGTGAAGCGACAAGAATAAGAAATGCAAAGCCGTACTTTGCCACACGCAGAAAAGAATTTTATCATCAGCTTATGGAACAGCTTTATGTGGCAATATCAGCTACAAAGGGGAAGATAGCAGTATCTCTTAGGGGAAAAATAAGGAACATTGGTAAAAAGAATCTTGATATTATATTTGAGAAAAATTCGTATATGCAAGAAATCTATCCGGAGAATACCAGAGAGGCTTTGGATGTATTCCAACTATATGAGGCTCAGGGGGAGTATTTTGATATTAGGGTGCCATCTAAAATTGTTAGAGAACCCATAAGTATTGGGCAAATTGAAGCTGAGCAAAGAGGCTATTATGTTGGAGTAGGCTGTATTGGCTGCAAACTATGTTATTCAGTATGTCCTCAAAAGTGCATCGATATCTCCGCAGTTCCTGTGATAATCAATCAACACCACTGTCTACACTGTGGAAGTTGTGTAGAGATTTGTCCTAAGAAATGTATTGAGAAAAAGGGGAATATATGATTAATAATGGTATATTTTCTCAACAAGCATATGAGGAGCGTATTCATCAGGCAACTAGGTTGATTCATGAGGCAGATGCTATACTTATTGGGGCTGGTGCAGGGTTATCAACGGCAGCTGGACTTCAATATGGCGGAAAGCGGTTTAAGGAAAATTTTGGCGAGTTTATTCAAAAATATGGTGCTTATTATATGACTGATATGTATTCAGCAGGTTTTTATCCTTATCCATCGGAAGAAGCCAAATGGGACTATTGGTCCAAGCATGCCCTTATGAATAGGTTTGAAATATCAGCATTGCCACTTTATAAACAGCTTTATGATATTGTGAGGCAAAAAAATTATTTTGTTATTACTACCAATGTTGATCATCAATTTTACAAGGCAGGTTTTTCGGAAAAGAACATTTTTGCAACACAAGGCGATTATGGCAAAATACAGTGCTGGAAAGGGTGTCATCCTAAAACATATGAAGCAGAGAGGCTATTTCGCAAAATGGATGCAGTGAGGAGGGATTGCCTTATTCCAGTAGAACTTGTGCCAAAATGTCCTATTTGCGGAGGTAGAATGGCTATGAATCTTCGTTGTGATAATTATTTTGTGGAGGACGAGGCATGGCATAAGGCAGCAGATAGGTATGTTGAATTTTTATCTCAGTATAAGGGAAAGACGGTTGTACTTTTGGAACTGGGAGTGGGCTTTAATACTCCTGTTATTATACGTTGGCCCTTTGAAAAAATGGTTAGGGAAAACAAGTCTTATAGTCTTATTCGTTTCAATATGCATGAAGCAGCTGTGCCGGAAGATATAGAAGAGCGTGCCATAGGTATAGATGGAGATATGGCTAAGGTGATTATGAAAATAAGAGGCTTGATAGTATGACACAAGAGGAAAGACGTGAATATTTGCTGAAATATCTTCTAAAGGAGGATTTGAGATTTCGAGGCCGAAGGATGCCAACGGGAAAGCTGGAGCAGGAAAGACTGTTGCGAGCTTTAATGAATATTAGACATCCCAAACCAATTAGTGAAGAGTTCTTGAAAGTGCAGGATAGCTATTTGCTGGAAAGAAATATAGAGCGTGGTATTACAGACATTACGGAGCTGAAGCCTGTTGAGTCAGATGGAAGATTATATATTTGGCAGGGTGATATTACGACTTTGAAATGTGATGCCATTGTCAATGCCTGCAATTCACAGATGTTGGGATGTTTTTACCCGTTGCATGACTGTATTGATAATTTTATTCATACCTACGCAGGGGTAGAGTTGCGCTTAAAAATGCAGGATCTTATGGTCAAGCATGGGCATGAGGAAGAAGTAGGCAAAGCTAAGATTACATCTGGTTATAATTTGCCGGCAAAATATATTCTGCATACAGTAGGCCCTAGAATTCAAAGATTCGTTTCCAGAAAGGATGAGGAATTACTTGCTAGCTGTTATAGGGAATGTTTAAAGTTAGCGGCAGATACAGGAGTAGAGTCTATAGCATTTTGCTGTATTTCTACAGGAATATTTTGCTTTCCTCAACAAAGAGCAGCTGAAATTGCTATCAGTACTGTAAGAAAATTTCTAAATACGGATAATAGAATTAAAAAGGTAGTATTCAATGTGTTTAAGGATGAGGATTTTGCCATTTATAGCAAAGAATTCTGATTTGCAGGGCTATACACCCCAGTTTTTTCGAGAGACAGCCTGCGGTCATAACGACTTTTGCTCTGTCGGCTAAATGACCCTGCCTGATGATTTATCCTTACGCCCAGATACCGCTTGTCGCTGAGCCAATTCACAGAAGCCGGAATGATAGAAAGTGCCACCGGGCTCACTTTTGCTTCGCAAAAGCAGGAAGCCTCCTGACGCAAAAGTGTTATGCACCTCTGGCTGTTGACGAATCATCGTGATTTACCGCTGTCCTGTTCTTCTAACACAGCCTGCGGTCATGGCGACTTTTGCTCTGTCGGCTAAATGACCCTGCCTGATAGTTTATTCTTACGCAGAGATACCGCTTGTCGCTGAGCCAATTCACAGTGACCGGAATGGTAGAGAGTGCCTCTGGGCTCACTTTTGCTTCGCAAAAGCAAGAAGCCTCCTGACGCAAAAGTGTCATGCCCCTCCGGCTGTTGACGAATCATTCTGCCTTATCTATGCCACTATATATCGAAGAAAGACAATCATTGCAAACTATGCCAAGGCGGGAAATTACTGTGAATACAATAACTGAGAGGCATGGCATGTACCCTTCTACGGCATATTAATGCGCCTCGCTTCTTAACGAATTAAAGACGTTAGAAGCTGAACGTAGTGATAGCTTCTAACGAGCTTTAATGAGTTTAGCAGCGTGAGGCCAGTTATAACCCCTAGATTCTTCAAAGAAAATGCAACTGCATTTTCTTACATTGGGGTTTCGATGAGGGTATCGATATAGTTCAACCCTTATAAGGAGCACTATATTTTGTTATTTACGAAGGTGCAGGGTGCCGGACACCTCGTCATATAGCGCGAGCGTGCCGGGAAGGGTATTTGCCATGCCTCAGTAAAGAGTAACATGATTTGCCAATCACCTCTACAAATCAGAATTTTCAACTTGACGCTGATGAAATTTTGGTATATCATACAAATAATGATTATATATAAAACATATAGAGATAGTATGATAATATCGCTGAGGTGTCATAAATGGAGAAATTAAAGCTTTCCCCTGGGGAGATTCCCCTAGAGGTTATGGATTATTTAATAGAGCAAATGCAGAAAATATCCTTTGGCGAGGTGGTGCTGGTGGCTCAGGATGGGGTGCTGGTGCAGATAGAAAGCCAGGAGAAGCTGCGCTTGGCTAATTGGGGCCAGCATTTGGAGCGGCAATTATGGACTGATAAACAGCAAAAGCATATTACTAAGCATTTGCAACAGGAGTTTAGTCATTTGGCCTATGGCAAGCTGGTTATAGTTATCAAGAATGGCAATGTGATCCAAATGGAGCGGACAGAGAAGCAACGCTTCACCGGTTTAGATGGAGAGGGAATTTAGAAAAAATGTTGACAAGCTCATAATTTCATAGTAAACTAACAACATCACTTGCAAAACATACAAATGATATATGATTGAATGGTATAACCTTAGGTCATTCGACAAACGAAAGCCTACGGCGCCGTATAGAGTATTGGATAGGAATATATTTTCCCAGGAATACTCTATACCGCTGTAGGCTTTTTTTGTACATATTAATTAAGAACAGAATGGGAGTGAAGAATTATGCAGGCAAAGAAATTATTTGGATTAGCAGTCAGCGTACTATTGGCAGTTGGGGTGCTGGTAGGCTGTGGCAGTGATAGGGCTGAAAATACAGACAGCAAAGAATTTTTAAATGTCTCTTACGATCCTACCCGAGAGCTTTATACAGAATTTAATGAGAAATTCAAAACTGAATGGCAAAAAGAAAGCAATCAGGATATTATTTTTGCCCAATCTCATGGAGGCTCTGGCAAGCAGGCCCGTTCTGTGCGGGAGGGACTGGAGGCAGATGTTGTGACTTTGGCTCTGGCCTATGATGTCGATGAAATTGCTCAGGCAGGCCTTATAGACAAGAACTGGCAGCAGAAATTCCCAGATAATTCTGCTCCCTATACTTCCACCATTGTATTTTTGGTAAGGAAAGGCAATCCCAAGAACATCCATGATTGGGATGATTTAACCAGAGATGACGTTCAGATAGTCACTCCAAATCCTAAAACCTCTGGCGGCGCTCGCTGGAATTATCTGGCCGCCTGGGAATATGCCAAGGAGAAAAACAATGGCAATGAAGCTGCCATCAAGGAATTTATGCAGAAGCTTTTCCACAATGTAGTGGCCTTGGATTCCGGTGCTAGAGGTGCTACTACCTCCTTTGTGCAGCGGGGCCAGGGAGATGTGCTGATTGCTTGGGAAAATGAAGCCCTGCTTTCTGTCAAGGATGCTCCAGATGCCTATGAGGTGGTAGTGCCATCCATTAGTATTTTGGCTGAGCCATCTGTAGCCGTGGTAGATGAAGTTGTAGATATAAAGGGCACAAGGGATGTGGCTGAGGCCTACATCAAGTACCTGTATTCCAAGGTTGGGCAGGAAATTGCGGCCAAGAATTTTTATCGTCCACGGGATAAGGAAATTGCAGACAAATACAGGAATCAGTTTCCTGAGCTAAAGCTGGTTACTATTGATAGCGCCTTTGGAGGCTGGAGCAAGGCTCAGAAAGCGCATTTTGCCGATGGAGGCACCTTTGATCAGATTTTTGAGAAAAAATAATTATTCAGAAAATTTTAGGGAGGAAAGGTCATGAGTAAAGCTGGCAGGGTGATACCGGGGTATCATCTCACATGGGGAATTACCATATTTTATTTATCCCTGATATTGATAATACCTCTAGGTGCCTTTTTATTGTATAACCTGGGCATGGGATGGGATAAATTTTGGCAGACAGTAACTGACTATAGGGTACTTCATGCTTACTATATCAGTCTGGCGACTTCCCTGGTGGCAGCTCTGGTAAACGCCCTATTCGGTTTGCTGTTAGCTTGGGTGCTGGTGCGTTATGATTTTCCCGGTCGGCGCCTGATGGATGGTCTAATTGATTTGCCCTTTGCCCTGCCTACGGCGGTAGCAGGTATTGCCCTAACTACTTTGTATGCGGAAAATGGCTGGCTGGGGCAGTTCTTCTTTGCCCTAGGCATTCCTTCCGTATTTTCTGTTTTGGGTATTACCATTGCTTTGATATTTGTGGGATTGCCCTTTACTGCCCGCAGTGTACAGCCGGTGCTGGGGGAATTGGATGGTCAGTTGGAAGAAGCAGCTGAGATATTGGGGGCTGATGCCTGGACCACCTTTAGGCGGGTAATTCTGCCAGAGCTAAGAGCCCCGCTTTTAACAGGCTTTGCCTTGGCCTTCGCCAGAGGCATTGGGGAATATGGCAGCGTGGTATTTATTGCCGGTAATCTGCCCTATGAAACAGAAATCGCCCCTCTTCTGATTATGGCCAAGCTGGAGCAGTTTGACTATCAGGCAGCGGCGGCAGTGGCCTTGGTGATGATGGCCATGTCCTTTTTGATTTTATTAAGCATCAACGGCTATCAGCGGTATTTGGCCAAGAGACAGGGGTGTTAAGAAATGAAACCAAGAAAATTTTCTCAGTGGTTGTTAATAGGGCTGGCCGCCTTGTTTCTTCTGCTGATGCTGGTATTGCCCCTGGTGCTGGTAGCCCGGGAGGCTTTGGCTCAGGGCTGGCAAAGCTTCTGGCAAGCGGTTACAGAGCCTTTTGCCTTAAAGGCCTTGTATCTTACCTTGGAGGCCACTGTGGCAGCAGTAGTCCTGAATACCATTTTCGGACTGGCCTCGGCTTGGCTTTTGACCAAATATGATTTTCCCGGCAAGGCCTGGCTAGGCTCCTTAATAGATTTACCCTTTGCTATTTCTCCAGTGGTAGCAGGTCTGTTTTTCATCATGCTCTTTGGTCGCATGAGTCCCCTATACCCACTGCTGCGGGCAGAGCATATTGCTATTGTCTTTGCGGTACCGGGAATTATTCTGGCTACGGTTTTTGTAACCTTTCCTTTTATTACCAGAGAGCTGGTGCCAGTGCTGGAAAGTCAGGGTAATAGTCAGGAGGAAGCAGCGGCCACTATGGGCGCGGGCGGCTGGACTATTTTCCGCCACATTACCCTGCCTAGAATCAAATGGGCCTTGCTCTATGGCGTTATTCTGTGCAGTGCCAGAGCCATGGGAGAATTTGGGGCGGTATCAGTAGTTTCAGGCCATATTAGAGGCAAAACCAATACCCTGCCTTTGCATATTGAGATACTTTACAATGAATATAATTTTACGGCTGCTTTTGCCGTAGCGGCTATTTTGGTTATATTAGCAGTTATTGTGCTGATTCTGCGGAATCTGGTGGAATGGCGAGGAAAACGGAGGATGAAGGATGTCTAAGGAAGTAGAATTAAAAAATATTGAAAAAAACTATGGCGACTTCAAGGCCTCAGATAATGTAAATCTGGCGGTGGAAAAGGGCAGACTTATTGGTCTTTTAGGCCCCTCCGGCAGTGGTAAAACCACCATTCTGCGCATGATTGCCGGCTTGGAACAGCCGGATAAGGGAGATATTTATATTGCCGGTCAGCGGGTTAATGATTTGCCAGCAGGCAAAAGAGGCATTGGCTTTGTTTTTCAGAATTATGCCCTGTTTAATCATATGACAGTGGCAGAAAATATTGCCTTTGGTCTGCAGGTGCAAAAAGCAGATAAAAAGAAAATTCAGCAGCGGACAGAAATGTTGGCGGAGCTGGTGGGACTAGCTAATTTTATACATCGCTATCCCATGCAGTTATCTGGTGGTCAAAGACAGCGGGTGGCCTTTGCCAGAGCTTTGGCCCCAGAGCCTCAACTTTTGCTGTTGGATGAGCCTTTTGCTGCCATTGATGCCAAGGTGCGAAAGGATTTGCGGCAATGGCTTCGCAGTATGATTCATCAGCTGGGCATTACCAGTATTTTTGTTACCCACGATCAGGATGAGGCGGTAGAGGTGGCAGATGATATTATCATTACCAATAAAGGTCATGTGGAGCAAATAGGGACGCCGGCAGAAATTTATCAGCATCCGGCTACCCCTTTTGTGGCGCAGTTTATTGGGGAATCGGTGCCAGTAGAGGATTATACCATTTTCAAGGGTTTCAGCAATGGAGAGGGCAATCATCCCGGCATTATCAGGCCAGAATTTTTGGAAATCGGAGCTGATGATGGAGAAATGTATCTGCCCCTGGCAGCGGAAAAGGGAATCGTGCGGGAAACCTATTTCCGAGGCAATAATATGCAGATTGATGTGGAGGTCAAAGGGCAGCTGCTAAGAGGCTGGCGCAGTTTGGAGAAAAAGCCCCTTCGTGAGGGAGATGAGGCCAGGGTGCTGATACATCGCATATACAGCTTTGCCCATGGGCAAACTCAGATTGTGGAAAACCAGGCCAAACAGCAGAATTCAGTAATTATCTAGGGAGGCAATGGTATGGAAGTAAAAAGAATAGAGGCAGATATTCTCATTGCTGGCGGCGGAGCTGCTGGCTGCTATAGTGCCATTACCTTGGCAGAGGAGCACCCTGAGCTGTCTGTGGTGTTGGTGGACAAGGCTAATATTCAGCGCAGCGGCTGTCTGGCTGCAGGGGTAAATGCCCTGAATGCTTATATTACTCCGGGACACAAGCCAGAGGATTATGCAGATTATGCAGCTGCCGATGCTGAGGGCATTGTGCGCTATGACCTTTTGCAAACCATGGCAGAGGGTTTGAATCAGGCTACCCATCATTTGGAAAAGCTGGGCTTGGTGATTCTTAAAGATGGCCAAGGACAATATGTAGCAAGAGGTTGGCGGAATATTAAAATTAACGGTGAAAATATTAAGCCTATTTTGGCACAGGCTGTCCGCAAGGCTGATAATGTAAAAATAATTCAGCATGTTAATTTGGTGGATTATTTGCAGGATAAGACAAGTGGCAGAATCACAGGTGCCTGGGGCATAGGACTAAGAGATGAAGCCCTTTATATTATTCAGGCTAAGGCTACTATTTGCGCCACTGGGGGAGCTGCTGGCATGTACAGGCCAAATCATCCCGGCATCAGCCGTCATAAAATGTGGTATAGCCCTTTTAATACGGGAGCTGGCTATGCTATGGGACTGCGGGCAGGGGCAGAGATGACCACCTTTGAAATGCGATTTATTGCTCTGCGCTGTAAAGATACCATTGCTCCTACCGGTACTCTGGCTCAGGGCATTGGTGCTCAGCAGGTTAATGCCAAGGGAGAGCTGTATCAGGAAGCCTATGGCAATACCACCGCCGAAAGACTTTATGGGGTGGTTAGCGAGAATTTGGCTGGTCGAGGCCCTTGTTATTTAACTACCAAGGGAATCAGTCTTGCGGAGCAGGATGCCTTGGAAAAGGCTTATTTGAATATGGCTCCGGCTCAGACCATGAAATGGCGGGAAACCGGCCTAGGGCCTGCTGTAGCCAATGTGGAGGTTGAGGGCAGCGAGCCTTATGTGGTAGGTGGTCATACAGCCAGCGGTTATTGGATTGATGCCCAGCGTGCCACCACTTTGCCGGGGCTTTTTGCCGCAGGGGATGTGGCAGGAGGTTGTCCTCAGAAATATGTAACCGGAGCTTTTGTAGAGGGTAAGCTGGCAGCTCGGTCAGCAGCAGCCTATGCAGACTCCTTGGCAGATTTTGAGCATAATTCCTTGGTGGAAAAAGATATTGTGGCTCAGGTAGAGCAACTACTGACAAATGATAATGCTGAGGCCAGTCCTTTTTCTACTGAGGATTTGGAGGAAGCCATGCAGCAGGTCATGGATGAATATGCCGGAGGTATCAGCACCGGGTATCGCTATACGGAAAGTCAGTTGGATATAGCATCCAAGCATATTGCCAGGTTGACTAAATTAAGTCATGGCCTTCGAGGCAAGGATAATTATCAGCTGTTAAAAATCTTTGAGCTGCAGGAAAGACTTTTAATCTGTCGTGTGCTTATAGCCCATTTGCAGGCTAGAAAGGAAACCCGCTGGCATAGCTTTGCTGAAAATCTGGATTATCCAGCTAAGAATGCTGCCTTTGAGGGTTATATTAATTCCCGCTTGGAACAGGGAAATATCAAAATTATCCAGCGTCCGCTGGTAGGCCGAGGTGAACAGTATGAGCATCAGCATTGAAAAAAATAAATGTATTGGTTGTGGTCTTTGTGCTGAGGCATGTCCGGGAAATCTGCTTGTTATTAAGGATGGCCAGGCGGCTATTCGGGATGTAAGGGATTGCTGGGGGTGTACAGCCTGTGTTAAGGCCTGCCCCAAGGATGCTATTTTTTATTATCTTAGTGCAAATCTAGGTGGGGCCGGGGGCAGACTTTATGCTCATGACAGCCGTGACAGGTTGGTTTGGGAGCTGCAGCTGGAAGGGCACACTGAGAAAATAACTGTAGAAAAAAATCAGGCAAATGCCTATTGAATAGAGAGGAAGAAAATTATGGGAAAACTATCGCATCTGGATGCCTTGGAGGCGGAAGCCATATATATTATCCGGGAAGTAGCGGCGGAATGTGAAAAGCCGGTTATGCTGTATTCCATTGGTAAGGACAGTTCTGTAATGATGCATCTGGCCTTGAAGGCCTTTTATCCGGAAAAGCCTCCTTTTCCATTTTTACATATAAATACGACTTGGAAATTTCATGAAATGATAGAGTTTCGTGATGCTCAGGCCAAGAAATATGGTTTGGAAATGCTGGAATACAAAAATGAAGAGGGACTGCAGGCAGGGATTAATCCCTTTGATAATGGTGCTTCCTATACGGATATTATGAAAACCCAGGCCTTGAAGCAGGCCTTGACCAAATATGGTTTTACGGCGGCCTTTGGCGGTGGTCGTCGGGATGAGGAAAAGTCCAGAGCCAAGGAAAGAATTTTTTCTTTCCGCAATGCAGCTCAGGCTTGGGATCCCAAGAATCAACGGCCGGAAATGTGGAAGCTGTATAATTCCCAGATTAACAAGGGGGAAAGTATTAGAATTTTCCCTATTTCCAATTGGACGGAGAAGGATATATGGCAGTATATCCGCCGGGAAAATCTGGATATTGTGTCTTTGTATTTTGCCAAGGAAAGACCTTGCATTGAGCGGGATGGCAATATTCTGATGATTGATGATAATCGGATTGTGGATAAGCTGAACTTGAAGCCAGAAGATATTAAAACTCGCAAAATCCGCTTCCGGACACTGGGGTGTTATCCTCTTACTGGTGCGGTGGAATCTGAGGCAGATACCTTGGATTGCATTGTGGAGGAAACCTTAGGGGCCGTGGAGTCAGAGCGTACCAGCCGGGTAATTGACCATGAGGGCGCAGGCAGTATGGAGCGTCGCAAAAGGGAGGGCTATTTCTAATGAATGATTTGTTGAAATTTATTACCTGCGGTAGTGTGGATGATGGAAAATCTACGCTGATAGGACATCTTTTGTATGATGCCAAATTGATTTATGCGGATCAGGAGGAGGCCTTGCTGCTGGATTCCAAGGTAGGCAGTCGTGGGGGAGCTATTGATTATTCCCTCTTGTTGGACGGACTGCTGGCAGAGCGGGAGCAGGGAATTACCATAGATGTGGCTTATCGTTATTTTACCACGGATAATCGCAGTTTTATCTGCGCTGATACCCCTGGTCACGAGGAATATACCCGGAACATGGCCTGCGGTGCTTCCTTTGCAGATTTGGCAGTTATTCTGGTGGATGCCACTCAGGGAGTGTTGACACAGACTCGTCGTCATGCCCGTATTTGTGCCTTGATGGGCATTAGGTATTTTGTTTTTGCCATTAATAAAATGGATTTAACAGGCTATGATGAGGAAAATTTCCAAGCTATTGAAAAGCAGATTGCAGAACTGCAAAAGGAGATTGGTTTGGAGAATATTCAGCTGATTCCTGTTTCGGCTACAGAGGGGGATAATATTACCAATTATTCGCCTAATATGCCTTGGTATAAGGGGACAGCCCTGTTGCCTTATCTGGAAAATGTGGATGTAACAGAAAGGGCGGGAGAGGAAAAAGGCTTTTATCTGCCAGTTCAGCGGGTATGCCGTCCTAATCATGAATTCAGAGGCTTTCAGGGACAGGTGGAAAGCGGCTCTATAGCTGTGGGAGATACAGTGACTTCTCTGCCTAGCGGGGAGCAGGCTCAGGTGAAGAAAATTATTGTAGCTGACCACGAGGAACAGCAGGCAGTGCAGGGCCAGCCGGTAACTATTCAGCTGAATCGAGAGGTGGATGTATCCCGTGGCTGCGTGCTGGAAAAGGATAGCGGCATTAGTCAGGGGGATAATTTCACAGCGGAAATTTTGTGGATGGATGATGTGCCTTTGACGGTGGGAAAGAATTTTATTGTCTTTTTGGGGACAAAGAAAATTCCAGGCATTTTATCTAAGATTGAATATGGCATAGATATTAATACAGGTCAGCATATTCAGACAGATACTTTGAATAAAAATGAAATTGCCCTTTGCCAGCTGTCAGTGGTAGAGCCTATTGTAATAGATACCTTTAATCAGCATCGTACTCAGGGTGAGTTTATTCTTATTGACCGTATTAGCAATATGACGGCAGCCTGTGGCGTGGTGCGCAGTATTGAGGCTGAGGATAAGGATAGAAATCAGCGGGCAGCAGCTAGAATGCGCAGTGCTTTGAACTGGCAGCAGGCTGTGACCATTGCCTTCCAGCCGGAAAAGGATGGGATTTCTGAGGAAGCGATTAGTCAGGCCGAGCAACAATTGGTGCGAAACGGTCGGCATACGTATTTTTATGCACCTGAGATAGGAGAGGATTATGCCCAGGTGGTAAGGCATTTGAATTTGGCTGGAGTGATTGTGCTGCTGGTACTGCCAGCGGGAGCAGAGTTATCTCCTGAATATAAGTCATGGCAGGATATAGCCGAGGCTGATAAAAAGGATGCCAATAGTATTGCCAATGCCATTTTGCGAGCTACCATGCTGGATACCGTTATGGGAGCTAATGACTGGAGTATATAGAATATAATTTTCCTCATAGAAATAACCTTAGAGATAAGTATTTGAGTCTCTAAGGTTATTTTCGTATATGTAAATTCTGATTTGTAGAGCCAAAGACTTATTTGCATAATGGCATACATATACTCTTTACTGAGGCATGACATATACCCTTACAGGCACGCTGGCGCTATATTGATGTGCAAACCTATATCACTATTAATGGCGATATGGGAGTACCC
>OQVL01001740.1_pt1 | contig 13166 bp, 9 predicted proteins | sample 1691501 | NCBI WGS metagenome assembly OQVL01 (sample SAMN03418253, study PRJEB22391) | human gut metagenome | biome: human-gut; feature: organic feature; material: feces | host: Homo sapiens | place: Tanzania | collected 2013-01
GCAACAAAAAAAGACGAAGTACCGGCAAACTACAAGGTTAAAGAAGGCAGGAAGTGATGCCGCAGCGAGAACCTTCTCTGGGACAAGCGGATGGGAATCGACAGGTTTCTTTGCAGAACAGAGTTGTTGTTGGGGTATTGTTTTCTATTTCACGTGGACTCCTTGGAGAAATATTCCCACTATATCTGGGGCGAAATGTCATAGGTCAGACGGTTAATTGTGACATCTGTCTCAAGGAGAAGTCGGTGTCCTCAGAACATGCCATCCTATATATAAGAAAGGAGGGAAATCCTGCTCAGCTTAATATGACCATAACGGACTATAATTCTACGTATGGTACGACGGTCAATGAAATGGATGCAAGATATGAAACGTTGCTAGTCAACGAAAATGATGTGTTGACAATCGGTAAGCATTATCAATTCTTAGTAAAGATATTTGATATGGATAAGGCTAGATTAGCAGAGGATATGGGGTTTGAAGATATTGTGGAAAACCCTATGGGGACAGGTTGCCCTTATGAGGAAGCAACCGATCAGAATGTTTCCAACGACTTCTATACCCCGACCCCAAACAAAGACAATTCTACAAGAACGGTATTGTATTAACAGAAATATTAAAAGACAATTATGGCAATTATAAAACTACAGGGAGATAATGAGAAAAAACAAGGCATATATATTGCCTGCATATGAAGAAATGCTGATTACGGAAAGGGAGATTTCTGATGGTGAGATGGGGCGGAAAGCCTATGCAGGATTTGCGGAAAGAATAAATATTCCGTGCTATCAGAAGTTTGTACGTATTATTTTGCAGAGTATTCACAAAGGAAGCAAGGGTGTATGCGAGGCATTGGAGAAGGAATCAGAGGAAGCATTTGATGAAAGAAGGCTTTTGGCACTGAAAATGGGCGAGGAAGCCGGCACGAAAATGCTTGTACCGATGATGCTTATGATGGTTATAGTGATAGCCATAGTTATAGCACCCGCAATTATTGATTTACGATGCTGTCACTTTCCTCTTTATCCCCATCCTCCAATGATAGCCTCAAGTATTTCACAATCACATATTGCTCAGGCAATTGCCTCACCTCCGCGGATGAGCTGCATGTCGCCGTCGAAGTCGGCAACGAAGCGTTCCAGTTTGCCTATAGCCACAGGGCGTCCCTTCTTTCCGAGCACGCAATGCCCCTCGCACTGACGCTCGTGAGGGCATACGCGTCCGCACACGGCAGGCAGGTTGCTCTTGCCGTTGATTATGTGCATGGCGTTGCCGAGGTTGCCCATCGACAGTTCGTGAATCCAGTCGGGAATGTCCTGACTGATCGGGCAGCCCTTGCTGCATTGCGGTGCCTTGCAGTGAAGGCATCGCTTTGCCTCGTTGATAGCCTCGAGCATAGTGAAACTTTCGTTGGTTTCCGAGAAACGCTCTTTTGTTTTAGCCGATTGTTCCATAACTATATATAGTGGTGCAAAATTACGATTCTTGTTTATTATAACAAAATCAAAACGAAACTTTTTGCTTTCGTTTTGAAAGTTTTTTAATCCTGACTAGCTTTCGCTATTTCGTTTACCACATTTTTAGCTACATCCACGATGGTTTGTGCCATCTCTGTGTCGGCAGAGCCGGCATCGCCGCCTGCACGCTTGTAGTTGAGGCAGGAGAGTGGCGCAACGGCGCGTTTGGCGCCTATCATGGTGAACAACGGCAGCATCTTGTGGGCGGTCTCAGCCATTTCTTTCAGGTTGCCGTCGGCTATGGCGCGCTCCATGCGCTGGATGTTTTTCCGCGTTTCTTCGGCAAACGTGAGTATAATCTCGCGCGAGGCGTCGGCGTCGTCGGCGCTGAACGCTGTCAGTGCGGAGAAGTCGAATGTGTCGGTCTCGTTATTTGCCATGGCAGCCTCAACCACGTCGACAATTTCTTGTTGGCGGAACGGCTTGTGCAGACATCCGGCAAAGCCTTCGCCACGCAGCGAGTCTACGTCCATGTCGCTGCGTGCGGTCACGGCTATTACGGGAATTGACGCTGCCTCGTCGCATCCGAGGGAGCGGAGGTTGCGCAGCAGGTCGAAGCCGTTCATGGCTGGCATCTGGATGTCGGTAAGCACGGCGTCGTGGTGGCATTCTGCGATTTTGACAAACAGTTCCTGTGGCTGCCGGCATACGGTGACGTTGGCACCAAGATTGCGCAGCATGGCTTCCGTGAGCTGCAGTTGCAGATTGTCGTCGTCGATGAGCAGCAGGCTCCACGGCTGGCTGAACCGGGCGTTTGCCGCGGGGCGTTCGTTGGCAGATGTTGTGTCGGCATCGGCTTTAGGCATCGGCAGCTCGACGCCGAACCGGCTGCCTTCTCCTGGTTTGCTGCTCACGCTCATTGTGCCTCCGAGCAGAGCCACGAGTTTCTGTGTTATCGACAGTCCGAGTCCGAAACCTTCCTGTCCCTGCGCGCTTTTCAGACGGGTAAACTCCTGGAATATCCGTTTCTGCTCGTCTTCGGTCATTCCGCATCCGGTGTCGGCTACGCTGATGCTTAGCCGTCCGTTGTCGAGTTTTGCAGACATTGACACAGAGCCTTCCTTGGTGAATTTCATTGCATTCGACATCAGATTCTCGACAATCTGTCGGATGCGGAAAGGATCGCCTGAGAAATAGCCGTCGAGCGCGCTGTCGCAGTCGTATTCAAGGCGCAGACCCTTTGCGGCTGCTGCCGGACGGTAGCTGTCGGCAACGGCGTTGAGCAGTTGCTGCGGGTTGAACGCCGCGGTGTTGATGTCCATCTTGTCGGCGTCCAGACGGTGGTAGTCGAGCAGCGAGTTGACAAGGTCAAGCAGATGTTTCGCCGATGTCTGCATATTGCCGAGGTATGCCGCGCGTTTCTTTCCGTCGGCTGTCTTGTCGAGCAAATCGGCATAGCCGATTATCGAGCCGACAGGAGCCTTGATGTCGTGGGTGATGGTGAGCATCAGCCTTTGGCGCACGTCGAGCAGGTCCTCGGCGCGTTTCTTGGCTTTTTCCAGCTCGTGGCGGTAATGGTTGCTGCGGGTGATGTCGCGCCATATCATAAACAGGAACGCCATTGCCAGAACCACTGCGGCAAATGCTATTGCGGCAATCTCACGGGCGGCATGGCGTCGCACCGATTCGGCTTGCAGATGCTTTGTCTCTGCCGTGCGCGAACTCTCGTCGACAATCACGGCAAGCAGCTCGCTCACCTTGCGGCTCAGCATCTGTCCGTTGATGCGCAGTTCCGCCGTCTGCCGCTTCAGCTGTGCGATTTGTCCGATGCGGTGTCCGTCGACCCGCTTGCGCACACCGGCAAGCATCCTCGCCACAGTGTCGGCGGGGTTGATGGTGTTGGCGAGCGTGTCGGTGTGATGCTCCGTGACCGTCTCGCTCACGTGTTGCGGATTGTTGTCTTCCTTTGAGAAAGCATCGCGCAGACGTCCGAAAAAGTTTTTCCGTTTCTTGTGAACCACATATTCGCTTGTGCGCACCGTTTGCGAATGCTGCACTTTCGGCGCCGCTATCTCGCGGTTCTGGTTCGATATGAGGTCGCTGATATATTGTTGGTAAAGTTCGTCGGAGTTGTCGGCCTCCATTGCGTCGAGCAGGTTGTCCATGTTGTCAACCTTTCTGCCGAGCAGCATTTTTACAGAGTCGAGCCTCGCCACCTGTGCGCGGTCGTTGACGATGGCGCGCAGCGAATCGACTGCCTGTGCTGTCAGCATCATAGCATCGACATAAGACTGAAACAGGTCGGTCTGCCCGGCGCTCAACGCCTGTCCAATCACCTCCGCCTGATACAGCTGGCTCACCACGTCGTTTGTGGCGCGCTGCCGGTTGTTGATGGTGCGTTCGGCACCGTCGGAGCGTGTCAGCGAGTCGATAACGCCTACAATCAGCCACACCGCCGCCAAAAACAACGCTATCACCGCCGCATATCCCACGGCAGCCTTCATCTTGGTCGATAAATTCAATTGTTTCATAACCTTTGCAATTTAAGGGGAATCCAAAGGTAGCAAAAACCTCCAAATTCGCCAAAATTCGTAGTGTTTAGGCAAAAGATCGCTCAGAAAAATGTAGTGTTTAGGCAAAAGATCGTGTAAAAAAGTGTATCTTTGCAATGTAATTGTCTAAAATATAGAAAAATAATCCTTAATGTCTGAAAGATATGGAAAGAACGGTAATGATGCAATTGAAAAATTGGAAAAACAGTCAGTTCAGAAAACCTTTGATTTTGACAGGGGCAAGGCAGGTTGGGAAGACGTATGTGCTGAAAGAATTCGGCAAGAAGGAATTTAAAAATGTTGCATACGTAAACTGCGACAACAACCCTGACGTGCGAAGCCTTTTTGATGAGGATTATGATATGAAAAAGGTGCTGATGATAATAGGTGCGATTACGAAGCAGCCTATTGTCCCTGGCGAAACCTTGATAATTCTTGATGAAATTCAAGAGTTGCCGAGAGGCCTCTCTTCGTTAAAATATTTTTGTGAGGAAATTCCGGAATACCATGTCGTGGTGGCTGGCTCGTTGCTTGGCGTGGCGATGCGGCAAGGTGAATCGGCGCCAGTGGGGAAGGTTAATGTTATGCAGATGTTTCCAATGTCGTTTGAAGAATATCTGATGGCAAGGGGAGAGTCGCAGGTTTGTGGACTGCTTGGCAAGAAAGATTGGGCGTCGATTAACATACTTCACGATAGGCTTACTAAATTACTCCGGGAATATTATTTTGTCGGAGGTATGCCGGAGGCTGTGAAGACGTTTATCGACACAAATGATGTAAATGCGGTGAGGCAGGTGCAAAACGACATTTTGTTTGTTTATCGCAGCGATATGTCAAAGCATGTGACGCCAACTGTGGCAACTCGTATAAGTATGGTATGGCAGTCGATTCCGACGCAGCTCGCCCATGAGAACAAAAAGTTTGTTTATGGTGCTGTCAAGGCCGGTGCGAGGGCGAAGGACTTCGAGTTGGCAATACAATGGTTGGTGGATGCCGGGTTGGTTTATCGTGTGCCGCGTGTGAAAACAGTTGGAAAACCATTGAAATTTTATGAAGATTTCAATGCATTCAAGCTGTTTGTTGTCGACAGTGGACTCCTTGGAGCAATGGGCGAGATGGAGCCGATTGACATGCTTATGCCAGGCAATTCAATGGCGGAAAGCAAAGGTGCGTTTACGGAGAACTATGTGCTGTGCCAGCTGATGTGTCTAAATGACATCCATTGTTATTATTACAGCCGCGATGATTCCAGACTGGAGATAGATTTTGTTGTGCAATATAAGGGCGAAATAGTGCCGATAGAGGTTAAGGCAGAGGAGAATTTGAGGTCAAAGTCGCTTCGCTCGTTTGTTGACAGTCACAAGGGTCTGGAGGGAGTCAGATTCTCAATGTCGCCATACCGTAGGCAGGATTGGATGCGCAACATCCCGCTGTATGCCGTAGGCGCATTGTAGGCGGTGCGGTTGGCAAGAATCATAGAAATGCTTGTGGAAAATATGTTGTTAAGCATCTTTTTTGGTGTTGTTGGCGAAAATAATATGACAATAATAATGGAGAATGCTAAAAATATCGTAATTTTGCGCTCAAAATAGGTATAGTTTATATGCAGAATATCAGAAACATTGCCATCATCGCTCACGTGGACCACGGAAAGACGACATTGGTGGACAAAATGCTGCTTGCGGGAAACCTTTTCCGCGACAATCAGAACACAGGAGAATTGATGCTCGACAACAACGACCTTGAACGCGAGCGCGGCATCACAATCCTCTCGAAAAACGTTTCAATCAACTACAACGGTTACAAAATCAATATTATCGACACTCCGGGACACTCCGACTTCGGTGGTGAGGTGGAGCGCGTGCTCAATATGGCTGACGGATGCTTGCTGCTCGTCGACGCTTTCGAGGGCCCGATGCCGCAGACCCGTTTCGTGCTTCAGAAAGCCATCCAGATGGGGCTGAAACCGATTGTCGTAATCAATAAGGTTGACAAGCCGAACTGCCGTCCTGACGAGGTCAACGAGATGGTGTTTGACTTGATGTTCAACCTCAATGCAACCGAAGAACAACTCGACTTCCCGACAATCTATGGCTCTGCAAAGCAGAACTGGATGAGCGACGATTGGAAAAAACCGACCGACAACATCATCCCGCTGCTCGACGCAATCATAAAATATATTCCAGGTCCTCAGGTGCTTGAAGGCACTCCGCAAATGCTCATCACGTCGCTCGACTACTCGTCGTATGTAGGACGTATCGCAATTGGCCGTGTGCATCGCGGCGAACTGCGCGAGGGCATGGAGATTGGCCTTTGCAAGAAGGACGGCTCGGTGGTGCGCCAGCGCATCAAGGAGCTTCACACATTCGAGGGTATGGGACGCCGCAAGGTGGAAAGCGTGAAGAGTGGCGACATCTGTGCGCTTGTCGGTATCGAAGGCTTTGAAATCGGCGACACTGTGACCGATCCGGTCAACCCTGAACCATTGGAGCGCATCGCAATCGACGAGCCTACAATGTCGATGGTGTTCACTATCAACGACTCTCCATTCTTCGGAAAAGACGGCAAGTTTGTGACGTCGCGCCACATTGCCGAGCGTTTGGAGCGCGAGCTCGACAAGAACCTCGCTCTCCGGGTGAAGAAAGAGCCACACGAGGACGTATGGACGGTGTTTGGCCGTGGCGTGCTCCACTTGTCTGTGCTTATCGAGACAATGCGTCGCGAGGGCTACGAGCTGCAGGTGGGACAGCCTCAGGTTATCATCAAGGAAATCGACGGTCAGAAATGCGAGCCGGTGGAGTTGATGACTGTCAACGTGCCTGAAGAGTACTCAAGCAAGATTATCGATATGGTGACACGCCGCCGTGGCGAGCTCGTGTCGATGACCACGCAGAACGACCGCCTGCAGATGGAATTCCACATCCCGTCGCGTGGCATCATCGGTCTGCGCACAAACGTGCTGACGGCATCGGCGGGCGATGCTATCATGAGCCACCAGTTCTTGGAATATCAGCCGTGGAAGGGCGAAATCGAACGCCGCACCAACGGTTCGCTCATCGCAATGGAGTCGGGCACTGCCTATGCTTATGCCATCGACAAGTTGCAGGATCGCGGACGTTTCTTCATCTTCCCGCAGGAGGAGGTGTATGCCGGACAGGTGGTTGGCGAGAATGCCAAGGACAACGATATCGTGGTGAACGTCACCAAGTCGAAGAAGCTTACGAATATGCGTGCGTCGGGTGCCGACGACAAGGCGCGCATCATCCCGCCGGTTGTGTTCAGCCTTGAGGAGGCGCTTGAATACATTAAGGCTGACGAGTATGTCGAGGTTACGCCTAACCACATGCGTATGCGCAAAATCATTCTTGACGAGCTTGAACGCAAGCGCGCCAACAAGAACAATTAGACAATAGGTAAAAAAAGAGAAGTGGCGATGGAATGCGGATGTGATGACGCGTTCCATCGCTTTTTTAGTATGCAATGAAGCCCCGGTTAACGACTGGGTGATTTCTCTATAACGGAATAGTCCGATTCTCGCCGAATTGTAGTAACTTTGCCGCCCTATGGCAACAACGGTCGATTATAGTTATAAACAGATTTGGCGAGTGGCTTATCCTATTTTGGTAAGCCTTTTGATGGAACAGATGATAGTGCTTACCGACACGGCTTTCATGGGACGTGTCGGCGAGGTGGAACTTGGCGCGGCGGCTATCGCCGGCGTGTTCTATATGGTTATCTTTATGGCTGGCCATGGATTCTGCGTGGGTACGCAGATTCTGATTGCGCGACGCAATGGCGAACGGCGTTACGGTGAGGTAGGGCAGGTGTTCTACCAGGGGCTGTATTTCTTGATGGCGCTTGCCGCGGTGCTGTTTGTCGTATGCCAGATGTATGCCGATGAAATTCTGTCGATGATGATTTCCTCGCCCAACATTCTTGCCAAGGCGGAGGACTATATCCATTGGCGTGTCTATGGCTTCTTCTTTGCCTTTGCCGGCGGTATGTTCAGGTCGTTCTATGTTGGCACGACGCAGACAAAGACTCTCACGCTCAACTCCATTGTAATGGTGCTGTCGAATGTGGTGTTCAACTATGTGCTCGTGTTTGGCAAATGCGGCTTGCCCGCGCTCGGAATCGCCGGCGCGGCGATAGGCTCGTCGCTTGCCGAACTTGTGTCGCTGGTGTTTTTTGTCTGCTATACGCGTGCGAAAATCGATTGCCGACATTTCGGTCTGTCGCGTTTCCCCGCGCTCGACATCAAGCGTCAGCGCTCTATCCTCAGCGTGTCGATGTGGGTGATGGTGCAGAGTTTCGTATCGCTGTCCACGTGGTTTATCTTCTTTGTCTATATCGAGCATCTTGGCGAGGAGTCGCTTGCCATAGCCAACCTTGCACGCAACATCAGCGGACTTCCGTTTATGATGGTGATAGCGTTTGCCTCGGCGGCAAGCTCGATTGTCAGCAATATGATAGGGGCTGGTCAGACCGACAATGTGGCGCTTGCCATACGCCGCCATATATGGCTCGCATATCTTTGCGTGGTGCCGTTGCTGCTGGTTGTGGCGGCTTTCCCTCAAATGTTTATACGCATCTACACCGACATTCCGCAACTTATCGACGCTGCGGTGCCTACGGTGTGGGTGATGTGTTCCGCCTATACGGTGCTGGTGCCTGCAAACGTGCTGTTCAGCAGCGTGTCGGGCACAGGCGACACTCGAATGGCATTCTGGCTTGAGATGGCTGCGCTGGTGTTCTATATGATATATAACACATGGGTTGTCTACATCATGCGTGTCGACGTGATGTGGGCATGGACGGCGGAGATTGTCTACGGGTCGCTGATGTTTGCCTTTTGCGGGGCGTACATGCGCCGAGGCTCATGGCGCAGACGCTCCATCTGACGCAGCTTACCGAAGCACTACCTTCTGCGTGTCGGCACCTTGCTTGCGGATGTAAATGCCTTTTTCAGGGTTGTTGACTTTCCTGCCTTGCAGGTCGAACCATTCGGCTGCTGCATCGGGTGCTGCAATCTCGGCGACCGCCCCGTTGCCGTCTTTGAAAGGGTCGAGGGCTGCGTTCTTGAACCTTAATTCCGCAACTCTATAAATTCTAACTTTTATAACATCTTGAGCAATAAAAACTTACCCAGTATTTTGCTGTGCCAGAGGATTCACTTAACTTAGTGTTGCAAAAATAATTAAACAAAACCTCATCAGGCATGGCAAAAGTATGAATAAAAATCCGAAAAACTCATCTTTTGGTGGTATATTTCCAATTATGGAGAAATTAGACAGGTACTGATGTTACGGAAGTTTTACCGGACAGCAATATTTGATAATATAGGCTGCGGTTCGGAAGAGCAAAATCAAAAATTTGTTTTGCTCTTCTCTTACCTTGCACTATCTTTTGATAATATAGGCTGCGGTTCGGAAGAGCAAAATCAAATAAATTTGTTTTGCGCTTCTCTTACCTTGCACTATCTTTGTCCTTGAAAAATATTGAGAGATGGAAATATCCGAACTTTGCGGACTGCTGATGCCGGCAGCCCGCGTTGCGGCATTGGGTAAATGCTTTAAAGATAAAAAGATAAAGAGAATCAAACTTGACGGGCTTGTGGGTTCGGCTCCATCAGTCGTGTTCTCGCAGTTGCCTCGATTGAAGCAGCCTTATCTTGTCGTTGCCAACGATATGGATGAGGCGGGATATTTATATAGTGACCTGTGCCAGATTTTAGGTGAACAGGCGGCTTTGCTTTTCCCGTCGGGCTATAAACGCGACATCAAATATGGTCAGGAGGACGCTCCGTCGCAGATTCTGCGTGCGGAGGTGCTTAGCCGTTGGGACGACCCTCAGTTGCGCGTTGTGGTCACATATCCTGAGGCACTTGCTGAAAAGGTGGCTATGCGTCAGCAATTGATCGACAGCACATTGTCGTTTCGTCGTGGCGGCACAGCCGACTTGACGGCGACGGCGCAGCGTCTGCGCGACTTTGGCTTTGTGACGGTCGATTACGTGTACGAGCCGGGGCAGTTTGCCGTGCGCGGCTCCATCCTTGATATTTTTTCATTCACCAATGAGCAGCCCTACCGTATCGACTTTTTTGGCGACGACATCGAAAGCATTCGCACGTTCAATATAGAAACGCAGTTGTCGGAGCGGTCGGTCGATGAGATTACGGTGGTCAATAATTTGTCTACCGGAGCAGGCGGCGGCGAGTCGTTGCTGCGGTTTGCAGGAGCCGACACGGTGTTGCTGATTCACGACCGCGAATGGTTGCGGCAGCGTGTGCGTGCCGTGGCGGAGGAAACGTTGTCGGAAAGTGCGTTGATTGCCGATGAGGGCGACAAGCATGCTATGGACAATGTGGTCGACGCCGAGCAGTTCTGCCGTGACATCGACAGCCATCGATATGCCGACTATGCGGTTAACAACCGTGGCGACTACGATGCCGCTTTGGCTTTTGACACATCGTTGCAGGGCGTGTTTCACAAAAATTTCGACATCATCAGTTCCACGTTCCGTCAGTTTGAGTCGGACGGCTACAAAATATACATACTTTCCGACAGCGAGCCTCAGTTTGAACGTCTGCGCTCTATCTTCGACGACCGAAAGGACGATATCCGCTTCACGCCGGTGCTGCGCACGCTTCATGAGGGATTTGTCGACAACGAGCGTAAGATTTGCGCATTTACCGACCATCAGATTTTTGAACGCTTCCATAAGTACACGCTCAAGAGCGACCGTGTGCGTTCGGGCAAGTTAGCACTGTCGCTGAAGGAGTTGTCGCAGATAGAGGTGGGCGACTTTATTGTGCATGTCGACCACGGAGTGGGACGCTTTGGTGGGTTGGTGCGTACTGCCGTCAACGGAAAGATGCAGGAGATGATAAAACTCACGTATCTCAACGATGATAAGATTTTTGTGTCGATTCATTCGCTCCACAAACTGGCAAAATACCGCGGCAAGGAGGGTGTGCCTCCGAAGCTCAACAAACTTGGGTCGGGAGCGTGGAACAGGGTGAAGGAGCGCACGAAGTCGAAACTCAAAGACATCGCGCGCGACCTTATCCAACTTTATGCTGCACGCCGCAAGGAGAAGGGTTTCGCATATTCGCCCGACGGATATCTGCAGCATGAGCTTGAGGCTTCGTTTATCTATGAGGACACGCCCGACCAGCTGAAGGCGACGGAGGCGGTGAAGGCCGATATGGAGAGCGAACGCCCGATGGACCGCCTGGTGTGCGGCGATGTGGGATTCGGCAAGACGGAAGTGGCGATACGCGCTGCGTTTAAGGCTGCCACCGACGGCAAGCAGACTGCTGTGCTTGTGCCCACCACGGTGCTGGCTTATCAGCATTTCACCACGTTCTCAGAACGCTTGAAGGACTTCCCCGTGCGTGTCGACTATCTCAGCCGTGCGCGTAAGCCGAAAGACGTGAAGCGCATCCTTGAGGAATTGAAGGAAGGTAAAATAGACATAATCATAGGCACTCACAAACTTATCGGAAAGACGGTGCAGTTCAAGGACTTGGGACTGCTCGTGGTCGATGAGGAACAGAAATTCGGCGTCGGTGTGAAGGAAAAGCTGAAACAGCTGAAGGTGAACGTGGACACGCTCACAATGTCGGCCACGCCGATTCCGCGCACGCTGCAGTTCTCATTGATGGGCGCGCGCGACCTCAGCGCCATCAACACGCCGCCGCGCAACCGCTATCCGATTATAACCAATGTCACTGCCCTCAATGACGAAATACTGCGCGAGGCAATCAATTTTGAGCTGGCGCGGGGCGGACAGGTGTTTATTGTAAACAACCGCATCGAGCAGCTGTTCGACCTTGAGAGCCGGGTGCGCCGTCTGGTGCCCGACGCCCGCACGGTGGTGGGGCATGGACAGATGGCGTCCGACAAGCTGGAGCAGACAATCATCGACTTCGCCGCGCATCAGTACGACGTGCTGCTTGCCACCACAATCATTGAAAGCGGCATCGATATGCCGAATGTCAACACCATCATAATCAACAATGCGCAGAATTTCGGTTTGTCGGAACTGCATCAGTTGCGTGGACGGGTGGGGCGCAGCAACCGCAAGGCGTTCTGCTATCTGCTTGTGCCGCCTGAAGCCGCGCTCACACCGGTGGCGCGTCGCCGTCTGCAAGCTATCGAGAGCTTCTCCGACCTTGGCAGCGGCATACATATCGCCATGCAGGACCTCGACATCCGCGGCGCCGGAAACCTACTCGGCGCAGAGCAGAGCGGCTTTATTGCCGACCTCGGCTATGAGACATATCAGAAAATTCTCAAAGAAGCGGTGCTTGAATTGAAGACGGAGGAATTTGCCGACACCTTCGCCGACGAGCATCAAGACTCCGCCAACACCGAATATGCCAACGACTGCACCATCGAGAGCGACCTCGAAATCCTCTTTCCGGCATCCTACGTGCCTCAGGAGAGCGAGCGCATACTCCTGTACCAGGAACTCGATAACATGGAGCGGCAGGAGGATGTCGACGCCTTCTGCAAGCGGCTTGAAGACCGTTTCGGAGCGATTCCTGACCAAGCGCGCGAGTTGATTCTTGTGGTCACGTTGCGCAGGCTTGCCCGCCGTCTCGGCATTGAGAAAATCGTGTTGAAGCAGGGGCACATGACAATGTTTTTCGTTTCGTCGGAAAACGCGGCCTACTATCAGTCGCCGGCATTCGGACGCATCCTGACTTATCTGCAGCAGAATGTGCGCAAAGCCAACCTCAATGAACACAACAGCCGAAGGTCGATGCGCATCGACGGCATCAAGACCGTGCGCGAAGCCACCGACGTTGTGCGTCACATCCTCGATCTCCCCGTCTGCGATTAGACGTGTAGCGCCTTTCCGTGAAATCAATGCGGAATAGGCGGTGGAGGGGAAAGCACACTGTCGCTTAACAAGGAGGCTTATACACAAACAATGCTGATGGCAAGGCCTCATAAAATAGCTAAACTTTTCGACGAAGATTTTATGGTACGCAATGACGAAGTCGGGAAAGAAACTCATTGGCGATGAGTCCAAACTTCTTGAAGACCACCGAAAGGCGAATAAGGAAATCCTCACTCGCCATTTCTATGATATGTCTAATATGATGTCAAGAAATGAAGGTGTGTGGTTGTCGAATGGTTGGGTAAAG
>OQVL01001741.1_pt1 | contig 13158 bp, 9 predicted proteins | sample 1691501 | NCBI WGS metagenome assembly OQVL01 (sample SAMN03418253, study PRJEB22391) | human gut metagenome | biome: human-gut; feature: organic feature; material: feces | host: Homo sapiens | place: Tanzania | collected 2013-01
TTGAGTTTGCGGCTGGCGTTTTTAAGAAAGTCCAGCTTTATGTCACAGTTTTCGCAGGCAAGGACAGTTGAGTTCACAGTGCCGGAGGGAACAGACCTCAGAGTCGGAACACTTTCTACATACTATATATATAAGGATGAGGAAGGCGTTAAGATAGACAGCACAGAGGCTGGTTACGACACATACAAGTATAAGCTTGGAAGCGGTATCACATATTATTACCGTGTGACAGGTGGAGAAGGTGTGACATACTGGAACTGGATCTCCACAACCACAGATGCTGAGTACAAGGTAACAGCCGAGGATATGTACATCGGTGACAGCACATATGGCCCTGGCACAGTTGTACATGACATGTCAGCCAACAGCTCAGATGTAGCTGATATCTACATGACTTCAAATGAGAAGGGCTATGTGGCTATGCAGAAGGGTGACAAGTATCACCTTGAGTGCTTCCGTAACTGGCAGGCAATAGAGGGTATCATGAATGCAAAATCAGCAGAGCCTGATTATCACTACACAGTTATCGATGAGAATGGTAACCCATCAAGTGATGTGATCAGCGTTGTACCTGGCGAGCATTCAGAGATAGCAGAGATCGAGGCAAAGTCAGAGGGAACAGCGATACTTCTCGTAACCTATGATGCAGAGATCAACAAGCCTGGTATGGGTGGTTCATTCTTCAGTGCGATCTGGCCTGAGAACACAGGTGTAGTCGTATTCACTGTAGGAAATGACGGCTCAGACATTCAGACAAATATGACATTAAATGCAGGACGCAACAAAGAGACTGCTAAGACTGCTGTAGACAATCTGGATGCACAGATCGATGTTCTGTATTATCTTGAGGGAGCAGCCGGTGCAGAGTACACATTTACACCGGAGGATGGAGTGGCAGTATCAGTTCTTCATCCACAGATCACGGGAAACAAGCTTACATACAGTGGATTTACAACAGCAGATGTCAAGAAGAATGATGATGGAAGCTTCACTGTAAGCGGTCTCACAGAGGGATCAAACATAATAAAGGTGACAAAGGACGGAGTTAGCACATATCAGGTAGTACGTGCAAAGGAAGTCCCGGTATCATACACATATAAGAACGCTGATGGTGACGAGATCTCAGCAGATGAACTCAGAGCCGGTGATACCATAGAGGTTTCATATGGTAAGCGTACAGAGGATGGCAAGAAGGCATACGACGGTCTGTATATTCCGGCCAACAAGCTTGCAGGAATTTACAACATGGCTGGAACTATAAAACTGTCAGATGGTGAGGGAAATGAATTCTCAGGAGCAAGCAACCAGTATGCATTTGCATCGACTCCTGCTGCCCAGACAGTTACAGTCAAGATACCTCAGTATTTTGCAGGTGACGAGTACACGCTGAGCGGAGTTCTGTATGAGGGCGGATTTGGTTCGCCATACGGTTCACACAGAGAGGTTAGCCATGCAACAGGAAAGCCTGTACAGATGGCAGCAAGCGTACGTGTGGCATACCTTGGAAGTCTCCCGGATATGTCATTTAAGCTGGCAAAGACAGACTATGTCCAGGTAAAGCTTGATGTAGTGGATGGTGCCACAAACGAAGCAGTAGAAGGATATAAGGTAAGCATAAAGGATACTGAAGGAAATGCCGTAACAGTAAAGGACGGCAGCTGCAATGGTCTTGCAGGCAGACAGTACAATTACACTATGAAGTGTGCCGGATACATGTATGCCGAGGGAACATTTGAGATCCCGGAGGATACTTCCGGCGAGATGTCACAGACCATCAGCCTCACAGCGTCAAGTGCAACTGCTTGGGATGGCGAGAGCAAGACCGAGCCCGAACAGGTTGACGGAGTATACCAGATCAGCACAGGTGCAGAGCTGTACTGGTTTGAAAATGAGGTAAATGTCAATAAGAAGGTCGACATAAATGCAGTGCTCACAGCGGATATCAACCTTGCAGGATATAGCTGGACACCAATAGGTAAATCGGGTGCCATATACATGGGTTCATTTGACGGCCAGGGACATACTATCAGCAATCTGTATCAGAATGATATAGGCTACTCAGGAATATTTGGACAGGCGGGGGCAAGGATCAGCAACCTCACAGTAGAGGGAACTATCATCATGAGCACCAAGACTGCAGCAGGCGCGATCGTGGGATACCTGTATCAGGGAACTACAGATGCACCGGCGAGAGTATCAGGCTGTACATCTAAGGTAAATATTACCTACACAGGCACAAATACATCAGCTTCAATAGGTGGTCTGGTAGGCTACAGTAACACGAACAAGATAAGCAATACAGTGATCGAGAATTGTGTAAACTATGGAACTATCAAGGCAGAAAACGGTGGTACCGTCGGCGGAATCATAGGTTCTATGAGCAGCCGAAATATCTGCGTACAGAACTCGACAAACTATGGCGATATCGCAGCCAAGACAAATGTTGGTGGAATACTTGGAAGCCACAATGAATACTATCCACAGGATCCTGGATGCAAGATCATATCATGCTACAATGCAGGAACGATCACAGGCCAGACAAATGTCGGTGGTATCGCAGGTACTTTCAAGGGTAGAAATTCAAATGATGCGGGCGTGGAGATCACAGACTGCTACAGCGCAGGAACTGTAAATGGAAGCGACGCAGCAACAACAGGCGTATTTGCAGGCTATTCAGAGGATCTGACAATATCAGGATCTGCATATTCATGCACAGCCGCAGCAGATGAGAGCATCACAGAGGATCAGGCTTCATATGTATCGGCTGCTAATATAGAGGCAGTCAAGAAGCTCACAGTTGACACAGTTACCAAGATCAATGACGGAGAGGCCATCTTGAACGTGGCACCTGCCGCAGAGATCATGGCAAATGTTCCTCTGACCGCGGAAGATGGAGAATTTGTAGAGACATACAAGAAGGTAAGAACTGTAATTGACGGAGTTACTATCTTCAACATAGGTGTATATGACTACACAGCAAGTGCAGCCGGAATAAATGGTGCATCAAAGGATGGAGTTATCCTTGAGAACACAAAGGTTGAGGCAGCTTCAGCGGTTGACGCTGTAAAGCGTGCGCTGGATAATGCCGGAATAGCCTACGATATTCAGGAGTCAGCTTATGGCCCATATATCGTATCTGTAAACGGACTTGCATCAGTTGCTGACTACTCAATGTCAGGATGGATGCTGTCATACAACGGAGACGACTTTGACAACGGTGGGCTTGGTTCACTGGATGCAAAGGATAACGACACTATCGAGCTTCACTATGAGCTCACAGGAGCAGATGTAGCATCCGCATACTCAGGACTGCCTACATTTGCGTCCATGACAATAGATGGAACAGAGATAACATTTACCACAGAGACAGAATACGATGAGAATGGGAATTCTATCTACACATACAAGGCAAATGGAGAGGTTCTGAATGGAACAGGAACAAAGGATGATCCATTTGAGGTCGGTGTTGTATTGCCGGAGAGCGCAGATCTTGTAAAGCTTGACATGACATACAAGACAACTGCGGATGGCCATTATGTTGTGGTTGACGGACTTTCAGCCAAGATCAACCTGACAAATGATGTTGTGTGCAGGATCACATCAAGAGGTGGAAGAACTGCATGGTACAAGATCATGGCAGTGACAGCACTCACTGAGGACAATACAAAGCTTGAGATAGCAGACGCAGAGTACACTGGAGAGGAGCTCACACCGGAAGTTACCGTATATGTAAATGACAAGAAGCTTGATCCAAGCAGCTATGAGGTTACATACAGTGATAACGTAAATGCCGGAAAGGGTACTTGTACAGTAAAGGGAACTGGTAAGTTCTCTGGTACAATTCAGGGCAAGTTCGAGATAAAGAAGTCTACAAAGACGATAACTACAGAAAAGACTGAGATCGAGGTTCTTGAAAATGCAGAGCCATTTGATCTCGAGGTTACAGGACAGGGTACACTTACATTTGCATCATCTGCACCAGAGGTGGCAGAGGTAGATCCTGAGACAGGACGTGTGACAGTCAAGGCTGTCGGTGAGACTGAGATCACAGTTTCATCTGAGGGAACAGAGAACTACGAGGCTGGACAGATCGTTATCAAGATCACAGTCAAGGAGGTTCCTGTAGAGCCAGAGGAGCCGGATACAAAGGTTACACTCACAAAGGACAACACAGTTATAGAAGTTGCAGATGTGACATATACAGGCAAGGCACAGAAGCCTGAGGTTACAGTAACAGTTGACGGTAAGAAACTTGAGGCGGCTGATTATACAGCAGCATATGCAAATAACGTGAACGCCGGAACAGCCAAGGTAACTATAACAGGTAAGAACGATTATGCAGGCAGTGTTGAGCAGACCTTCAAGATCAATAAGGCAGACCAGACAGTGACAGGCAACACATTATATGTATACAACAGATATATAACCGTTAAGGCTGCCGGTAAGGGAACTGTAACTTACTCATCAACAAACAAGAATATTGCGATAGTAAACAGCAAGTCAGGTCTTGTGAGAACCAAGAAGCCGGGCAGAGTACAGATAAAGATCACTGTCTCAGGCAACAGCAATTACAACAAGGCAAGCGGAATTGTAACTCTGATAGTTGCCCCTGCAAAGTCATCAATAACAAAGCTTGCACCAAACAGCAGCAGAAGTCTTAAGGTGACCTACAAGAAGGTAAGCGGTGCTACCGGATATCAGATAACATATGCTACAAACAAGAACTTTAAGTCTGCAAAGACAAAGTATGTGAGCGCAAAGTATGGCAGTGCAACTATCAAGAATCTAGCAAAGAACAAGGGATACTATGTGAGAGTAAGAGCTTACAAGACAATAAATGGCAAGAGATACATGGGACTTGGCAGCTCAGTGAAGTCTGTCAAAGTAAAATAATTCTCAGACCATAGAAACGCAGAGATGATCCGGAGGAAAGAGGTATGGAGAACAAGAGAGCTGGCTATACACGTGAAGAATGTTGTCAGATGCTTCTGGACGCATATATTTCACTTGGAAGATATCCGAAAAAGTCAGACTTTACACCGGAGCAGGTTGGCTGGATAAAATCCTACCTTGGGCCATGGCCGAGAGCACTCGAGGCCAGTGGCATTCTTCCTGACCGGTCTGCGGAGCGGGCTGAGGCGAAGAAGCATAAGCGCATAGCTTCCAAGAGGAAGATGACCCAGTACAAGCTTGCGAAGCAGAATGGTAAGGTTGAATAAAAAAATTTAAACCACAGGTTTACTTTTAACCTGTGGTTTATTTGTGTTATAGTATCTGTAGATTCCTTCTGACATATTTTATTATTAGTGTTCGGGATATTGACCCAGTTATAAGGCTATTGGAGATATTGGTAGTCAGATAGTTTATAGCATTTACAATGGGAGGTATCATTTATGACACAGAACAATTTTCCAATGATCGATCTTTGCGCAACAGGCAAGAGGATCAAAGAAGTGAGAGAGCAGAAAGGAATCACCGTAAAAGCATTGCAGGCATTTCTCGGGTTCAATGAACCTGTATCGATCTACAAATGGCAGAGAGGCGAATGCCTTCCGACATTTGACAACATGTATGCAATGGCCTGCCTCTTCGGGGTAGGGATTGACGACCTTCTGGTGGGAAACCGCCAGGAGGTTTTTTTGTTTGCGCGCCATGGGCGCGCTCTAACGGGTGTCATTTATCTCTGGGGACGGAGGTGGCGGGCACCTCCGTCCCCATTAAATATTTGATTAATGTTGGTAGTGTGTTACAATTATATTTATATGTAATTATAAACATGAGCTGATCTGGGACCGGAATAATGTACGTGAGATGGGGGGATTCGGTATGAAGAATGCAAGCAAGAGGCAGTATATACTGACGCTGATAGTGAGTTTTGCGGCGATCGTGGTACTGTCGTTGTGTACGATCATGACATTTTATAGGAAGTCGGTGAATGATACTCTGGCTTTGGCGGCAGAGACTGTTAAGCAGGAGCAGGAATATATGAATTCGTATCTGAATCGAGCCGTGGATGCGGTGGAAGTTACGAAGATCACTGTGGAGCATATGATGAGAGAAGGCAGGCCGGAGCAGGATATACTGGACTTTCTCACGAATGAATCAGAGTATTATCTCCAGGACATAGATGCTGCATTCACAGGCGTATATGGCTTTATAAACGGCGAATACCTCGATGGCATAGGCTGGGTTCCCGACGATGATTATGTTCCTCAGGAGCGGGCATGGTACAAGGCAGCAGTGGTAGCAGACGGCCAGCCAACCCTGGGCCAGCCGTACATCGATGCGCAGACAGGTGATATTCTGGTGTCAGTCAGCCAGTTACTCTACGATGGCGAGAGCGTAATATCTCTGGATGTAACTCTGGATCCTATACAGTCTGAGACGGAAAAAATCAAATTAAATGGTCAGGGATATGCATTCGTCTGCGACAAGTCCGGACTGGTGATAACCCATTCAGATAAGAAAGATGTAGGACAGTACTACACTCAGGGTGAAATGTCCGCACTCATGAAGGGAATAACGGACAATGACGGCGAACCATTTCAAGCGGTTGTTAATGACAACAAGGTGACGGTTTTCAGCTGTTCCATAGTTGATGAATGGTATGTGGTCATGGTCATCACAAATGAGAAGCTGTACCACGGAATAAGAAACCTGATAAGCTACGATATAGGCGTTGGAATAGTTTTATACATAATTATAGTGTTCTTCTGTACCAGATCCAAGAATAGTACGGATGCGACCATGAGCCAGCTCGATGAGACAAATAACGAACTCACAGACCTGAACAATATGGTCATGCAGGCATTTGCCAAGACGATAGATGCAAAGGACAAATACACAAAAGGCCATTCCGTGCGTGTTGCCAGATACAGCCGTGAACTGGTGAAGAGGATGGGCGGCACGATCAGGGAGCAGGACGAGATATATCAGATAGCATTGCTCCATGACATGGGCAAGATACGTATTCCTGACAACATAATCAACAAGCCGGGAAGACTTACGGATGAAGAGTTCTCCATGATAAAGCTTCATTGCGTAAATGGATACCATATCCTCAAGAATATAAATGCATTTCCAGACCTGGCGGTGGGCGCGAAGTATCACCACGAGAGGTACGATGGAACAGGATATCCAAGCGGGCTCAAGGGAGAAAATATACCAAGGTGTGCAAGGATCATAGCGGTTGCGGACAGCTATGATGCCATGACCTCCAACCGAAGCTACAGATACGCCCTGCCTCAGAAGATAGTGCGCGATGAGATGGAGAAGGGCAAGGGCAGTCAGTTTGATCCGGACATTGCAGAAGTCATGCTCAGTATGATTGATGAGGATGAAGACTACCACATGAGACAGGCCGAGAAGATGGTTAGCAATATCCTTGTTGTAGATGACGAGAAGATAAATATCAGACTTATAGAAAATATCTGCAAGAATGAGCCTCTCTACAAGGTTATTGCGGCGGAGAGCGGAAAGCAGGCCATAGACATAGTGAAAAATCAGCAGATAGACCTGATATTGCTCGATATCGAGATGTCAGACATGGATGGATTCCAGACGCTGGAAGAGATACGCAAGATCACAGATGTACCGGTCATATTCGTAACAGCTTATAAGGATTATAAGCTGATAGAGAGAGCGAGACAGATGGGGGTTGAGGATTACATTACGAAGCCGTTCCTTCCAATAGTATTCCTTGAGACCTTGTACGGAGTTATCGGTTAAATACAGATGGGAGGATAATTTTGGGGAAGAAGTTGGTGAGGAATGTGTTGGATTTAGACGTTATGGAAAAACAGAATTCAGACACATCCTGGAAAGATGTTCACATTGACCACGAGAAAGGTCTTACATACTGCGGGGGCAGTGAAGACTTTTTGAAAGAAATCATATCAATGTATGCAGCTGACGACAAGCGCGCAGAGATACAGAAGGCTTTTGGTGAAAAAGATTGGGATAGCTACAGGATACTGATACATACGGTAAAAAGCATATCCAGGACAATTGGAGCCATGGAGTTGGGCGATGAGGCGCAGGAGCTGGAGAATGCGGTTAAAGAACTTGATGTGGATATGATCTGCAAGCTGCATGAGAGCGTGATGGCTTCTTACTCGGCTGTACTTGACTGGTGCCGTGTGACAACCGCTCAGTAGGCCCAATATTTTCACAAGGCGACAGAATGTAGAACATAGTGCACATATGCAATCTTGCAATATGCACAAAAGCAGATTACTAATACATGAATACTTGACATTTCCCCATATAATAATACGTTATTATGATATATAATATTGTATTATTTGAAAAATGGGGGAGACCAGACATTTGTATTTAGACGTGGCAAATGATAATAGAAAAGGGAGATAGAGAATGGCTGGAATTATGAACATAAAACCGGGTACAAAGATGAGGGCAGCTCTGGATGTGCCTGCAAATCAGGAACCGAAATTTAATATGCTGTGCACCTTTAACAAGGCACTTGATGAATCTGCGTTTCTGGTATCTATCCCTATGGTTGACTCAAAAGCTTACATACCGGATGAGAATCAGAAGATTCTGTTCAGATACGGCGAGGGGGAGAATTCCCAGGTCGCAGCAGGGTATGTTGACGATGTTGTCAAAGAAGGAATCAGACGCTACTGGAAGGTCAGAAGGGTAGCGGAGAACAGACAGTTTGTAAAGCGTGTTGATGTCCGTATGAAGGTTGAACTGCCGATCACATATATGCAGGACACATGGGCACTCAACGCACAAGGTGAGATAGACAAGGAAAAAGGCGAAACAGCCGATATATCGAATAATGGTCTTGCGGTCTATATGAACAGATGGTTTAATGTAGGCGAGTCGTGCAGATTTACACTTCCGCGTATAGGAAACGCATCAGATGGCCAGGAAGCTCAGGATGTGGTGGGTGTTGTGTGCTGGACCAGAGAGCTGCCAAAGGGTGGTTCGTACAGATTTGTATCAGGTATTCAGCTCAGATTCGCGGATCTTCAGGAACGCGGACAGATGCAGAATTACGTATCATACGTGAAGAAAAGGTATAAGCTGTAGAGGCTTGTGACTGACTGGTGACAGGATGGATAAAGATAAAGACAAGATGGCGGGAATCCCTGCAGTAGATGAGCAGGATCCAAAGCCTGTTGATAAAGTGAATAGTGATTCCGCTTATGCCGATGCAGCTTCTGTTGAGGAGACTGCGGCTGCAGATGCTTTGACAGCAGAGGATTCCGGGAAAGTCTCTGATGGACAGCCCGGAACAGAAGGCATGGGAACCCGTGAGGGAAAAAAGCCTCGCATGAGCCGCAGGGAGAGACGGCTTTCCAGAAAAGCTGAGAGAGAGCAGATCCTTCGTATCCGGGAGCTTGAGGAGCTCATGAGCCAGACCGGCGGTGACGTGGATCCGGAGAAGATAGTCAGCATGTACGTCCCTCACAGACGCAGGAGACGTATAGGTGCGGCACTGCTTCGAATGGACAGATGGAGACTCGTTCTGCTCGGACTTCTTTTGGTTGTGTGCGTTCTCTTCATAGTAGCATTCATGCAGGAAAAGATGGGCAACTTCACCATCAACCTGAACAGACTTGAGCTGTACCGCAAGGGAATAAGCATAGCTGATACGGGAACATTTGACGATGCTACGGCGAGGCTGACAGCGGACGCCGTGGTTGATGCAACCAATATATCCATAGATGATATCCCGGATGATGTGGATGAGCTTGAGGGAAGCCACAACGGTAAGAACTATATGGCTTATACATATTACATAAGGAATGCCGGCAAGGAAGACCTGGGTTATGTGGCAAAAGTCAACATAGATTCCTGTGCAAAGGGCGCAGAGAAAGCAGTCAGGGTCGCAGTGTGGCGCAATGGCAAAAGGGTGGTATATGCAGCACCCGCGACAGATGGCATGCCCGAGGACGGCTGCGAGAATTTCGAGACTGACGAGACTGTGTGCTCCTACAGTGAGGACAATTTCCTCGTTGGAAATGTCGATAAGTACACGATAGTGATATGGATGGAGGGCGATGACCCGGAGTGTGTCGACTCGATCATAGGAGGCAGCGTACAGTTCAGTATGCGGATCGACGCAGACTATGACGATGAGACGAGTCTTCTGTGGAAGTTTGTCACGGATATCAAGGATACACTGACAGGCAACAAGCCGATCAATGCCGCAGGAAATGACGCTCCGAATAACAGCTATTATGGCGATGGAGAGGTCACCTGGGACAGTAGAAGGAATAAAGATGACGGAACAGAGGGCGAGACTGAAGGCGCGACAGATGGAACTGAAGGTGCGACGGATGATTGAACTGAAGGCGCAGATGGCGGAACTGAAGACGTGACAAATGACGCGACGGACGAAGAAACTGGTGGTGCGACAGAGGACGCAACTGAGGACGCGACAGATTTGTAATCCAGCAACTCGGAGAATGGGCCTGATAAATGAAAATCAGGCTGACAGTGCGTGCCGTTGGCAAAGAAATGGTTAAGATACAGCTTTGAACTCCGTCAAAAGCAAGAATATGCAGCAGATATATTCATGATATGTGTAGCTCCACAACCGCTGCGGATATCGTGCTTATATATAGAAACAATCTGAATAGGGGAGATATCTACGGGTGCCCTGCAGTGAAATGAAATCCTCACCGGATACGGTGGAGATGAACTCTTTCAACCGGGCCCGGTGGGAGTTTGATTTCAGTGTGTGGCAGACAAAGGATAGAACCTGATCGGAAAGTTTCAACAGACAACAATTAAACAAAAAAACAACTAATAACTAAAGAGGAGGAGATTATTATGGAAAATACAAAAACCGTAAAAGCTCTCAAAAAGCAGCTCGTAGCTGCAATCGCGATGGTGCTCGTGGCTGCCGTAGCACTTGGATCATCAACTTATGCTTGGTTTGTAAGTAACAATAAGGTTACAGCTAATACAGCAAGCATCAGTGCACAGTCAAATGCGCCATTCTTAAAGATAGCTAACCATGGTGAGAAATTGGAAAAAACAGATGCAACACAGACTGCATCAGAAGATGAGTCTTTACTCTATCCAGCTCAGTGGAATCATCAGGTAAAAGATACCGCATACCAGTTTGAGTCTGCATATGCTAAGGAAGCAACAAAAGCAACAATACTTGAAAATTCAAGATTTGCAGTTGATGAAAATAATATTGCAAAATATGCATTGAAGCAGTCGTTTGATATAGGAACAACAGATGATAAGGCAGGCGCGTTCCAGAATCTTAAGGTCGCTTCGGTTACAATTACAGATAATAGTAACGATAGTGACAAAGGATTTGCAAAAGCTATTTGTGTGCTGGTTAAGTGCGGTGACAACTGGGGTGTTTACAAGGAAACAAATGACGGAACAGAGCTTACAGAATATGGTGACGGAACAACCATCGTAAATAAGTTAACAGGTAAGGATGGATCTAATGTTTCTGATGCTATTGCAACCGAAATAGCTGCTAATGGCAAAGTTACAGTAGATGTATATGTATTCTATGATGGATCAGCAGAGAAGGTATATACTGACAATCTTGCAAATCTTAGGAATTGTGGTGTAACAGTCGCATTCACAGCAACACCTGTAAATACAGATGGAAATCCTGTTGATGCAAATAACGCTGTCACAAAGTAATACCTAGAGAAATGTTAGTTATATGAAGCTAGATTTACATTATGTTTCCCGCGGTTGTGGCGCGGGGGACATTTTAAAGGGTAGAAATGAGTTGAGAATTTCTGCATTTTAAAATGTCTGACTGGTGAGGTGAGAACATATGGAAGAGATTAGAAAACTAAAGAAACAGCTTGTGCTAGGCATAATATCATTTGTAATTACAGCTATAGCATTGACAACTACAACATATGCATGGTTTGTAGCTAACAACAAAGTAACTGCTAATACCTCAACTATTAGTGCAACAACGAATGGATTTATATTGCAGATAGCCAAGCTTTCTGACGGCGCACAGCATGGAGGTCAACAGGAGTCATTGGAGGCGTATACTACGGGTGCGGTGTTGAGTCCTTCGTCAACTGATAATATGAAAGATTGGTATATATGTCAGGGGTGGAATGAGAAAGGATTGATAACTAGTTATAGACAACCAACATTTTTGGAAGAAAATGATAGTATAAAGCCTGGAACATACAGGGAATCTGGAAAGGATTATCACGCATATATAAGAAGTGATTATATTGTGTACACAATAACAGACACAGGAACTGCAGATGTATATCTGGATGCAAGCGAAGGTGTACCGATCACGGTTACGCCTAAAACAACAAATGCTGGTTCAACAGGGTCAGAGACAGTCACAGGATCTATGAGAGTTGCAATTACCACCCAGCCATTAGGTGAGGATGGAAAGACCCCGACTGGCAAAGAAGAATTAAGACTTGTCTACGCTGTAAATGATGAGACAGGAAAGGGCAATGACAGCACGGCTATAGATGGCTGGACAAGCATACAGAACAAAGCCGGCACACCGGTACTTGGCGAAGTTACATATCCGTATATATATGGTGGATATTATACTGATCAGCTTACTGCAAGCAGCAAGAACTGGGTGGCAACTAAGAATGGAGATAACTTCACTATCCCAGATAAATCAGAGCCGATAGCCAAGGGTGTAGGCTATGATGGAATAGTGGTCCATGTCTACATCTGGATGGAGGGAACGGATGCCGACTGTGTAAATGGAAAATCCATAGAAGACGATCCTACGACCTATGATGTAACCGTCAAGCTCGCAGGAGTAGCAACAAAATAGACAAAGATTGAAAAAGGGACAAGTACAAGAAGCCGCATCATATCGTGATGAGACAATATTTGCTATGTCCCTAAAGGTGTTTTAATAGGCACATGTGATTTGTGCCATATTGTGTAATTTGTCCTTGTGAGGCAGAAAGGAGGGATACCGGGAAATGGATAAGAAGACGAGAAAATGGCTCAGATATGCCGGAGCTGCAGGCTTGCTTTTGCTCATCGGAACTCTGGCGTTGTTTGTGAATGGAAGCTTTGGAGCATATACCAACCTGAACAGCGTGAAAAGAGTAGTGTCAACCGGAACTCAGAGCGATACAATGTTCGGATCAGATCGGAAGAGCACACGTCTGAACTCCAGTCACTAGCTTATCTCGTATG
>OQVL01001745.1_pt1 | contig 13150 bp, 9 predicted proteins | sample 1691501 | NCBI WGS metagenome assembly OQVL01 (sample SAMN03418253, study PRJEB22391) | human gut metagenome | biome: human-gut; feature: organic feature; material: feces | host: Homo sapiens | place: Tanzania | collected 2013-01
GCCTGGCAGAAACGCATGATTTCGTCATTGGACTTTCCGACAGGATCAAAGTCAGGGCGCAGGCGTTGAACGTCACGGACGAAATGTTGAAACGTCCCGTCAACGTCGGTTTTTCCGGCGGGGAAAAGAAACGGCTGGAAACGTTCCAGATGGCGATGCTGGAACCGGATTTCTGCATCTTGGACGAAATGGATTCCGGCATGGACGTCGACGCGGTCAAGGTCGCGGGCAACGGCGTTAAAATCATGCGGTCGCCGGAACGGTCGTTTTTGGTCATTTCGCATAACATCAAATTCATCAGGGAACAGATTGCGCCGGACAAGGTTCATGTTCTGGCGAACGGACGCGTCGTCGCCGACGGCGGCGCGGAATTGCTGGACGAAGTGGATAAGAACGGCTTTGCGGGCTTTGTCAAAGAGGCGGGCGCGTAAATGGTCGAAACGCTGGTTAAACAAAAATATTTGACGGTTGAAGAAAACGGAAACGCCGTTTTTCTTGAACGCGATTTGCCGGAAAGACTGGAAATAGACGTCAAAGCGGGGGCGCGCGTCAAACATTACCGCCTGCACGGAAAAACGGATAACGCTTTGTCGGTCAAGGTGGGACGAGGGGCGTCTTATGAACTGGTCACGTTGCATTTGGGCGGCGGCGATTTGTCAATGTCGTTCGAACTGGCGGGCGAGGGGGCAAGTTGCCGCAGCGATGTCGTCTATATCCTGTCCGGCGACGAAAAATCCGTAATCGCGTCGAACGTTCGGCACAGTGCGGACAAAACCGTTTCCGCCCAGCTGGTCAAAGGCGCGGTCGGCGGACGCGGACACGCCGCTTTTCGGGGCGGCATCTATATCCCCTATGATAAAAAGGAAATCGACGGATCGCAACAGCATCGCGCTTTACTGCTGTCCCGCGACGCGACGATCGAAGCCGTGCCGCAACTGGAAATTTACGCCGACGACGTGAAATGCGCCCACGGTTCGGCGATCGGCACCTTAAATCGGGATCAGCTATACTATATGCGCACCCGCGGCATTGACGAAAACGATGCGCGCGCTTTGCTGACGACGGCGTTTGTGAACGAAGTGCTGGACGGAATCGAAGACGGGGACGTTCGTTCCGAATTTGAACGTTTGGCTGACGAAAGGCTGAAAAATGAGCTTTGACGTTGAACAAATCCGCGCTGATTTTCCGGCGTTGTCGCTGACGGTTCACGGCAAGCCGCTGGTGTTTCTGGACAGTGCGGCGTCGGCGCAAAAACCTTTGCGCGTCATTGACGAAATGAAGCGGCTGTATCTGAACGAATATGCGAACGTTCATCGCGGCGTGTACGAACTGTCCGAAAAAGCGACGGTCAATTTTGAAAACGCCCGTAAAAAGGTTCAACACTTCGTCAACGCCGCATCGGACGGGGAAATCGTCTTTACCCGCGGGGCGACGGATTCGATCAATCTGGTCGCGTACACTTGGGGGGCGGCGAATTTACGGGCGGGCGACGAAATCATTTTGTCGCAGGCGGAACACCATTCCAACATCGTTCCGTGGCAGATTTTGCAAAGCCGCATCGGCTTTAAAATCAACGTCGCGCCGGTTGACGACAACGGCGATTTCGATTTCGACGCTTACTTGAAGCTGTTGAACGAAAAAACGAAACTGGTTTCCGTCGCGCATGTTTCCAACGTGTTGGGAACGATTTTTCCTGTTAAAGAAATATCGGCGGCGGCGCACAAGGTCGGGGCGGTCGTTTTAATCGACGGCTGTCAGGGCGCGACGCATCTGACCGTCGACGTGCGGGATATCGGCTGCGATTTCTACGCTTTTTCCGGTCACAAACTGTACGGTCCGACGGGGATCGGCGTTTTATACGGTCGTTTGCCCGTTTTGGAATCCATGCCCCCGTTCGAAGGCGGCGGCGACATGATCAAAACCGTGTCGTTTTCCGGCAGTACCTGGGCGGAACCGCCCGCGCGGTTTGAAGCCGGCACGCCCGCGATCATGCAGGCGATCGGACTCGGTTCGGCAGTGGATTACGTCGAAAAAATCGGCATGGACGCCATTGACGCGCACGAACGCGCTTTGGGAAAAATGATGCAGGAACAAATCGCCGCCATCAACGGCGTTCGGGTGATCGGCACGTCAAAAAACAAAGCCGCCGTCGTCAGCTTTGTGACCGATTTCGCCCACCCGCAGGATATCGCCATGGTTTTGGATCAAGAGGCGGTCGCCGTCCGCACGGGACATCATTGCGCCCAGCCTTTGCACGAACGGTTCGGCGTTTCCGTGTCCGTCCGCGCGTCTTTGGGGGTCTATAACACGGCGCAAGACGTTGAAAAATTCGTCGCGGCGGTCGTTAAAGCCAAACGGTTTTTCGGCTGATTTTCATTTCAAAAGGGTAAAACAATGGACGATAAAAAGCTTTCGGAACAAAAAGAGGCGACGGCGGTTCAAAATTTGCCCGCCTTGGTGCAGGAAGAATTAAAAAAGCTGGAAAATTTTACGGGAACGATTGAAATTCCTATACCGTCTGCGGAAAAAGCCGCAACCGGAACGCCCGTTCCCGCCGAAGAACATGCGGACGCGGTCGCCGACGCCGCGACGCAAATGGCGCTGTCAGATGAAGATTTCAAGGATTTTGAAAGTTTGCTGTGGGGCGGAAACGCACCCGACGCGCCTGTCGTCAACTATGGCGACGAATACGTCGTCGTTGAAGGGACGGAGTTGCCGCCCGATGCCGCGCAGGCGAAAATGGACGATATCGTCGCGGCGATTAAAACGGTTGAAGATCCCGAATTGATGCTGAACGTGTATGATTTGGGACTGATTTACCGTTTGGATCGGCTGACGAACGGCGATGTTGAAATCGATATGACCGTGACCGCGCCGTCCTGTCCCGTCGCCGGATTGATGCCGAAACAGGTCGCCGAAGCCGTTTCCAATGTCGCCGGAGTCGGAAAAACGACCGTCACGCTGGTTTGGGAACCGGCGTGGACGATTGACAAAATGTCGGACGACGCCAAAATGACGCTGGATATGTTTTAGAATCAATCAGTTGATTTGATTGACCCAGTCCAAATCTTCGCCGTTTTTCAATTCGTGCGGAACTTTGACGTATTTGCTTTCCAGATAATCGATCATCAGCGGGCTGAGAGTTTCAATTCCGGCAAAGATCAGGGAACGGTTGAAATCCTTGCTCAGGAAATATTCGACGATTTCCCATTTGTCCAAATCAATCGCCAGCGAAACGGGGTTTTTGCCGTCCGTAACAATCGAAGCGGGGTCGGCGCCCAGTTCGCGCAGATGTTTGACCGCGGGCAGGTGATCGCTTTCCACTGCCATATACAGCAAAACGGCGGGATCGATGCCGTCTTTCAACAATGCGTCGATCGTCGCGCACAGTTCGTTTTCGGACAATGATTTGTCCGCCAGCAGTTCTTGAAAACGTTTTTTAAAAGACATTTATGCTTCCTTTGAATCAGCGTTGACGGCTTTTTAACAAAGCTTGAAAAACGCTTTTTTCGTCGTTGTTTCGGGCGGGACGCGGGACAGCCGCGTTTTTCGTGCAGCGTATCGGCAATCCGCGGTAAGACCGGTCTTCGGCGTATCCCGCCAATTCCCGCCGCATTTTGAAAAAATATTCGGCGGTTCGTCGGGTTTCGGGCAAAATCGAACACATATGCGACGTGTTCATAATATTCGGATCGTCTTTGAAATAGCAATCGCCGCTGTTGGTCACGCAAACTTTTTCAACGATTTGTTTCGAAGTCAAATGGTTCGAGAACGACATGGCTTTAAACTCTTTCAACCGCGCCCAAACAGGTTGGTAGCCGATCGATATCATCGGATTGCGCAGATAGCGATCTTCATACGCGGACACGAGTGCGGATTGATCGAACCACCCTTTGAACGCGTCTTGCATGGTGGAAGTTTGATCGTCCACCACCATTCCCAGCGATTTTTCAATCGACGGCTTCATCACCGCCCTTGCGATAATCGGCGCGGTTTGGGCAAAAGCCCGCCAAACGCGATCGTCTTTGGTCGCCGCGCGGATTTCCAAAGCGACTTGGGCGGCTGCCGCCTGAGCGTCGGCTTCGGTCGCGCGGCGCAGTCTGACTTCGGTCGCCATGTCGGTGGTGTAAAATTCGGGAACGCCGCGCTGATGCTGTTGGGCGTGGCGGGTTTCATGCGCCAGCGTCGCGATCAGTTTGTTGTCGTCAAACGTCGGGTTCAGGTGAACGCGTTTTCTTTCTCTGTCGCAGGAACCGAAGCTGTTCGACTGTACCAGAAAATCAAGGGAATAGCCGTTTCCCGCGGCGTCTTGCAACAATCTTTTTCCGGTCGGGGAATTTTGAACGATCGTGTTGATCAAGGCGGTCAGGCGTTTTCGTTCGTTTTTCGATCCCTTCAGCTTTATGTCGATTTCGGGTTTTTCCTCTTTGTAGGATCCGCGAAAAAACGGCGATGAAAAGATATGCCCCAAAAACGACGCTTCGTCGGGAAGGGCGGCGTTTTTCACTTCCGCCGCCGTTTTAACATTCCGCCGTTCGGACGTTTTCGTTTTTTCAAAAGCTTGAGCTAAAACGGACATGGCGCTCCCCTTTGCTGTTTAGACGGAACTATAACACGTTTTGGAAAAAATAAAACAGAAAAAGCCCCTTGAAACGCATATTTCAAGGGGCGGACCGATATGAAAAATCAGCGCGACCGGTTGTTCAAAAGAACCTTGGTCACGGCGGCGTTTCGGGCATCGTAAGGCATGTCGAAATAGCCGTATTTCGGCGTGAACGAACGCGGATTCCGTTCGGGCAGTTCCCGATAGCTGTAATCCTTTGTCTGATCGGTCAGTTGCTGTCTGCGGCTGAAAAACCTGTCTGCGGCTTCTTTCGTTTCGGGCAGAATGCCGCACATTTGCGGTCGATTCAAAACATGCGGGTCATTGGAAAAGTAGCATGTTCCGTTGTCGGTTTCGCAAACCCGCTTGACGATGTCGGCGGAAGACAAATGTCCGCGGAAAGGACGATCGGCGAAAATGTGCATCTGTTCGATTTCGTCTTTGCCGTCGATGGATTTCAAATGCGCGCGCAAATAGCCGTTTTCATAGGCTGACACGATGCCGTCCTGATTAAACCAGCCGCAAAAGGCGATCGCCATGTTTTTGTCGCGGTCGGCGACGACGTCTTGCAGTGTTTTTTCATGCGAAAACAGCGGCAGTTCGGCAACGATTTCGGGATAGGAGGATTTGAATTCCGAAAACGCCTTTCCGTCTTTGGTCGCCGCGCGGATTTCCAAAGCGGTTTGCAGAGCGACGGCTTGCGCGTCGGCTTCCTTGGCGCGGCGCAGGCGGATTTCGGTCGCGATGTCATAAGTGCAGAATTGTGCGTTGATGCCGCGGGTGTCCTGTTGGGCGTGACGGGATTCATGCGCCAGCGTCGTCGTCAGCTTGGCATCGTTCATCAGCGGATTCAGAACGATCGTTCTTTTTTGCCCGTCGCAACAGCCGCAACTGTCCGCCATAGCTTCAAATCCGACGGAATAACCGGCTTCGGCGGCGGTTTTCAACACTTTTCTGCCGGTGGGGGAATTTCGGGCGATCGTGTTGATCAAATGCGTCAACCGTTTTTTTTCTGTTTTGGAACCGACGGCGCGGAAATCGATTTCAGGCTTTTCGTCCTTGTAAAAACCGCGCACAACCGGCGACGAAAACAGGCGCGACAACAGCGATTTCTCGCCGGACAAAGCCGCCGAACCTTTTTTCAGGCTGAACAAGGCGGAAGAACCGCCCGCGTTTATTGAAAAGGGCGAAAGGTACGGCAAATCGCGTCCTCTTGCCGAAACGCCGTTCGCCGCCAAATCCGCATAGCTTTTGTCAAGCTTGATCCCCGTGTCGCGCAGGCGAAGTTCGAAAAACTTGTCGGCGGCGTGACGGGAGGCGTTTGTTATCGCCGACAGATGCGGCTTTTGTTCAAAGATGTTCAAATTGTCGGCAAAATAGCAATCGTTTTCCGCCGTTTTGCAAAACATCTGCAAAATTTCGGCTCCGCTTGACGATTTATCCATCGGGTATTTTTCATAAAACTCCAATCGTTTGCATCGGGGCAGGAAAGGAGCGTCCGTCAGTCGATCGCACAGATAGCTTTTTTCGTAGGCTTCAACCATGTCCGAATTGGAAAACCACGCTTCGAAACCGGCGGTCAGAATATCGTTTTGATGATTTTTCAAATCCTCTGGCGTATAGCAGTCAAGCGCCGCGTCCCGCACCGCCGCGCCGATATGCGGAGATGTTTTTCCAAACTGACGGAGAACGCTCGCGTCTCCCGTTTCCGCACGAATTTCCAAACCGCACAAGGCGGCGATCGCTTCGGCGTCCGCTTCGGCGGTTCGCCACATCTTCAATTCCGTCGCGACATCGTACTGCAGAAATTCCGTCGGCAATCCGTTCGCGTACTGTTGAGCGTGGCGGGCTTCGTGCGCCAGCGTTCCCGTCAGCTTGGCGTCGCCGTACGCGGGATTAAGGGCGATGTGCTTTGTTTTTTCGTCGCAGGTGCAGCATCCGAACGTGCCGGGCATGATTTCAAAGCCGACGGTATAGCCTTCCGCAGCCGCTTTTTCCAACAGCTTTTTTCCCGTAGGGGACTGTGAAAGCGTGTTGACCAGATGCGTCAATCGTTTTTGTTCGTTTTTCGAACCGACGAAGTTCATGCGGACTTCGGGCTTTTCGTCTTTGTACGTTCCGCGCACAACCGGCGACGAAAACAGGCGCGACAACAGCGAAAAGCTCCGATGGTCGGAGTGGCTGAAAGCTTCGGCTAAAACGGACATGGCGACACCTCTTTCATTAACTGGACAGAATGATAGCGCTTTTTTCGATAAAATAAAACAGAAAAAGCCCCGCAAAGATGATTTTTGCGGGGTTTTTAATGAGAAAAGACGCTGGTTCAAGCGGCAAACAATTTTGTCCGAATTTCCTGCCGCAGAGTGTCGATGACCTCTAAATCGTGGCGGCGTTTTTCGAAATGCCAGAACGTCCAGCCGTTGCAGCTGGGCACCCCCTGTAAAGCCGCGCCGACCTTGTGAATCGATCCTGACATGTTGTCCGCCAGCAACGACCCGTCGGAACGGACTTTCGCGGCAAAACGCTGTTTCGCGTCAAACAGCCAGTCGCCCGCCTGCAACAGTCCGTATTCCAAAACCGTTCCGAACGGAATGCGGGGTTCTTTGCGCTTGCACGACATTTGCAAAGCGGAAATGTCCGCCAAGGGCGCGATGGAATCGATGCGTTCCTGCGCGCCTTTGATATAGCGGGGTTCGCGTTCGATGCCGATGAAACGCCGTCCCAGACGCTTGGCGACCGCGCCCGTCGTTCCCGTGCCGAAAAACGGATCAAGAACAATGTCGCCCGGCTTCGTCGTCATCATCAGCAGACGGTACAACAACGATTCCGGCTTTTGCGTCGAATGCAGCTTTTCGCCGTTTTCGTCCTTCAACCGTTCGTGACCGCTGCAAATCGGCAGATACCAATCACTGCGCAACTGTTTGTCGTCGTTAAACGCTTTCATCGCTTCGTAATTGAACGTGTATTTCGCGTTGCGGCTTTTGGAACACCAAATCATCGTTTCATGCGCGTTGCACAAACGCGTGCCTTTCATGTTCGGCATGGGATTGTCCTTGATCCACAAAATGTCGTTCAAAATCCAAAATCCCAAATTTTGCAAAATATAGCCGACGCGGAAAATGTTGTGATACGATCCGATGACGGTCAGCGTGCCGTCGTCCTTCAAGACGCGGCGGGCGGCGGTCAGCCACGCGACCGTGAAATCGTCATAGGCTTTGGCGTCCGCGAAATGATCCCATTCGTCCGTCACGCCGTCGACCATCGAACTGTCGGGACGGAACAAATCGCCGCCCAACTGCATGTTGTAAGGGGGATCGGCAAAAATCATGTCGACGGATTTTTCGGGCAAGCCGTTCATCATTTCAATGCTGTCGCCCGGTAAAATAACATTTGTTTTCAGTTGCAATGCGGTCATCTGCGTCCTCGTTTAAACCGTAATCGGTCAATTTGTTTCTGTTGCCAGAATAGGGCGCAGAGGTAAGCAATTTATTAACGGCGGAGCTTTTTCGATTAAATTTTTAAAATATTTTCAAATATTTACACTTGGTTAACCTTTTGACTGGACGCCAGTATTCTTTGAACGGGGGCGTAGGATTTGCGGTGGTGGACGCAAACGCCGTGCGCCGCCAGTCCGTCCTGATGCGCTTTGGTGCCGTAGCCCGCGTTCTTTTCCCAGCCGTAGTACGGAAATTTCCGCGCCAGATCGCGCATCAGACGGTCGCGGGTGACTTTCGCGACGATGGACGCGGCGGCGACGGAAAGGCTGAGCGCGTCGCCTTTGATCAAACAACGGGCGGGGCAGGGCAGATTGGGCGGAATTTTGTTGCCGTCGACAATGGCGAAAGAGGGAACGGCGGGCAAAGCCGCGACGGCGCGGCGCATCGCCAAAAAGGTCGCCCGCAGTATGTTTAAAGTGTCGATTTCCTCGACGCTCGCCATACCGCAGCCGATGATTGCGTTTGACGCGTGCAGTTCGTCGAACAGGCTTTCGCGTTTGGCGGCGGTCAGTTTTTTTGAATCGTCCAGTTTTCGCGCCAATGAATCCGTGATTTCCAGGTTCGGGAAAACCACCGCGCCCGCGACGACGGGACCCGCCCACGGACCGCGCCCCGCTTCGTCGACGCCGACAATCAATTCCGCGGGGGCGAAAGCTTTCTCATAAGTGAAATCGGGCATGGGAGGCTCCTTTGAAAAAAGGTCGGGAAAGCTCCTTAGTAGACGCGCGGAGGGCGAAAAGTCAACTTTTTCTTGTATCCGTCCGGCGCGGAAAGGGCAAAAAAATCACAAAAAAAGGTTGATGAAACGCCTGCGGTGCGTTACAGTCGTTTCCGCAAATCGAGGGTTTGATTTTCGCGCGGCGATTTTGTTAAGGACGCCGTGGCGTTTTCCCTCTTTTTCAGTCTTTATCGTTATACTTCTTGGAGAAAAATCCATGGCGGATAAAAACCAAAAAATGAAGATGATGGATGCGAACGAAGCCGCGGCGGGCGTCGCTCATCGTCTGAATGAAGTCGCCGTCATCTACCCGATTACCCCGTCTTCACCGATGGGCGAATGGGCGGACGCGTGGGCGGCTCAGGGCGTCAAAAACATTTGGGGAAAGGTTCCCGAAATCTATGAAATGCAGTCCGAAGCCGGCGCGATCGGCGCGGTTCACGGCGCGTTGCAGGGCGGTGCTCTGACGACGACGTTCACGGCGTCGCAGGGTTTGCTGCTGATGATCCCGAACATGTACAAAATCGCGGGCGAACTGACTCCGTTCGTGATGCACGTCGCGGCGCGCGCTCTGGCGGCTCACGCCCTGTCCATTTTCGGCGACCATTCCGACGTTATGGCTTGCCGTCAGACGGGTTTCGCCATGCTGTGCTCCGACAACGTTCAGGAAGCGCAGGACATGGCGGCGATCGCGCAGTACGCGACGCTGAAATCCCGCGTGTCCTTCATGCACTTCTTTGACGGTTTCCGCACTTCGCACGAAATCAATAAGATCGAAGTCATTTCCGACGACCAGTTGCGCGAATTCGTCGAAGGTCTGCCGACCTCTTTCAATCGCGAACACGCATTGACGCCGGATCACCCCGTTTTGCGCGGTACGGCGCAGAACCCCGACGTGTTCTTCCAGATTCGCGAAGCCGCCAATCCGTACTATGCCAAAGTCGGCGGCATCGTTCAGGAAGCCATGGACAAATACGCCAAGATCACCGGACGCCAGTATCATCTGGTTGAATACGCCGGTGCCAAAGACGCCGAACAGGTTGTCGTCATCATGGGATCGGGCGCCGACACGACCGAAGCGACCGTCGCCCATTTGAAAGACAAAAAATACGGCGTTGTCAAAATCCATCTGTATCGTCCGTTCCCCGCGGAAGAGCTGGTCAAGGCTCTGCCCGCCACGGTCAAGACGATTGCCGTCATGGATCGCACCAAAGAAGCCGGATCGCAGGGCGAACCGTTGTATTTGGATGTTGTCGCCGCCGTCGCCGACGCTTTCGGCGCGGGCAAGATCAAATCCATGCCGCGCATCATCGGCGGTCGTTACGGCTTGTCTTCCAAGGAATACACGCCCGCCATGGCGAAAGCCGTTTTTGAAAACGCCGAAAAGGCGGAACCGAAAACCCGTTTCACCGTCGGTATGACCGATGACGTGACGAACCTGTCTTTGGATGTTGACAATTCCTTTGACATCGAAGACGAAGACGTTAAACGCGCGATCTTCTTCGGTTTGGGCGCGGACGGCACGGTCGGCGCGAACAAAAACTCGATCAAGATCATCGCCGGCGAAGACGGTGTCTACGGTCAGGCTTACTTTGTGTATGACTCCAAAAAATCCGGCGCGATGACGACGTCGCATCTGCGTTTCGCGAACCATGTCATCAACGCTCCGTACCTGATCAACAAAGCCGACTTTGTCGCTTGCCACCATTTCCCGTTCTTGGAAAAGATCGATATGCTGGCGCAGGCGAAAGACGGCGCGGTGTTCCTGTTGAACGCTCCGTTCAAAGCGGAAGAGGTTTGGGATCACCTGCCGGTCGAAGTTCAAGATGAAATCATCAAAAAACATCTGAAACTGTATTCGATCGACGCAGTCGAAGTCGCCAAACAGACCGGTATGGGTCGCCGCATCAACACGATCATGCAGACCTGCTATTTCGCGTTGTCCGGCGTTCTGCCGCGCGACGAAGCCATCAAGGCGATCAAAAAGTCCATTGAAAAGACCTATATGAAAAAAGGTCAGGCGCTGGTTGACAAGAACTTTGCCGCGGTGGACGCGTCTTTGGCGCACCTGCACGAAATCAAAGTGACGGAAAAACCGACGTCGCAGTTCAAACGTCTGCCGGGCGTTCCCGCCGAAGCTCCCGAAATCGTTCGCAAAGTCGCGGGCAAGATTTTGGAAGGCAAGGGCGAAGAACTGAAAGTGTCCGATTTGACGTGGACGGCTGACGGCACTTGGCCGACGGCGACGACGCAGTATGAAAAACGTTGCATCGCGTCCGACATTCCCGTTTGGAATCCCGAAGCCTGCATCCAGTGCGGCAAATGCGCCATGGTTTGCCCGCACGCCGCGATCCGCGCCAAAGTCGCCACGAACGAAGATCTGAAGAAGGCTCCCGCCGGATTCAAATCCGCCGCGTTCAAAGGCAAGGACTTTGCGGATTCCGCTTGGATCATTCAGGTCGCTCCGGAAGACTGCACGGGCTGCACGCTGTGCACGCGCGCCTGCCCCGAAGTCAAAGGACAGAAAGCGATCAACATGGAACCGATCGCCGCGCATCTGGATCAGGAAAAGAAGAACTTCGACTTCTTTATGCAGTTGCCCGACGTCGATCGCACCAAGATCGAAAAGAAACTGGTCAAAAACGTCCAGCTGTTGCGTCCGTTGTTTGAATTTTCCGGTTCTTGCGCCGGTTGCGGTGAAACCCCGTATGTCAAACTGTTGACGCAGTTGTTCGGCGACCGTTTGATGATCGCCAACGCGACGGGCTGTTCGTCCATTTACGGCGGCAACCTGCCGACCACACCGTACGCCAAGGACGCGAACGGTCGCGGTCCGGCTTGGTCGAACTCGTTGTTTGAAGACGCGGCCGAATTCGGTCTGGGTATGCGTCTGGGCGTCGATTTCCAGAAAAACTACGCCAACCAGATGATCAAAGATCTGGAAAGCGAAATCGGCGGCGATCTGGTCAATGCGATTTTGACCGCTCCGCAGACGAACGAAGCCGAAATCAAGGCTCAGCGCGAACGCGTCGACGCTTTGAAAGCCAAACTGTCCGCGATGAACGGCGAAGAAGCCAAACGCCTGAACGGCGTTGCCGACTACTTCGTTGAAAAGTCGATCTGGACGCTGGGCGGCGACGGCTGGGCGTACGATATCGGTTACGGCGGTCTGGATCACGTCCTGTATTCCGGCAAGAATGTCAACATTCTGGTTCTGGATACCGGCGTGTATTCCAACACCGGCGGTCAGCAGTCCAAAGCGACCCCGATCGGCGCGTCCGCGAAATTCGCGGTTGCCGGCAAGGCGATCCCCCGCAAGGATCTGGGCATGATCGCGATGTCGTCCGAAAACGTCTATGTCGCGCAGGTCGCGATGGGCGCCAACGACGCGCAGACGATCAAAGCGTTTGTCGAAGCGGAATCCTTCAACGGTCCGTCTTTGATCATCGCGTACTCGCATTGTATCGCTCACGGTTACGAAATCGGCGAACAGGGTCTGGAACACCAGAAAGCCGCTGTCGAATCCGGTTTCTGGCCCCTGTACCGTTTCGACCCGCGCCGCGTGGCGGAAGGAAAAGCCGGCTTGCAGCTGGATTCCAAAGCCCCGACGAAAGTCATGGCGGATTACATGGCGAACGAAACGCGTTTCCAGATCGTCAAAAAAGCCGATCCCGAACGTTACGACCGCTTGGTCAAGTTCGCTCAGGAACAGGTGGAAGAACGCCGCAAACTGTACGAACATCTGGCGGAAGAAAAATAATCTGACGCCGATCAGAAAAAGCCCCCGAGGAAACTCGGGGGCTTTTTTCGGACATAGCCGGAACGGGGACGAATACCGCTTGAAACGCCGCGGCGTTTTAGCGATAATCGGTCAGCGCTTTTTCGGAGGATTCTGCCGTGGACGACAGCAAAAAATCGTATAAATATCTCTTTTTGATTCTTTTCGCCTGTTTGACAAGCTACACTTTTTTGTTGCGCGCGGCGTTTTATGACGAAAGCGGAACGCCGAAAGGGCAATATGTGACTTTGCGCGTCATCGGCGAAAATCTGGCGGGAGATTACGGCACCTTTCGTCTGTTGGAAGACGGAAGACCTCCCGCCGAGGCTTACAATCCGCAAATCGTGTCGAAATATCTGCGTCAATCGGCGCGGGTGACGGCGTTTTTTTCGCCGATCGCGTCGCCGATGAAATCCTTTATCCTTGTTCCCTGGCTGTCCTTGCCGTATGACGCGTTTTTCGAAACGTGGATTTTTTGGGGATTGTTTTTGTTCGGAACGGCTTTATGCGGAAAGCATTGCCGTTTTGGAAGCCAGCTCAAGACTTGCTTCGTT
>OQVL01001751.1_pt1 | contig 13129 bp, 11 predicted proteins | sample 1691501 | NCBI WGS metagenome assembly OQVL01 (sample SAMN03418253, study PRJEB22391) | human gut metagenome | biome: human-gut; feature: organic feature; material: feces | host: Homo sapiens | place: Tanzania | collected 2013-01
CCGAAATTTTCGCCGTAGAAAACATCGGTAAAGAGGTCAAACTTTCTTGCATTCTAATGATTGACACTGATTTCTATAATCCTTTCCGCTATCGTTTCAATAGCTTGTTTTTTCCGAGCCTCCGCATCTTTTACCAGAGATTCGGCAGTTTCCCGGGCTTGATTCATGGCAGCTTCATAATCTGCTTCTGCCTGTTTCTCACCCTCCTTCAGATATGCGGCGGCATGCTCTTTTGCCTGCGCCTGTGCCCGCTCTGTTGTTTTTTTTGCCTCGGATTTCGCAGCTTCAATCATCTGCCTGGCATCCGTCTTTGCGTTTCTGCGCATAGCATCCGCCGCCTCCTCGGCCTTGCGAATTTTGTTTATTTCTTCCGTAAACACTTACTCGCCTCCTTGTCCTAAAAAAATCATCCATACACCTTTTATTATTTTTACCACATTTTTAAACATACTAAAACCATATTTTAGCAAACGATTAGCAATTTTGAACAATTCCGAAAATTTGCCTAAATTTTTGGACATTATCTAAATTATATGCAAAAAAGCCGCAAAAACTCTTTACAGCTTCGCGGCTATTTCTTCCAATTTCTTTATTCTGTTGTTAATTCCCGATTTCTTCAGAGGCGGATCACACATTTCGCCGAGTGCCGCTATTGAAATATCGGGGTTTTCAAGACGAAGTTCTGCAACCTCACGAAGCTTATCCGGAAGTGCGGATATCCCGATTTTTTCCTCTATTTTTTTGATTGCGGCAGCCTGCTTGATGGACGCCTCAATTGTTCTGTCCATGTTTGCGTTGTCGCAGTTGACACTTCGCTTCGCGGAATTGACCATTGCTTTCTTGATTCTGGTTTCTTCCATGCTGAACACCTGATTGCTTGCGCCCATAATTGCCAGCGTATCGCTGATATAGTCGGCTTTTTTCATGTATACAACATATTTTTTTCCGCGTTTAACCACCTTGCAGCTGAGATCGACAAAGGAATTGATAAGTCTCCGGAGGTCCTGTGCCATCGTCTCCGAGTTCAGCACAAATTCAAGGTCGTAGCCTTTTTCCGGGTCGCTCATTGTGCCTGCACCCATGAACACGCCACGCAAGTAAGCCTTCTTGCAGCACTTCGTACGCACAATACCGCTGTAAATCCCGTCCGAAAAATAGTTGTTCCCTTCTTTAATCAGAAGCATTCCCGTTTCCCGAAGAATCTGCTCACTGAGATTATCCGCATCAATCGTGATGCTGTACGCGTATTTTTTTCCTGTGCGGGCTTTCCCGACAGCCTTGCCTTCGCCGATTTCGAGCTTGGTTTCGATTCCGAAATAATCCTGCAAAAGCTTCTTGTAGTGCCTTGCGACCGCCGGATTTTCGGTGGTAATTTTGATACGGAATTTACCCAAGCCGACAAGCCCGATGCTTCCCGCCACGCGAAGAAAGCCCGAAATTTCCGCAAGCATGCAGCATTTCTTTTCGGGCTCGATTCTTGATAATTCGTTTTTCGTGTCAGATGCGAACGACATATGTTTCTCCCTTTGTTAAAAAGGAGCAGCATCCGCTGCTCCTTTCGTATATCGTTTATGTATTTGGATTATTTCAGTGGAGCTAATCCTAAGATTTCTCTTGCTTCAGCAGGAGTAGCAACTTCTCTGTTGAGCAGCTTAGCCATCTGAACAACTCTTTCTACCATTTCGCCGTTGGATTTAGCGAGTACGCCCTTGGACATGTATACGTTATCTTCGAAACCAACACGAACGTGTCCGCCCATAGCGATTGTAGCAGCAGCGATGCCCCATGCGTTCTTACCGATACCTGTAGCAGTCCAAGTGGAGTCTGCAGGGATGGAAGTAGCCATGATAACGAGGTCGCGAACTGTAGCTGTCATCTGAACGCCGAGTACGAAGTCGAAGTGAATTGGATACTGGATGTGACCCTTCTTAGCAGCCTTAAGAGCTAAGTCGATCATGCCCTTATCGAATACTTCGCATTCAGGCTTAATGCCTCTTTCCTGCATGATGTCGCCGAAGTTAGCGATTGTGTTGTCTGTATTGATGAAGATTTCGTCTCCGCCAAAGTTGCAAGTACCGCAGTCTAATGTTGCCATTTCAGGGGTCGGAGTGATTTCCGTTGACTGTAATCTTTCGAGGTCAGTCATACCAACTGCTCCACCTGTGGAAGGCTGGATAATAACATCCGGACATTCTTTTCTGATAGCGTCAACCATTTCCTGGAATCTGCCCTTGTCCTGTGTCGGAGTACCATCGTCCCATCTTACATGAAGGTGGATAAGAGCTGCACCTGCATCATAAGCAGATTTTGCTTCTCTTACAACTTCTTCTACGGTATAAGGAACCGCAGGGTTGTTTTCCTTAGTTACTTCCGCACCGCAAATACATGCACTGATAATTAATTTGTCCATTTTAATCAATCTCCTTTTTTATTTCATTTTCTCAAACAAAATAATTACTAATAACGGTGTCTTTGCACCCATAGAAACATTATAACACCTCGTTAATGGATATTCAAGTTATCTTTCCATTGATTCTTTATATTCTTTTATTTGCTCAAGGATATTTTCAATATGATGGTTCATCATAAATTCGACAAAAGGATGGCTGTCATCGGAATCTTGAGCTTCTGCCAGACTTCTTATATATTCTGCCCTTTTCTCTTTTTTTACGATGGAAGGCACCACCCCCGCCTCATGTTGTATCATATTCATAACAAGCCTGCTCATTCTGCCGTTTCCATCTGCCCAAGGGTGGATATATACCAGGCGATAATGTGCTTCGAAACTGAATTCATATATTTTTTCAATTTTCTCCGAGCCTATTTTCTTCCTTCCCTCATTCAGCCAATCGCAAAACTTCTCAAGTCTGCCGGGTACTTTCTGCCATGCCATGTAGCTCTTTCCTCCCCGGCCCGCACTGACATTCAAAAGTCTCAAGTCTCCGTCCGCACTGTCAAAGGTTCCCGCTATCGTTTTGTATAACATTCCCGTATTTCTCATAAGCGTGCTTGATAATCCACAAAGCGTCTCGGTCGTAATTTTCTCATGCTTTTCGGCAAGCAAAAAGCCTTTTTCATAGGCTTTTTTTAAGTCTAAATTCATAAACTGTTCCGTCATTGGCTTTGCAGCTCCAATTCCGTCCTCAAAAAGCAAGCGATTTTCTGCTTCAGAGACAGTCGAACCTTCTATTGCCGTCGAATGCGTTATGATGGAATACAGATAAAATTTGTCGTAGTCCAACTGTTGTCTTATGCCTAATTCTTCATATTCCCTGAACACTTCGTTTAATCTGCTCATTTTTACCTACCGATCTTTCTTAATCCTTCGCTTTACAAATCCCTATGCTCAAGCGTAACCCGGCGTCCTTCCTCCGAAAAAATCCGGTACACCTCATTGGCAACCGCAACCGAGCGGTGATGCCCTCCCGTGCACCCCAGCGCAACGGTCAGACTGTACTTTCCTTCTTTGATGTAACACGGAATCAGACGCTTGATGATTTCCACCAGTCTGTTGATAAATTCTTTTGCAATGTCCTGTTTCAGCACATATTGCGAAACTTTTTTGTTATTGCCCGTCAGCGGTTTCAGACTCGGCACATAGTAAGGATTCGGTATGAAGCGCACATCCAGAACCCAGTCGGCTTCGAGCGGAATACCGTGCTTATACCCAAATGACATAAAATTCAGTATAAAGGAATCGCCCGCCTCTCCCCTTGCAAACAGCCGGTCGAGTTCCGAATTGAGTTCTGCAACCTTAAGCGTGGACGTGTCTATGATATACGTGGCATGCGCCCTGAGTTCCGCAAGTTTCTTCCGTTCTTCCTCTATGACTTCCGAGGTTATCGCCGCCGTCGAAAGCGGATGGATTCTCCTGCTCTCGTTATATCTCCTTATCAAAGTCTCATTGGAAGCCTCGATAAACAAAATCTTGAAATCCACGTTTTCATCTCTTTCAAGACCTGCTATGCTTGTCTTAAGATCACCGAAAAAACTGCCTCCGCGCACGTCAATCACAAAGGCAGTCTTCTTAATGCTCTTTGCCCCGGTTAAGCTTAAATCTATGAAATTCTTAATAAGTGCGGGCGGCATATTATCGATGCAATAATAGCCCTTGTCCTCAAACCAGTCAGCCGCCTTAGTCTTTCCGGCACCCGACAATCCTGTGATAATTACAACTTCCATATCGTTACCTGCCTTTTTTTCATCTTATCATATTATACCCTTTTCCGCAACGCAAAAACATAAGAACAGCCCTGCTCAAACCAAGCGGGCTGCTCCGACTTCTTTATTATTATTTACCTTTTGCCAAGGGCTTATTCAAATATATCCTCGAATTCCTTGATGTCAACTTCTTCTCCGGCTTTGCGTCTGTTGAGAGCCGCAAGCACGCGGTTGAAGTTGTCACGGTTAATCGGGTATTTTGTCATCATGAGTACCACCAGCAGCATGAAAATTCCCGGAATCAGCGTGAAGCTGTTGCTTACCCATGTAAGAGCCGTTTCCGGCTGCACCGCCGACTCGTTTGCAAACCCTGCCATGTCAAGAATAATGCCGAGAACCTGAAGTCCTACCGCAATCGATACCGACTCGGAAAGTGCCTGCAGCGAGATAACTGCTCCGGAGCGTTTTTCGCCCGAAATAAGCTCTTCCACTTCGCACACGTCATAGATCATCGAAGGCATGAGCTGCCAGTAGCAGGTATTCGCCACCGAGTAAATCACGCAGATTACAATAACTGCGGTAAGAGAGTTCACACCGATAAACCTTGCGCCGATCATAAGCAGACCCACAATGCCGATTCCGCCCATGAAAACATATTTTTTGTCTGTTTTCTCGGACAGCTTCGCCACAAACGGCACAAACAACACGCCGGTTACCGTTATGATGAGCATCATCATCGAAATGGTCTTGTCGCCCATTCCCAGGTTATATGTCATATAGAAAACTCTGTCCGACGAGAAAATCGTATTTGCAACGAGATATACCACGCTGGCACCGAGCAGGAAAAGAATCGGTTTCAGTTTGAGAATCTCGAAATACTCTTTGAACATTCCTGCAACCATGGAAAGTTTCAGGAAAGGCTCTTTCTTTTCCGGCTTCTTGAAATTTTTGTTGTCGTCCTTATGTATCGTAAGCGCACATATCAGAAGCGCGGTTCCTCCTGCCACACCTGTAAAAATGCCGACCATCTGCCAGGACTGCTGCGTTGTCTTGCCCAGATTCATGCAGTAATCGACGATAATCGTAGGAAGTACCATGCCGATGCACATTCCGACCTGATTTCCCACATACGCGTAGGAACGCAGAACCGTCCTTTCGTTGTAGTCCTCCGTAAGGTCCGAACCCCAGGTGAGGTACGGAACAAAGAATGTCGCAAAGACCGTCCAGAAAAGCACAATCATAAGACCGTAATAGATTACCTTCACGGTCGGTGATGCATCTATCGTCGTAAACAACATGCTCGTGATAATCGCAACCGGGAAAGCTGCAATCATCAGGAACGGTTTTCTCCGCCCGTATCGTGACAAGGTCGCGTCAGACTTAAATCCTATAATCGGTCCGCAAATCGCTTCCCAAATTGAGCCGATTGCCGAAATCGTTCCAGCGATTGCAGGGTTAACGCCCGCTACTGTGGTTAGGTACAAAAGCAAATAGGTACCGGTTAAAGTATATAATGCGTTGTCGCATATTCCTCCTATTCCGTACGATAACTTCGTCTTAAAAGGGAGTTTCATTTTTTATTCACCTCTTTCTTCTAAGATAATTATAAAGTATACTGTTACCGTACAGTCAAGGGGAAAAATGGATTTTTTTAGAATTTTTTGCAAAAAAAATGGGCAGCACGGCTCGTGCTGCCACCAAAAAATTACTCGCCAATGTATTCATCATAGGTACACACCTTATCTGTAATTCAGCTGCCCGCTGAAATTCATACTTACATTGTTGACTGTTAACATGCATGACTCCTAGCTGAAAATTTCTTTGAACTTTTCCTTGAAGCTGCTCTTCTTCTGATAGCAGTCATCGGTCAGTTCCTTCGCCATGTCCTCAATCGCCTTCTTCTGCTTGTGATTAAGTTTGGTCGGCACCTCAATATTCACCTTTACATAAAGGTCGCCTTTTGCCTCGCGCTTCAGATATTTTACGCCCTTATCCTTTAGACGGAATGTGGTTCCCGGCTGCGTTCCCGCAGGAACCTTGTAGGAAACCTTGCCGTCCAGCGTCGGTACGATAATCTCCGCACCCAGAGCTGCCTGATCGAAACTGATCGGCATTTCCAGATAAAGGTCAGCACCCCTGCGCTTGAAGACCTTGTGCGGTTTTACATTCAGCACGATGTACAAGTCTCCTGCAGGTCCGCCGTTGATTCCCGGCTCGCCCTGTCCCCTGATAGGAATTACGCTCTCATTGTCAACGCCTGCCGGAATGTCAACGGAAATCGTAACATTCTTCTTGACCTTTCCCTGTCCTTTGCAGTCCGGGCAAGGTTCTTCGATGATCTTGCCGCTGCCGCCGCACCGGTCGCAGGTTGTAACCGTCTGGAACTGCCCGAACGGGGTTCTCTGTGCCTGGCTGATTTGACCGCTGCCGCCGCACTTCGGACAGGTTTTCTTCGTTGTTCCGGGTTTTGCACCCTCGCCCTTACAGGTCGGGCACTGTACATATTTGCTGAGTTCGATTTTTTTGCTCGTGCCGAATGCCGCCTCTTCAAAGGTGATTGTAATTGCCTTCTGAAGGTCTCTGCCCTTTCTCGGCTGATTGCTTCTTCTCTGCTGTCCGCCGCCAAAGCCGCCGAACGCGCCGCCGAACATATCGAATATATCTTCAAAGCCACCGAAGCCGCCTACTCCGCCGAAACCGCCAAAGCCCTCGCCGCCCATGCCGTTCGGGTCTACGCCGGCATGTCCGAATCTGTCATATTTGCTCTTTTTATCGGGGTCAGACAGAACGCTGTATGCTTCGTTGACTTCCTTAAATTTTTCTTCCGCTTCCTTGTTTCCGGGATTCTTGTCGGGATGATACTTCATCGCCATCTTTCGGAAAGCTTTTTTGATTTCATCCTCGCTCGCTCCCTTTTGTAAGCCAAGCACTTCGTAATAATCGCGTTTTTCTGCCATAATAAAACCTCTCCGTTACACCCGAAACGCCGGAGCAGTTTCGCTCCGGCACCCGGGTTTACATTTTTTTCATATTATTTATTGTCGTCATCCACTACCGTGTAATCTGCGTCAACTACATTATCATCCGCAGGACCTTGCTGGCTGCCTGCGTCTGCAGCTCCTGCCGCGTCAGCACCTGCGCCGCCCATTCCCGCTGCACCTGCTGCCTGTGCAGCCTGTGCCTGTTCATAGAGTTTCGTAGAGATAATGTGGAATTTTTCGGTCAAAGCCTCTGTCTTTTCCTTAATCTGATCAACCGTACCGTTGTTCAGAACAGCCTGAAGCTGGTCTTTTGCGTCGGTAATCTGAGTCTTTTCGTCTTCGGAAATCTTTCCTTCGAGTTCCTTCAGAGATTTTTCTGTCTCGTAGATTAAGGACTCTGCTCTGTTTCTGATTTCAACTTCTTCTTTTCTCTTCTTGTCTTCTTCCGCGTATTGTTCCGCTTCTTTTACCTTCTTGTTGATTTCGTCTTCGGAAAGGTTTGTGGAGGAAGTGATTGTAATTCTCTGTTCCTTGCCTGTTCCCATATCCTTAGCACTTACATTTACAATACCGTTTGCGTCGATATCGAATGTAACTTCAATCTGCGGAATTCCACGAGGAGCCGGTGCGATGCCTGTCAGCTGAAATCTGCCTAATGTGGTGTTGCCTGCTGCCATTTCTCTTTCACCCTGCATTACATGAATGTCAACAGCTGTCTGGTTATCAGCAGCAGTTGAGAAGATCTGGCTCTTCTTTGTAGGAATTGTTGTATTTCTTTCGATTAACTTCGTTGCAACGCCGCCCAGTGTTTCGATGGAAAGTGAAAGCGGTGTAACATCAAGAAGAAGTACGTCGTGAACTTCGCCTGTAAGAACGCCTGCCTGAATTGCAGCACCGATTGCTACGCATTCATCCGGGTTGATGCCCTTGAACGGTTCTTTGCCGGTTACTTTCTTAACCGCTTCCTGAACTGCCGGGATTCTTGTGGAACCGCCGACCAGGATAACCTTTGCAATGTCTGCGTTTGTAACGCCTGCATCTTTCATTGCCTTGTTCATAGGTTCAATGGTTCTCTGTACAAGGTGCTCTGTGAGCTGATCGAATTTTGCTCTTGTGATGTCTTCGTTCATGTGAAGCGGACCGTCAGCCGTTACCGTGATGAACGGAAGGTTGATGTTTGCAGTCTGAGAGCCGGAAAGTTCTTTCTTTGCCTTTTCTGCTGCTTCTTTTAATCTCTGGAGTGCCATCTTGTCAGCTCTGAGGTCTACGCCGTGTTCCTTTGCGAACTTGTCTGCAAGGTAGTTCATAAGAACTTCGTCGAAGTCATCTCCGCCGAGATGTGTATCACCGTTTGTTGCAAGAACTTCGAATACGCCGTCGCCGAGTTCGAGGATGGATACATCGAATGTACCGCCGCCGAGGTCGTATACCAGAATCTTGTGGGAGCCTTCTTCTTTATCGAGACCGTATGCAAGGGATGCTGCCGTAGGTTCGTTGATGATTCTCTTTACATCAAGACCTGCGATTCTGCCGGCATCCTTGGTTGCCTGTTTCTGAGCATCCGAGAAGTAAGCAGGAACTGTGATAACCGCTTCTGTTACTTTTTCTCCCAGATAGCTTTCTGCATCGTTCTTTAACTTTGTAAGAATCATCGCGGAAATATCCTGCGGTGTGTAATCCTTACCGTCAATTGTTACCTTGTAGTTTTCACCCATATGTCTCTTGATGGATGAAATGGTTCTGTCCGGATTTGTAACTGCCTGTCTCTTTGCAGTTTCTCCTACCAGTCTTTCTCCGTCTTTCTTAAAACCGACTACGGATGGAGTCGTTCTCATGCCTTCTGCATTGGCGATAACCGTAGGTTCGCCGCCTTCTAATACTGCTACGCAGCTGTTTGTTGTTCCTAAATCGATACCAATTACCTTTGCCATTTTATTTTCCTCCTTGATTTTCAAGTTTAAATTTCATTTTCAGTGCGCCGGAAATTTTTCGTTATGCAAGACGCCGGACGCGGAACGAAGCGGAATGTACAAAGCGTACATGAGCATCGGATTCGCGGCTGGCAACACAGCAGAACGGAAAATTAACAAGCACAAGCACTAATTTGCTACTTTAACCATCGCCGGTCTTACCACACGGCTGTTCAAAATATAGCCCTTCTGCAAGACCTCGGTAACTTTGCCGCTTTCATATTCGGTGCTGTCCTCGGTCATCACAGCGTTGTGAAAGTTCGGGTCAAAATCTTCGCCCAAACATTTAATTTCGGAGACGCCTGCTCTTTCAAGTACACTGAGAAGCTGCTTCAGAATCATCTCCATCCCTTCGAGGAACTTGTCGCCGTCGTTTCCGGCTGCGAGAGCCCTCTCAAAATTATCTATTACATCAAGCAGTTCTTTGACGATTTTCTCGTTTGCGAACGCATAAATGTCACTTTTTTCTTTTTCGGTTCTGCGCTTGAAGTTCTGGAAGTCCGCCATCAGACGCATGTACTTCGTGTTCAAAGCCTCTTCTTCGGGATCCTTTGCGGTTTGCGCCCCCGGTTCGGCTTCTTCGGCTTTCTCAGCCTCCCCGAACTCCTCGCATTCCTGCTCCGGCTTTAAATCTTCTTCGGTTTCGGGCAAGTCTCTGTCAGTCTCACCCTGCGCGCATTTCTTTTCTTCACTCGTCATCCTCTTTACCTCCGCTTTCCAGTTTAAATGTATCGTTTAAGTTGTCTGTCAAATATTCGATGATCGATGTTACCTCGCCGTACTTCATTCGTGTCGGTCCGATGACTCCGATTTTGCCGACCAGCTTGCCGTCCACATGATAGCTTGCGGTTATCAAGGAGCAGTCCTGCATAATGTCGTCGGAATTTTCTTCTCCGATTGTCACCATGATGCCGTCGTCTCTTTCTATCAGCTTCTTGGTGAGCTCCTCCTTCTGGCTGAGCATTTCGATGAAACTCTTCGCCTTCGAAAGGTCGTTGTACTCCGGAATATCGAAAATGTTCGTAAGCCCTTCCATATACAGGTTGACATTCAGCATGTCTTCCAAAGTTTTCAGGAAGTTCGGCATTACATCTTCCGCAAGCCCGCTCATCGCCACGATGTCCGTTTCGACATTCGCGATGATGTTGTTCGTGAGCGCCTGACTGATGGTCTTTCCTTTATAATTGTATGTCATCGTCTTGGAAAGAAGCTGCAGGTTGTCTTCCGTGTAAGGTACGCTCATACGCACCGCCTTGTTGGAAACCTTGCCGCTCTCGCTGACGATCATCAAAACCACAGTATGTTCATCCACCGGAAGGAGATTGATGTATTTCAAAACATCTTCGTCCTTACTCGGTGTCAGCGCAAAAGATGTCAGATTCGTTATCTCCGAAAGCACGCTCGCCGCATGTTCTATCGTCTTCTCAAAATCGTTCACCCTGCCGCGCAGTCTGTCCGCGATGATATTCTTTTCTTCTTTAGAAAGTTCTTTCTTCTCCATCAAAGCGTTTACATATAATCTGTAAGCTTTATCTGAAGGAACTCTGCCCGCCGATGTGTGCGGGTGTGTCAGGTAACCCATCTCTTCGAGGTCTGCCATTTCGTTTCGTATGGTGGCCGGACTGTAATCAAGCTCCGGTTTCTTCGAAAGCGTTCTGGAGCCGACCGGCTCAGCCGTTCTCACATAGTCTGAAATGACTGCCTGCAGAACCTTCAGCTTTCGTTCGCTTAATTCCATCTTTGGAGACCTCCTTTCTTTCCTGCCGATTCGTGGAGCGGTAATCACTCGGAATTTTTGTTTGTTAGCACTCACTCTCTCGGAGTGCTAACTTCATGTTATTAATATACCCCGTTTTTTGATTTTAGTCAATGTTTTTGAAAAATTTTTTTGTGTATTTTTGGTGAAGATGTTTTGGGAGAAATTACAAGAGTCGCCGAAAACGCACCATAACAAAAGGCCGACTTTCGCAGATTGCGGCAAGTCAGCCCCCAGCTTGTCTCTGAATTATCTTATTGTTATGAATTCCGTTTTCGTTTTCTAGCCGCGCAAAATGCCCGAACCGGTATAGATGTCCGCGCCATGCGGGTTTTCTTTAATGTAATTTGCATAATCCGTATCGTTCAGTTTGCGATTTTCCCCGGTTGCTGTCGTATAAACGTAGCCTTCGAGTTCCCCGTTTGTTCTGTAGCAGATATAATCCTTGCATATCACATCTATCCATGTATTGTAAGGCATCCCTTGGAGAACCGGTCTGCGATCCGCACCGCTCAGTGAAGCACTGTAGATCTTCGTATAATCTTTCCCTCCGCTTGTCACCTGGTAGTACAGTCGTCCGCCGTCTATCGCATTGCCTTGTAATCTGGCCGGATTGATCGTGCGGCTGAATTTGTCTTTTTTGCAGTCAAAGATTCGCAGACCGTCTTTGCCGAAGCTTGCACCGTACAGATAACGCGTGCCGCCGGAGTTGTAGTAGCATGATGAGTCGAAATCGCCGGATACTTTCTTCACTTTTTTTGTTTTCAGATCCATGCTGTAAAGCGGTGTTCTGCGGGAGTAATCACCATAAACAGAATAATTCACTCTGTAATACAGTTTGCCGCCGTAGATATTGACCAGTTCGATCTTCCCATTACCTGCTTTTTGACTGATCGTTTTGACCGGCTTTGCTTTGCTGCCATTGACGCTGCCGCAGTAGATACCGGTCTTGCTGCCTGCTTGCGAAGTTCCGCTTTTTCTGCTTTCCACTGTGTAATAAACTTTAGAGCCGTTGGTTAAAATGCGTGCGTCAAGGTTGCGGATCAAACTATCGGTGTTTGCCGTTTTACCGATCAGTGTGCCCGCTCCGTCTTCGGTTTTGGAATAATAGAGCTTGCTCGCAGCCGGATTTCCGCCCCATTCTGTCCAGTAATACCCACCTGCTAAAGCCACACGTTCATTTCCATCTCGTCCGTAATCCGCCCGATACGCTCCTTGAAGCATGAACGGACTTGCAACCTGATATTTCGTCGCCGCAACGGCCGTGTCGGTCATCAGCATCATAGCGCAGATCAGCACCAGCATCGCTGCCGGCACGGATACTAAGACCTTTGTCATTTTGAAACTTTTCTCCATCTTTTTTTCCTTTCTTTCCGTCTGTCTGCTTACCCCTTTGCGTCTTGCTCTCATTATAGGAAAAACCTGTCTTCCTGTCAATTCAAAATATGGTCTTCAATGTGGTCTGTCAATATAAATTTTGGCCGCAGTTACAGGATTTGCCTTTTCACCGTCAGTTGCCGCATAAGAATCAGTTTTTCTTTTGGATAAACGACAACCGGACAGAGGAAAATGCCGCCATCTTTTTCCATTACTTCAAATTTGTCCCCCCTCTGAAATTCCAAGATGCTTAATAATTTCTGCGGGACATGAAAAAACCGGCCTAAAGCCGGTTTTTGATAGCAGCGTAGTTTGCTGCGACGTGGTGCGGTCGAAGGGATCTGACCGCCTGCTGCGCCTTGCTTGCAGGCTGCCTCCTCGGCTCCCTTCTCGGTCGCCTTCGGACCATTCGCTATTCGAATGTTCGCAGGACATTCGAATTACGCTCATGCCCTCACGGGTTCGAGTCCCTTCTATTTTCGTATAAAATCAAAAAGACACCCACACGGGTGTCTTTTTGATTTGGTGCGCCATAAGGGACTCGAACCCCTAACCTTCGCAAGCCCAAGAGCCTTTTTTTCCTCTTCAAGCAGCTACAATGCTTTCAGGGATTTATCCATTGAAATTTCAACATCTTCAAGTCTTTTATCTTTAATTTTCTTTTATTATTTTTTACTGTTTTTTAGCCTTTGTAAAAAACTTTGGAGGGAAAAAAGAGGGAAATCGTAAACGCCCCCACTCGCGCGCGCTTGCCCTAATTATAAAGAAGCAAGAAAGGAGTTAAGAAAATGAAAATAACAAGTATTAATAATCCAAAAGTTGCCTATTGGGCTAAACTTAAAATGAAAAAGTATTTATTAGGTTTGGCGGTGCTCTTGATGGGC
>OQVL01001753.1_pt1 | contig 13127 bp, 8 predicted proteins | sample 1691501 | NCBI WGS metagenome assembly OQVL01 (sample SAMN03418253, study PRJEB22391) | human gut metagenome | biome: human-gut; feature: organic feature; material: feces | host: Homo sapiens | place: Tanzania | collected 2013-01
GACCTAAACGCTCAAGAATGTGAGCTGAAATTGGTACAACGAACTGGACACCCTAATCAATGGATAAAAACAGAGGAAAACAGATAATGATATTTTTATCCATTGATGTTTTATTTTTATGTATTGATATTTCCGTGAGTTTGGTACTGTCTTTCACACGTATTTGCTGTCTTGTTGTTTTGTTGTCTTGTGATTTTGTTGATTGACTATATTGCTGATGATCATTACAAACAACCAAACAACCAGACAACTAAACCACAAAACAACAAACAACATCTTTATCTATTGATGTTTTATCCAAAGACGACAAGGCGACTACTCCGCCGACTGCTTTCCGAAGGCATTATATGAGATGTTCTCCACCTTATATTTATCCTTTGGCTGCGGATGCTCTGCCGGATAGCCTATCACTATCATGCTGAGAGGGATGATATTGTCGGGTAATGAGAGGATGCGGGCAATGGACTCGCAACGCTCTTCCACTGGATATGCGCCTGTCCATACGGCTCCAAGCCCCAAAGCATGGGCCGCAAGGAGAAGGTTTTCCGTGGCAGCGGAGGCATCCTGTATCCAGAAGTCACGGCCACCGCCTTCTATCGCCTTGTCCATATCACCGCAGACCACAATCGCCAGCGGAGCTGTCTGGAGCATCTTCGCACGAGGATTGGCAGAGGAAAGGGAGTCGATGACGCTGCGCTGATCCACTACAACGAAGTGCCAAGGTTGCTTGTTCATCGCCGTAGGAGCCGCCATTGCAGCCCGGAGCATCTCTTCCACCTTCTCCTGTTCCACCTGACGGGCTTCATAGGCACGGATGCTGGTGCGGGTAGCGATGTTTTCGAGCACCGCTTTATCCGGACTATCAGTCTTTTCCACTGTTTTTGTGCCAGAGGCAAGGCGCACACCGAGCACCAATACCGCTATTGCGAGCACCACATTGAGTATAAGGGATTTGTTCTGCATAATATTATTACATTTTGATTAGACTTCCAGTAGGACACACAAAGCGGCAATAAGGACGTGGAACCCACACCGACAAGACGAGAAATACCACCGCCAACACGATCACCCAGACGGATGCTGAGGAATAGAGGAACGCCGTGAAGAGCTCATAGTCCATCCATGCGGTCCATGTTCCGGTAAGCATCAATGCCATAAGCACTGCCCAAAGCAACTGGCGGAATGTGGTCAGCGCCTTGACTGCCTGATGCGGAAGGGCGGGTTTGCGCTTTGTCAGTTTGCCGGCAAGGTCCTGCGCTGAACCTAAAGGGCAGAGATGGGCGCAGTAATGGGCTGGTCTGCCAAACAGAGGATAGAGCAATGCCACGATGACCACGAGCAATGAGGCCGCAAGACTGCCGACAGCATCCGCACCAATGCCTCCCGAGAATATGCGAAGGAGAAGGGTGAAGGACACGAAAGTGCCGGTCCATAAGCCGAGTACCGCAACATTGAGCACCTGTTGCACGGTGTGCCAACGGCGATTGTGACTGAAAATCGGAACGATAGCTCCGAGCAACACGACCACTACCAACGCTATGCAGCCCACGGTCCAGCCGGATGACGACAGGAAACCTTCGCTTTCAGCCTCTGATTGCATGGCTTTCATCGCCGGCTGATGCTGCATGGCGAACGCAAGTCCACGCTCTACATTCGTGATGACAGCCTTCGAAGAAAACGTAGCACCTGACACGGCATCCACTTCCGCCCTCATTGCCTCGTCGATGGTCTTGCCTTGCCATTGCGAAAGGATTGGTATCACACGGGCAAAGAATCCAGGCGACTCGGCATTGGCTTGCGGAACGATGCTGTCCACCACGCCATTCCGGCTGAGATATATGCTCAGCGGCACTGGTCCGCCGTAGCCGTGTACGTCTTTTGCTATCGGTTTGGTGGAGATGATGATGCTTCCATTGGGCTGGATGGAGAGGGTATCAATGTCTGCTTCCGTCGCTTGCTGTGGGCTTTCAGCGCCGGAAAGGTCGATGCCGAACATCTTTCCGTCGCGCAATGTCGCCGCTGTGGCGAGGACACAGAGCGTTGCTATCAGCGTCAACAGACGGGCTGTGAATGGGTATTTCTGCATTGTGTTCTTGTTTGTTTTTAAAAATCCGCCGGTAACGCGGCGGACACAGTGGCGAACTATTGTGGAAAGTCGCTTGAGGGGCGGGTTACTCGGCTACCAATGCCTTCACTTTATCCATGAGCCATGCGTTCTGTTCAGGGATGGTCATGTTGCTGTTGTCCAGCAGAAGAGCATCGGGAGCCTGACGAAGCGGGGACACTTCACGATGGGAGTCGATGTAATCACGCTCCTCCACATTCTTCAGTATCTCGTCAAAGTCGGCTGGCATGCCCTTTTCCTTCAGTTCATCATAGCGGCGCTGCGCCCTTACCTTTGACGAAGCGGTGACGAATATCTTGAGTTCAGCATCCGGAAAGACGGTGGTACCAATGTCTCTGCCATCCATTACGATGCCTTTCTCAGCACCCATACGGCGTTGCTGGTCCACCATCGCTTCGCGAACGAACGGTATTGCCGCCACTTTGCTGACGTGATTGCTCACCTCTATGCTGCGGATCACTTTCTCCACGCACTCTCCATTGAGGTATGCGTCGGGACGACCGGTCTCTTCATTGAACTTGAAGCTTACTTCTATCTCTGGCATACGCTTGCGCAGGGCTTCTGTATTTACCTCGCCGTCGGCAATAAAGAGGTTATGACGCATTGCAAAGAGCGTTACCGTGCGGTACATCGCTCCTGTATCTACATAGACATAGCCCAGTTGGCGGGCTAATTCCTTGGCCATCGTGCTCTTTCCGCATGATGAATGGCCGTCGATTGCTATTGTTATTCTTTTCATTGGGGGGGGGGTGTTATTCTTTGTTTATATTATCCGCCGGTAACGCGGCGGACACAGTGGCAGACTGCTGGAGGATAATCGCTTGCGGTTCTTTCCTTGCGATTCATCTCAAGATGAAAAGGTAATCTCCTATTTTCTATTTCCTATTACCTATTATCAGTAAGTGACAGGGCTTGTGCCACCTTCTCCATCAGCCACTTGGGCGTGCTTGTTGCGCCGCAGATACCTATGCTTTCAGCACCTGAAAGCCATGCCGGATTGATTTCTTCCGGTCCCTCAATGAGATAGGTATGCGGATTCTTGGCTTTGCAGGCATTGAAAAGCACCTTGCCATTACTGCTCTTTCTGCCAGAGACAAATAGGATAATGTCATGCTTTGTGGCAAAACTGCAGATGTTTGGCATACGGTTAGCCACCTGTCGGCAGATGGTGTCAAAGCTCTTGAACGTGGCTTCGGGAGAGATATGAGCATGGATATAGTCGATGACAGCATGAAATTCATCGAGCGACTTCGTGGTCTGCGAATAGAGATAGATGTCGCGCGAGAAGTCGAGACGGCTCACTTCGTCAGCATGTTCGATGACTATTGCCTTCTGATCTGTCTGCCCTACGAGCCCGAGCACTTCGGCATGACCGTTTTTTCCGAAGATAACAATCTGCGCTTCCGGGTTTGCGTCATACTGTCTCTTTATCCTTCGCTGCAGTTGAAGCACCACAGGACAAGTGGCATCGATGATTTCAATGCCATTTGCCTGTGCTTCCTGATAGGTAGAAGGAGGCTCTCCGTGCGCCCGGAGCAATACTTTCTTGTCATGGAGCGTGGCAAACTCATCGTGATTGATGGTCTTTAGCCCCATGTTATGAAGGCGTTCACACTCCATTCCGTTGTGCACTATGTCGCCGAGGCAATACAGTTCGGAGCCTGTAGCCAGTTCCTCTTCCGCCTTCTTTATCGCCGTAGTGACTCCAAAGCAGAATCCTGACCCTTCATCTATTTCTATTTTCATTTAGTCTGTCTAAAATAATTCTCCGTGAAAGGAAATCTATCTTCTGTTTATATTATTGAAATAATCTTCCAAAAGGGCGTGCGCCGCCATGAAACTGGTCTTTTCTCCGTTCTGGATACTGTTCTCAGCTTCTTCCAGAAGCGATGCTATACGTGGATTGTTGTAGAAATTGCTGCGCAGTTGGGCATCGATAGTCTCGTACATCCAGTACTTGTTCTGCTCCTGACGGCGCAGATAGAAGTAGTTGTTGTCCTTGACAAAATTGACATACTCGAAGATCATGTCCCACACTTCCTTCACTCCGTAGCCATAAAAGCCTGAATAACAGAGCACCTTAGGCATCCATCCGCTCTCTGCAGCCGGGAAGAAATGGAGCGCATTGCGGAAGTTTGTCGCCGCCATGTGGCAGCGATCGACGTTGTCTCCATCGCATTTGTTGACCACTATGCCGTCAGCTATCTCCATGATACCACGCTTAATTCCCTGCAATTCGTCGCCTGTTCCAGCCACTTGTATGAGCAGGAAGAAATCGACCATAGAGTGACAAGCCGTCTCGCTCTGTCCTACGCCGACCGTTTCGATGAATATCTTGTCGTAACCGGCTGCTTCACATAGGATAACAGTCTCGCGTGTCTTGCGTGCAACGCCACCAAGAGAGCCGGCAGATGGTGAAGGACGGATGAAGGCTTCAGGGCGAACAGACAGTTTCTCCATACGGGTCTTGTCACCAAGAATACTTCCCTTGCTCCTTTCAGATGAAGGGTCGATGGCAAGAACCGCAAGCTTTCCACCGTAAGTATCGAGCACATGAGTGCCGAAAAGGTCGATGGAAGTACTCTTTCCCGCTCCCGGCACGCCGCTTATACCAATTCGGACGGACTTGCCACTGTAGGGAAGACACTTCTCTATGACTTCCTGAGCCTTCTGCTGATGCTCAGGATTGACGCTTTCCACGAGGGTAACAGCCTTGGAAAGGATAGTGACGTCACCTCGAAGGATGCCATCTACCATTTCATCGACTGTGTATTCACGCTTGTGATAGCGACCTCGCTTGAGGTAAGGATTGATTATTGAAGGTTGTGCGACACCGCTGTTGACGGTCAGTCCCGCAAACTCTGAGCTGTTTTCAGGATGTTCCATTATTTCTTAATTTCTATTATTACTTTTTGTTTCGTAGGATCATTAGTTATCATAAGGATACGAGGACGCGTGCGGACCTTCTTCAGTACGTCGGCATGTCCCGTGATTTTCATCTTGGTGGATTCGCCCGGACGAAGCTGGCGCTTGGCAAGCATCACGTCAATGCCACGGGTGAAGAGCTGCAAAGCACTGATATCAAGCACTGATTTGCCCTTGTTGCTCACCGTTATAGTGCGTTTGAGTTTGTCTTTCTTGCCGAAATTGGTCATATCCACCTCGTCGGCAGAGAGCATCAGCATTGGTGGTGCCTGCATAACGGGCGCATCGTCAGCAGGACGCTCAGGCAGAAGGACGGCAGAAACCTCGATTTCCTTGTCCTCGGACACCTGTTCGCCTACGTTCTTGGCAAGATATATGTTCGCCTGATTAAGTCCGAGAAGGCGTAAATGCTTGGAATTCATGGTTAGACGGAGCACGCCAGACTGCTTCGGACCGAGGGTTTTAGGCATCATCTCAGCACGAAGGAAAGTTGGAAGGTGCATCACGAGAGGTGAAACATTCTGCCCTGTAGGGTTGAGAATGTGGATATCCTGCGTGACGACGTCGCCTTTGTTGACATCATCAAACTCTATCGCGTCAATATCAGTGAGCAACCCGCCGATTTTATAAGGGTAATCACCGGTGTAATTCTCCACTTCCGTCACCACATGACAGCGGAACACGAGTTCGAGAGGATTCTTTTCTTCTTCATTATATACGCAGACGGTGCGTGCAAAGTGTCCCAATATCTGCGAATTGTATGTGGTCTTGACCACGAACTGCTGTCCTGGCTCGATGCTTTGCTTAGGAAATTCCACCATAGTAGAGCCGCTTCCAGCATCTACTTCAGTCACTTTGAGGGGCTTGCTGCTGGTATTCTTGATTGTGAAAGAGGCAGTAACCGGCACTTTCCATTTGACTTGTCCGAGATCCACCTCAGCATTCTTCGTCTGGAAACTTTGTGCCAATGCCATCAGAGGGGCGAAAACTAAGGATAATATAGTGAGTTTTTTGTTCATATTCTTTTGGAGGGTTGTTGGTTTTTGGTTGATATCCGCCGGTAACGCGGCGGACACGGTGGCGAATTCATTAGGAGTGATCCTTGAGGATTGATGCTTGAGGGGCGGTGATACTGTGGCTGTTTCTGGAGGGAAACGCCAATATAGCATGGGCACACGCCGCATTCCTTATTGTGAGAGCTTCTTATTTCCGGGACGAAATGGTCTTACCGCCTGTGCGTCCTGCAAATTCCGGAGCGTAAGCACATTGCACTGTGGCTGTGCCGGAAGTGAAGTCACCGGCTCGGGAGACGTAATACTCCGTCGTGATGACGTGCTTTCCCTTTGTCAAAGCATGAAAATGATACTGTGACTGCGAGTCTTTCATCACCTGATAGCATCCATTTCCGTATCCGGAGAGCTGGTTTACAGGCTCAAGACAAGCGGGACGACGGTCTGTTACGGTGACGAAGTCATAGTCGCGGTCAGCATTTATAGTGATGGTGACGGTGACCTTGTCGCCCACTTTCAGCGCTTTCGACGAGAGTTCACGGCGGATGGAGATGCCAGTAGCCGCATCTTTAGCGTCCGAAGCCGGCACTACATACTGCAGATACACATTCGCCCACGACTCGCCATCGCTCTTCTTGTCAATCTTCAGCTTGGGAGCCACGGCAGAAGAGAGAGGAGAAAAGGCGGAATATCCATCCAATCCCGTGGAAACCTTCTCATATCCGAGGGCGGAAGCATAGGTGTCAGGCTTCAATGGCGTAGTTCCGAGCGACACATCAGCCTGCATTCCGTGGCGCAGAGCGAAGTCCGGACCGAGGAAAGCGTAGATTGCATTGATGGCATTGACCGGAGTGTCCCACGCCTGAGTGCGCTTGCTCTGGAGCAACCACCGCTGCATCTCTGCCACGGTCTGGCGCTGTTCGGGTCTCAAAGCCTTGAAAGCTTCAATTACCGAGGTCTGTGTAGGGATGCGATAGTCAGCCCATGAGTATGCGGCACGATAGGAATCGAAGTATCTACCCATATCTTCCCTATACACTGTGTGCTCAAAGATGCTCTGGAGATATTCATCAGCCGCCTTCCTGTTGCCGAAACGAGAGAGGATTATCGCCACTTCTGCCTTCGACTTCATATCGAGATAGCGTGTATTCTTGACGAGATAATCCATCATGAAATCGACATCTGCCTTGACGGAGGCACTCATCCTGCCGTCATAGAGGGCGCGGCAATAGAGGTAATCGAGGTCGAAAGCAGAGAGCCAAGGCTCGTTCTTCTTCCTTTTTGCCTCCTTCATGCGCTTTACATCCTTCGCTATTTCCTTGTCAAGATAGCGGAAAGCATTGGTGACAAGGGCATCATAAGCCTTTCTTTCGCCCACCATTGCATTGAGGCGGAGCAGAGTCTGCGTCACGGCAACGGTCATATAGCGGCTCTCGTCCATTCCTTTCCACCATGAGAAAGCACCGCTCGGGAGCTGCAAAGCCTTGAGATGCTGGAGCGCAAAACTCTGACGGGAAGCGAGAAGCGAAGCATCAAAGAGGCGATAGAGCATCTTCCGCTGCGCTGTCTCATTGTCTGCATCCACCACCCACGGCGTTTCCGCGAGGACAGTATGGCGCAGATCCTCGTTCTTGTCGAGTGGCGACTCAAGGGAAGAATAGTCCTGCGTCCATTCCCTCACGGCTTTCGCAATGTCAGGATTCGACTTTGCTATGTGCGAAGCGAGGGTATTGGCATAATATGAAGCCACCAGAGAGATGGCATTGTCATCATCCGGGTCTGCAATCTGAGGCAAAGACTGGACGAGAAGCCACTCAGGAGCATCGGTATATTCCACTGAAAGGCGTGCCTTCTCAGCATTCTTGGGGAGCAATGACTTGATGTCCACCTCCTTTATGCCAGGAGACTGGAGCACGAAAGTGCGGGTGTCGAGCATCAGTTCCTTGGCTGAAAGGACAGGAAGATAACGCTGTTCGCCGTCAGAGAATGCGCCTGCATCAGCCACCCACTTGGCTACGAGCACCTTTCCTTCAAGCCGTTTGGAGTCTATGTCGAAGCTGACAGCTGACGATTCGCCAGGCCTGATTTCCACCTTATTATTATATATAGCGACAGACTCGCCTGATTCGGAGTCGATGAGCGTAAGTCTGACCTTGACATCGAGCGACTTCCCGGTGAGATTGGCGATGGTAGCCGGAACCGAGCATCTGTCTCCCTCACGGAGGAAGCGAGGCATTCGTGGCTGGATCATCAACTGCTTCTGAGCCACCACCTCATCTTTCATCATGCCAAAGCGCAGGTCTCTGTCATTGGCAAAGGCGAGGAAACGCCATGTGGTCACGCTTTCCGGCAAGGAAAAACTGAGTTTTGCCACGCCATCAGCATCCGTCAGGATGTCGGAAAGGAAGAAAGCGGTCTCTCCCAGTTTCTCTCTGAGAGGCACATCCTGCTCTTCCATCTTTTCTTCCGCCACTTCCTCATCCATGTCTGCCACGGCAGAATGGCGTTCAATGACAGGAGCGGCAGCGGTTTGCTTAGCCATCAGCACCCTACCCTTTCCGACGGAACCGACAAGGCTCTTGGCTTCTGAGCGCACATAAGGCATTGCCAAAGCATCATTGGCGAAGAAATAGGCTGGCGAAATGTATGTTCTGTCAAACGCATCGAAAGCAAGAGAGGTGTAATCCCTATGCTTATAGACTGCGACACCATGATAACTATCCGGAAAAAACCTTGCCGTCTGCCATGATTGTGATGCCACATAGAGGCGGCGAGGGTCGGAGAATCTCCATGAGAACGGCATTATTGCCTCCAGAGACTTGTCATAAAGTGTAGCCATGACGTTGGCATCAGCCGGTTTGCCGTCCTTTCCCGTCACGCTGAGGGTCCATGTTTCCTTCTGTCCTGGCTGGAGACGGTTGCGGAAAGTGGTCCATTTCATGCTGAGAGACTGGTCAGCGAGCGGCTTGGTGATGGTGGCTGTATGCTCATAGAGCAGTCCGTCTCTCACCCAAGCGAGGGAAAGACATACTCCGTCACCATACTCTTCCTTATACTCAAACCTTCTGGTCACGAGCGAAGAGTCTATCTTCACGGCACCGGACTCCAGGACTTTATCGCCTGAGAAGAGTGCATAATAGGCATAAGTGTCACGCTTTGATGAACCGAACTGCACGCAGACCGGCTTGCCTTTCTCATTGGAGAACCTGTCGGAGGACAGATAATACCAGTCTGGAGTGCTGATGACTGGTCGCTTGTCGTCCATGCTGAAGATGACGAACGACTGCTTTACGGTATCCTTCTCGCAGACAGCGAGGAAGGTATGCACGCCTGAAGCGAGGTCGCGGGGCAGTGTGAATGGCTTGCCAACCTCTATATCACTGATTCTTCTGCCGTCCACAGTGACTGAGACGAGTCCTTCTATCTCCGTCCCTGCCTGGTTACGGCGGGTGAAAGTGACGGTGTTGACGGAATCGCGGAGCATCATCTCCTTGAGATCGGAGGTGAGGATGGACTCGCGATTGCTGATAGGGAGGGACAATGAGGCTGAATGCGACTCGCCTGCAATGTCTGTCACGACGGCTTCAGCCACGATGTCATAGAACCGTGGCGGACAGAACCACCAGCGACCTGACTGCTGTGCCTCATCGGAATCCTTGTCATCCGGCATCAGCATCGGCATCATGATCTCGAAATTGCCCTGCATATCCGTGGTCACAGTGTCGGAAAGGAGCGGCTTATTGCCTTCTCCCGTCATTCTCCACCACCATGACTGCTGTCTCTTTACATTATATACCACCCTCGCATTGCCCAGAGGAGCACCGCTATATGCCTTTGCCGTGCCTTTGACAGTGATGGTATCGCCCTGACGGTAATTGACTTTCGGGCGAGATATGCTCACCTCAAACGTAGGGCGGACATATTCTTCCACACGGAAACTCTCCGATCCGTGGGCTGTGCGGATGTGGAAATGTCCGCTTAGCGTCTTCTCCGGAAGGGTAAATTCAGTGGCTGCCACGCCGTATTCATTGGTCGTCACGGTCGCTTCGCCTACGTTATTGTAATTGGCATCATAGAGGCTGACGGTGACTTTCTGACCTGCATCGACTGTGGTCTCTACGTCTTTTGTCACACTGTAGGCGAGCAATGAGACGTGAACGGTCTGTCCCGGGCGATATATGCCGCGGTCGGTGAAGATATGATGACTGACAACGCAGCCATTGTTACGGGAAATGCGGTTGTAGCTGTTCCATATCGAAGCGCTCAGCAGTGCCTTGTCATCGCCTTTCTCGGCAGAGACATAGCAATTGAAACTGCCTTTTCCCAGCACCTGTTCGCCCTTGGAATCGGTGGTATAGACGGTTTCCTTGTCGTTTCTGGAGGTCTTTACATAGAGCTTTGCTGCAGGAACTGGTTTGCCTGTCGTGGCATTGACCACCACATAGCGCATCTCCTTGTCAGAGATAGGGAGGCTTATGACCTTCAGGTCGGTGACGAAAAGCATGAAGTCCGTGTAATCAAACTTCTTTCCGTCGCAAGTCATAGAGACATAATACGTGCCGAGCGGCATGCTGCCGAGGTCTATCGAGTCCTTGAACTCCTCGTATTCCGGATGCTTTCCGAGGTCTTTCTCCACCCTTCGGGTCTGCGAACTGACGAGATAAGCCTTGATGGAAGCGAACTTCCTGGTATTGGATGCCTTCTCAAGCACGCTCTTCGGGCAGTTCCTTACCGGCGTAACGGCACACTGCACCTTGGAGATATTCCTCACCTTAAACAGTGAAAGCTTCACATCCTGTGCTGGACGGAAGGTCTGCATCGGCATGGTGAAGCGCACCTCCGGCACTGTAAGGTAATTCCTCCAGTTGCGAAGACAGTCTATCTCCTGCCATTTCGTCCATCTGGACAGAGCCTCATCAATCCATTTCACCTTCTCTTCGGCTGAGAAATCGGCATGATTCATCAACTCATACTTCTGAATGGCGAGAGCGCCACACTCCTGCAAGTCGGCATAGAGGGCGATAAGCGAGTCGGCACGCGCCACAAGTGCCTTATCGGCACTGTAACGATTGGCAGACTTGTCGAGCATCCTTGACGTGGCAATGCACGCTGCCTTGCGGTCGCCGGACTTGAGATAGAAGTCGATGAGCGGCTGATAGTCGCCTAAAGCGGAAGCTATCAGACTGATGAGGTCATGATTGAAGTATCTGCTGCCGTCGCGCTGAAGCACCAAGGGCTCAAAATCCTTGACGGCATCATGGCGGGTCAGTTGGGCGGCAACGGTCTTGTCGGCAAGCAGTTCCGCCACAAGACTCTTGCCTCCGCTTTCCTTTCCGAAGCCCCGGTAGGCGTTGTAGAGTCCCGTACTGTCTATTTTCATCCCGCTAATTCTCTCCACCTCACACATGGCAACATGAAACATGACAGATGCGACGCGGTCACTTCGGCGGAGTTCGTTAGCTTTCGTCTGCAGTCTTGTTATGGCTGCGCCGACAGAATCGGCAGACACCTGCTGCAGGAATTTCATCTGCGAGAAGACGGAAGCAAGGAGATGACCGTACTGTTTCTCTTTGACTGCCTTGCTCTCTATCTGCCTCAGAGCCGCGAGGGCAGTCTTGGGACGGTCCTGCTGACCAGCTTTGTTGGCTTGGGTCCACAGGGCTGAGTAAGTCTGCGCCGGCAATTCGAGGGCCAGGAACAGGAATATTGCAATCAATGAGAGTAACTTCTTCATGTCATTTCCTCCTTGTTTCTTTGTGTTTCGTTGATTTGCCATCGGGGGCAGGCGTGGGGATTGGGGCAACCAACGGTAAAAGCCGTTGGCACAGTGGCGGACTGTTGAGGTATATTACCGACAACCAACAACCAACAACCCACAACCCTTACTTAGTACCTACTATCTGTGTAGGGGCCTGTTCCTTGTTTCGACGGTTGACTACAGTCACGACGCTCTGTGCAAGAGCGATGAAAGCCTGTCCGACAGGGGAGGCAACATCGAGAGCGGCAGGCGTTCCGGCATCGCCATCCTGACAGATTCCCTGCACGAGAGGTATCTGGGCGAGGAGCGGCACATTCATTTCCTTAGCGAGATTCTTGCAGCCTTCCTTGCCGAAGATATAGTAACGGTTCTCAGGGAGTTCGGCAGGAGTAAACCAAGCCATATTCTCCACGAGTCCGAGGATAGGCACATTGACCTTGTCGTTGGTGTACATATCTATTCCCTTGCGTGCATCTGCCAGCGCCACCTGCTGCGGAGTGCTGACGATAATCGCACCTGTAATGGCAAGAGTCTGGAGCAATGAGAGATGGATGTCGCTGGTGCCAGGAGGCGTATCGAGGATGAAATAGTCGAGATCGCCCCAGTCTGCGTCAGCGATGAGCTGCTGGAGAGCGGAGCAGGCCATGCCGCCACGCCAGAGAGTAGCTGTGTCCTTGTTGACGAAGAAACCGATGCTGAGCAGTTTCACGCCATACTGTTCCACCGGAACGATGAGCTGTCGGCCGTCCTTTTCCTCTGCCCAAGGGCGTGCGTCCTCCACATTGAACATCTTAGGCATTGAAGGACCGAAGATGTCGGTGTCGAGAAGTCCCACCTTATAACCGAGACGTGCGAGGGAGATGGCAAGGTTTGCAGAGACGGTGCTCTTTCCCACTCCACCTTTACCTGAGCTGACAGCGATGACATTCTTCACCTGCGGAAGGAGCTTGCCCACCTCCGGACGTGGAGCCGACTTGTATTCCAGTTCGATTTCCACCTCAACCTCTTTGCCTACATAATAGTGGATGGCAGCCTCGGCAGCCTTTACTGTGGATTTGAGGAAAGGGTCGGTATCGCGAGGGAATATCAGAACGATCTTCACCTTGTTGCCATTGATGCTTGGAGTGTCAGCGAGCATCTCGCTCTCTATCAGATTTTTCTTCGTACCAGCGTAAGTCACTGTCGCCAAAGCGTCAGTTATGAGTTTGGGATATAATGTCATGATTGTATTTATTTTGTTTTGTTTACAACGTGCAAAGATACTAATAATTCGGGAATACACCTAATTTATATAGTGAAAAGAAATTAA
>OQVL01001754.1_pt1 | contig 13126 bp, 21 predicted proteins | sample 1691501 | NCBI WGS metagenome assembly OQVL01 (sample SAMN03418253, study PRJEB22391) | human gut metagenome | biome: human-gut; feature: organic feature; material: feces | host: Homo sapiens | place: Tanzania | collected 2013-01
TCTCATATTGCTTCTCCACAACTGCCAATTCCCTTTGTGCTATACTTAACTGCAACAAACAATAAGCCTGCAAAGGATGGTGTATATGAGCGAAAATAACAGGTACTTTATGAATAAGAACGAGCTTCTCGCCAATGCCGAAAAAGCATTTGAGGAAAAGCAGTTCTGCGTATATTATCAGCCGCAGTACAACTATATGAGCGGCAGAATAGTAGGTGCAGAGGCGCTGGTCAGGTGGATACACACAGAATACGGAATGCAGTCTCCCGGGGATTTTATACCTGTTTTTGAGGAAAACGGATTTATTACCCGTCTTGACCTTTACGTCTTTGAGGAGATATGCAGCTTTATCAGCAGGTGCAGAGGTACTGATATAAAAATAGTTCCCATTTCATTCAACGTATCAAGATATGATGTTATCAGCGGCAATTTTATTGAGCGTATAGAAGAGATCCGCAAAAAATACGATATTCCCGTCACAAATCTGCGTGCCGAGATAACCGAAAGCTCCATGATCGGCGGAAATGACCATATGGCTAAGATAGTGAATAAGTTTCAGTCTCTGGGCTACGTGGTCGAAATGGACGATTTCGGCAGCGGATATTCTTCCCTCAATGTCCTCAAGGATATCGAAGTGGATATCATCAAACTGGATATGGCGTTCATGCGTGGAAATCTCACCAAGCGTGGGGGTATAATCATAAGCTCCATTATCCGAATGGCAAACTGGCTGGGCACTCCTGTTATTGCCGAGGGCGTGGAAACTCCCGAGCAGGCGGAATATCTCAAAAGCATCGGCTGCATATATATCCAGGGCTTCCTGTTCTCAAAGCCTGTCCCCGAAAATGAATATGTGAATATGCTGAGAAACTTAAAATCCGATGTGCTTGCTCCCGGAATGAAGCTTATAGACAAGCTTGATGCCGAAAAATTCTGGAGCCCCGAAAGCTTTGAGACCCTTGTGTTCAATAACTTTGTAGGCGGAGCTGCAGTCATTTCATTCAAAGATGACGAGATAGAGACTCTCCGTGTGAACGAAAGGTATCTTAAAGAACTGGGCATGAATATGAACCAGCAGGATATCATTTTCAACCAGAAAAATCTTAATTTTGACGAGAAAAACAAGCAGATATACATAGATACCATCAACCGTGCCATAGTTTCCAACGATTATGAGACCTGTGTGACATGGCGTGAGGTATTTTCCCAGTGCTGCGGCGAGGATTCTCTGTGCATCGAAAGCACTATGCGTGTGATAGGCCGTGCCGAGGGTCAGTATCTGCTGTATGTGCTTATCCGCAACATCACCCATGAAAAGAAAATGTACATGAAGCTGTATGACAGCGAGAAAAAGTTCAGGACAGCAGGCGAGCAGGCAAACATCTACTGCTGGGAATACACCATCGACACCAAGGAAATGCGCCCATGCTTCAGATGTATGCGCTTGACTATGCCGTGTGGATACTTGCCGTAGCTCCGCTTAGCTGCGCGTCCTTCGTTCTTAACAATACTCTGCGGGCGGAGGGCGAGTCCAATGTCGCAATGTGGGGGCTCGGGATCGGCGGCGTGCTCAATATGGTCTGTCCCTACCCCTACGAGGGCCACGAGGAGGTGATGGAGGCAATAGCCGCCCACCTGCAATCCTCCTGCCAGGGGATGACGCTCAGCCTCGCCGACGTGCCTTGCTGCACCGCCCTGGCCCGGATCATGCCGACGCTGTCGCCCAAACCCATCGAGCGCACCAGTTTCCACGTCCCCTTGTCGCAGTTTGCCTCCCACGAAGCCTATGTCGCCTCGCTTCCGAAGAACATCTACAAGAACATCCGCAAGGCCTACAACCACCTCACCACCGACGGCAAGACCATGGAGCTGAAAGTCTTCGACCATGCCCACCAGGCACCCGGCCGCATCGCCAACGCCGAAGTCATCTATTCTGCCCCAGCCCGCTATCAGGTAAAGGGACAGGTCATCAACCTCCTGCTGAAGCACAACACAGGCTTTCACTCCCTGCAAGGCGAGCTCTTCGGCGGCTACACCCACCAGAACCGCAACAGCTACACAGAGCGCGCCTCACTGCTCTTCACCAACAAGAAATGGGAAATAGACATGCTCTATTCCTTCGATCATGGCAAGAGATATTATTACTATGAAAATGAGTTTGCCCACACCTTGACGGATGGCACTTCCTATGCCTTCTCTACACATAGCGACAATATCAAACGCCATCTCAACCACAACATCCGACTGGGAATCAACTATCATCTGGCAAAGGATCATCAGCTCAGCTTTGCCTACACCTCACAACTCAATAACACGAGAGGAACGTCATATTCCGATGACGATGGAGGACTGGTCAAAGCGTCTTGATTTATTCCTGATGGCAGATGACAGAGAGGTTCTTCAGGATGCAGGCAAAATCACAGCAGAGATTGCCAAGGCAAAAGCTGAAACTGAATTTGAAAAGTACCGTGTCGTTCAGGACAGATTATTTATGTCTGACTTTGATAAATATATGCTGGAATTAGAGAAAAATGCAAAGAAATAAAGCGTTGATTTCAGGTTGAGACGGTGAAATACGGCAACTCAACCCTGTGGAGTGTATTGGCTCATCAGGAGCCAGCGCAGCTTCTCCATGAGGAAATAAGTCAGCTGTTACTGTCTCAACTGTGGAGACGGTGGTTTTAATGATCGGGTAAATTATCTTTTGTCGTTGCGCTTAAAAAAGGCTCGGCCGCAGACGGAAACAGCGTAAAACCGTTTTGTTCAGCTACGCGTGAAACTTTATCTAAATCAACAGAATCGGCAATTAAAAATTTTTCCATTTCCACCTCTGCCGATTATTTAACCGTGCTTTTAGTTAATAAAGTGTAAAGTTTGCGGATTTTTTTATAACTTTTCAGCCAAATGCCAAAAGTGTTCGTCTTTAAGCGTTTGCAAAGCAACCGTCACCGTGCGTTGATTGCCGCCAACTTCTTTTAAGCGTACATGCAACGGCGCAGGCGAAAAGTCCAAAATGCGGTCTACCACAAAAGTGGACGGCACGCGATCATTTTTAATATACACATCGCCCGATTGGACAGAAGTGTCTGAAGTTGCACCAGATTGAGATTTATTTTTATTCATAAAGTTAAACATAATTTCCTCTTTTTATTAATTTTCTAAGGCAGCTGATTTCAGCTTGTCTTGATTTTCCTTCACAGTCAAGCATTCTTCAAGCTCAGACAAACTGGCGTTCATAAAAGCGCCCTGCTCTTTTTCACAAGATGAATGCAACATAATCTCCTTTGTCGTTTTGACGGCCGAAGTAATGATTTTATCACGCAACTGCGTATAGCCATTTTGTCGAATTTGACGGACGCGGTCAAGTGATTCTTGCTTTTTCTTTTTCAAGTCCTTTTTCAACGCCACCGCAGCATCGGATTTCATCGCGTGCGCTTCTTTCAGCGCGTTTTGAATGATTTGCTTGCGCTCGGTTTCCTGATGAAAAGCTTTGCTTTGCGCTTTTGCCAAGACTTCCTCCGCTTCACGGCGTATCCTTAAAGCCTCCTCCATCTTGTCCGCGATTTGCATCGCGCGCGATTTGACAAGCTTTATACACGCGTGGTAAGCGGGAAAGACAACCAGCAAAATACTGGCGACAAAAGCAACGGCTTTCCAAAGTTCTGGACTGTCAAAGAAGGAAACGAAATCTTGCATAGCCTATTCCTTTAAATACTTTTCGACTTGCTCCTGCAAAGTCTTTTCAGGGCGTTTAATGCGGTACAAAACGTGCAACACAATTTGCGCAAAATTGTAAATAATTGTCTCGCGCTTAGAGGCCATCAGGCGATCCTGAGCTTTCAGTTCCTGTTCGACTTTTTTCGTATCTTTGCGCAAAGTTTTCAGCAAGCGTTCCTCCTGCGTGGCATAGTCTGCCGCAATCTCATCGTGCGCCGTCTGCGACACTTGTGCCGCGTATTGATAGGCTTTATCGATATATTGTTGATACGCCTTTTCGATTTGCTCTGCCTTACTGGACAGCTTGTCTGCTTGGCGCAAAATGTCCTTCATTTTGTCCTCACGTTGCTTCAGCACCGCCTCGATAGGTGGCAACAGAAAGTACTTCATCGCGATGAACAGCACCGCAAAGCATATCAAAAGCCAAAATATCTGTGACGGATAAAAACCAAACTGAGGCATTAAGAGCTCCTTTTATTACAAAAAGAACATAATCAAGCCCAAACCCAATGCATAAAGCGCAATCGCTTCGGTCATCGCTGCGCCGATATAGGCGAACAATGTAATGTCGTTTTTAATGCTCGGATTACGGCTGACGGACGTGATAATGGTAATCCAAATCTCCGCCACCCACTTGGCAACCGAAATCATCACCAAAGAACAAATACCAATAGACAGGTACTTTGCTGCTTGAGCAATATATTGCATTTCTTCCATAGTTTAAACTCCTTCTTCTTCACCTTCAAAAGCCTCTGCCAGATAGATGCAGCTTAGGATAGTAAATACATAAGCTTGCAACACTCCAATAAAGACTTCAAACAAAATCAACAACCCTGTAAAGAGCAACGGCACAAAGCCCGCCAGCCCCATAACGAAAACAAAGCCCGCCACAATTTCCAACATAATATGACCGACCGTCATATTCATCACCAACCGCACAGTCAAGCTGAAAGGCTTTGATAAAAACGAAACAATTTCAATTGGCACCATCAAAGGCGCTAACAGCACTGGCACACCTTTTGGGAAAAACACATGAAACCACGCAAGCCCTCGATTGTAAACGCCAAGGCACATCGAAACAAGCGTTCCCAGCACGGCAATTGCTCCAACTACCGACAAGTGGCTTGTAAACGTAAAGGCATACGGGAACAAACCCAACAAGTTTCCAAAAAGCACAAAGATAAACAGCGTCATAATAAAAGGAATCATCGAATATCCCTTTGTACCGATTGTATCGGCTATGGTGCTTTTAATAAAAAGGTATAAACTTTCGGCAATAGTCTGCCCCAAATGCGGCAAAATTTTCATATGCCTTGTCATCAACCACAAAAGGCCTATCGCCAGCAAAGTCGCCACAATCATTGAAACAGACGCATTCGTCAGCGACAAATCAAGCTCGCCCAAATGCATTGGGTAATAAACGTTAATGTCGAATTGCTCCAAGGGATTGTGTAGCTTCATTTACCCTCTCCCTTGCTTAAGCGCTCCAGCGATTTATAGACATTCAAAAGCCCCGCAAAGCCACCAATCAGCACGAACAAAAACAATACGAGAATATGAGCGCCTGCGTAATGATACAAAAGCCAGCCGATCGCGCTGCCCACCAACAAGCCGCCAATCAAATCGGAAAGCACTGTAATAATCACACCCACTGAATGCGAAGCGGATTGTTTTTTTGGGGCAGAAGAGGCAAAAACACGCTGATGAAAATCATTGATTTTCTTTTTAATCTCAGCCGCGTTTATGTTCTTCTGCTGCGCCATACTCAAAAGCCTCTATTTTGTCCAGTCAGCCAAAATCTTGTTGATTTTCTTTTCATCGGCACCTGCAACAATTTCAGTTTTGTCGCCTTTGATTAAAACCGTAGTAGGCGTACCCGTAATGTCGTACTTTTTCATATAAACATCACGCGTTGTAATGATTTTGTTTTTCAGCACATTGTCGGCAAAACAAGCTCTGACATCGCCCGCAGACATTCCTTGCAAAGACGCATACGTTGTCAAAATCTCGCGTGCATTAGGCTTAAAAGCCCAGTTTGCTTGATTTTCAAATAAAAGATTCAAGAACTTGAAGTAATCGCTTTGAGGCATGCATCTGGCGAGCATTGCACCACCCACGGCACGCACATCAAACGGAAAGTCGATATAAGTGAAAAACACTTGACCGTTTTTAACATAGCTGTTTTCAATCGCTTTAATCGTGTGTGTGTGGAACTTTGCACAATGCGAGCAAGTCAAAGATGAAAACACATACATTTTAATGGGAGCATTTTCATTGCCCAGTGTGCGCGTTTCCAAGCGCGCAAGTGTTTGATTATTTTGAACCGCTTGAGCATTGGGCGCCGCCTCAGCATGAGCCGAGCGGATCAGCGAAAAGCCCATCGACAAATCCAAAGGTTCAAACTTGCTGTCGGACGGCGTATTGTCAGAACCCGACATTTCAACCTTTTGCCCACTGGCTGTCAGCCCGTCCGCGGGCGTTAAAGCTACTTGATTCATTTTGTAAATAATGCCGAAAACGATAATCGCACCTAAAACAGTAATCCAAATAAACTTCATTTTAATTTCCTTTCTTTTTAATGTATCTTAATCCGATTTATTTCAAATAGCAAGAGACTATTTCAAAAAAATGCTTTTGCCGATTTTTTCAAGCTTTTCTCGCAACGCTTTATCCTTAACACTCGCCAACATTTGAGCAAGCTTTTCTTGTTGATCTGTCGTCAATTCCTTGGGTTTGTCGCTTACCAAAGATGATGAGGATGCGGGTGGTGAAGGGCGCACACTTGCGTCCTGAATAACCTTTAAGTCCGTCACCACTCCTAAGCCCATAAAAGACGCGACACGCCCGAGTATCACATTTTTTTGGTGCTCGACCGTCAGGGCAACGGCACCACTTTGCACTTTGACATAAAGCGTACCAGACGTGCGCTCGCCTTTTGGAAAAGATATTTTTTCAGGTCTGACATAGGCCGCCATATTTTCACCCACAACATCAGGCCAACGCGCAATTAAATCCACACTTAAAAAGCCTTTTTTACCGAGCACTTTGGTGGCCAGCTTGTGCAAGTCAGTCGCAAGCGGGAACAAAGCACCAGCTCGGCACTCGGTTCTGATTTTCGGTTTTTTATCGCTTTTTTTGACTTTTTCTTGCATTTTAAAGAGGCCTTTTAAGCGTTTTATTCTTTTCAAAAAACTCATTTGCGAAGTCGGCAAACTTTTTGTTTTCTATTGCCGCACGAATAGACTTCATCAAATCTTCATAGTATTGGATATTATGCCAGCTGAGCAACATCGCGCCCAACATTTCGCCCGCACGGAACAAATGGTGCAGGTATGCACGCGAATAATGCGTACAGGCGGGGCACGAACATTCTGGATCCAAAGGCGCAGGATCGTCCATATGGACGGCGTTGCGCAAGTTCACCGTTCCTTGACGTGTAAAAGCCAAAGCATTGCGCCCGCTGCGGGTTGGCATCACGCAATCGAACATATCAATCCCGCGTGCAACCGAACCGACAATATCGGACGGGCGACCGACACCCATTAAATAACGAGGCTTGTCTTGCGGCAGCAATGGTGTTGTTGCTTCTAACACTTCGAACATCAGCTGTTGCCCCTCGCCCACGGCCAGTCCGCCAACCGCATAGCCGTCAAAGCCTATTTTGGTCAGCTCTGCAACCGAATAAGCTCGCAAATCCGCAAATACGCCGCCTTGCACAATGCCAAAAATGCCATAGCCGTCTCTGTCTTTAAACGCCTCTTTCGAACGCTTTGCCCAGCGCATAGACCGCTCCATAGACCGCTTTACATCTTTTTTTTCAGAAGGATACGGCATACATTCGTCAAACGCCATCGTGATATTGCTGTCCAGCAAATGCTGGATTTCGATTGAACGCTCGGGCGTTAAGACGTGTTTTGAGCCGTCTATGTGCGATTGGAAAGTACAGCCCTCCTCCGTCATTTTACGCAGTTTTGAAAGGCTCATCACTTGAAAGCCGCCCGAGTCTGTTAAAATTGGCTTGTTCCAATTCATAAACTTGTGCAGGCCGCCTAAAGCTGCTACACGCTCGGGTGTTGGACGCAACATCAAATGGTATGTGTTGCCCAAAATAATCTCAGCGCCAGTCGAGGCCACCGATTCGGGCATCATTCCTTTGACGGTTGCGCATGTGCCCACAGGCATAAAAGTCGGCGTTTGAATTGTTCCGTGTGCCGTATGCAGAACGCCTCGGCGGGCATTGTCCTGACTAGTCAGCAAATCAAATTTTAACATTTTCTCTTTTCCTATTGCTATTTTTTCTCTCTTCAGCTATTATAGGCGATAGTTTAACAAAAAAGTAAAGTTTTCACAAATGAAAAAGACAAAAAATTTAAAAAATAATAAAAAAACGACTTTCTCAGCGTGGCTTAAGGAAAACGCTAAGGCGCTTTTGTGGGCGGCGTTAATCGCGCTGACAGTACGCTCGTGCGCGTTTGAGCCGTTTAACATTCCGTCTTCGTCTATGGTGCCGACCTTGCTTGTCGGCGATTATTTGTTCGTCAGCAAGTACGCTTATGGCTTTTCACGCCATTCGTTCCCGTTCAGCTTGCCAATTGTGCCTAAAGGACGCATTTTCTATCGTGCACCAGAGCGTGGCGATGTCGTTGTGTTCCGCTTGCCGAGCAATACAAACATTGACTATATCAAGCGCGTTATCGGCTTGCCAAACGACAGAATCCAAGTCATAGGTGGTGTTTTGCACATTAACGGCGTACCTGTCAAGCGCGAGTTCCAAGGCGTTGTGATGGAAGAGCGCGCTGGTGTCAAACAAGCGCACACGCTTTATCAAGAAACACTGCCAAACGGGGTTGTTCACCCTATTTTAGAGTATGCGGATAACCTGCCTCAAGACGATACGCAAGAGTTCATCGTACCTCCTGATCACTTCTTTATGATGGGCGATAATCGCGACAATTCGCAAGATTCGCGTTGGCTGGACAAAGTGGGGTATGTACCCAAAGAAAACCTTGTTGGAAAGGCCGAGGTAATCTTTTATTCAAATAATGGTTATGCTCCGTTTATCGCATTTTGGAATTGGAAAGAGTCTATTCGTTGGGACAGGCTTTTGATGAAAATAGGATCCGACAAATGATCACAAAGTTGCAACAAACAATTGGTTATCAATTCAAAGACACAGCCCTTTTAAAAAGCGCTTTGACGTTGGCAAGAGGCAACAAAGCGGCGGCTTATGAGCGCTTAGAGTTTTTGGGCGACCGTGTATTAGGCTTGATTATCGCCGACCAGTTGCTAGGTCACCATAAAAGCGAAAAAGAAGGCGACATTGCGCGCCGCTTTACGGCTTTGGTCAGAGAAGAAACGCTGGCACAACTTGCCAAAAAAATCGGCCTGCCAGACGCGCTGATTACTGACGCGCCAGAGCTTCGAGGCAACGCTTCTGTTCTGTCGGACGTTATGGAGGCTTTGATTGCGGCAATATATAAAGACGGTGGATTGGATAAAGCATATCAGTTTGTTGTTCCACTCTATCACGACTTGATTGAAAAGAACATTCAACCGCCTGTCGATCCCAAAACAGCATTGCAAGAGTGGGGACACAAGCACAAAGTCGCCCTGCCCGTTTATACGCTGGTGCAACAAATAGGCCCTGCCCACGCACCTTTTTTCCGCGTTAAAGTGACAATGAGCGGTTTTGGTGATGTGTTTGGTGAAGGCTCTTCCAAAAAACAAGCCGAGCAAAATGCAGCGCAAAACTTTTTAAAGAAATTCGGGAGCGATAAAAATGACGGCGCAAAAAATTAAAAAGAACGAATTAAAGCAACAGGATTGCATAGAACAACCAGCGCCTTGTGCAACGAATGCGCCCACTCAAAGGGCTACACAAGAGCTGTCCCAAAAGCATTGCGGATTTGTGGCTGTGTTGGGCGCGCCAAATGCGGGCAAATCTACGCTGGTTAATTTGTTGGTGGGCGCCAAAGTTTCAATTGTCTCGCCCAAAGTTCAAACAACCCGATCTCGCGTACGTGGCATTGTCGTGCAAGACAACACGGAAATTATCCTTGTGGACGTCCCTGGGATATTCAAACCGAAGCGCCGATTGGATCGCGCGATGGTCGCAACTGCGTGGACAGAGTCCGAAGACGCCGACGAGCGCTTGCTATTGATTGACGTCAAACGCGGGCTGGACGATGACACAAAACGCATTATTGATCATTTAGAAAAAGAAAAGCGCCCCACGATTTTGGTATTGAATAAAATCGATACGCTACCCAAAGAAAAACTTTTACCACTTATCGAAAATTTAAAGTCTTATCAGATATTTAAAGAAACTTTTTGCATCAGTGCTAAAACAGGCGAAAACGCCAAAGAGCTGTTGGATTATTTGGTAGCACAAATGCCGATTGGGGATTTTATGTACCCCGAAGACAACTTGTCGGATTTGCCGAACCGTTTATTTTGTGCCGAAATTACGCGTGAAAAATTATACTTAAATCTACAACAAGAATTGCCCTACTCAGTTGCCGTTGAAACGACCAAGTTTGAGCGCAACGAAGCCAAAGGCGATATACGAGTTGAGCAAACTATTTATGTCGAACGCACAGGCCAAAAAGCCATCATCATTGGCAAAGGCGGCAAAATGCTTAAAAAAATTGGCGAGGCCACGCGATACGAGCTTAGCCGCATTTTCGAATGCCCTGTACACGTTTTCTTGTTTGTCAAAGTTGCGCAAAATTGGGTAAACGACCCTGAACGCTATGCCGAATGGGGGCTTGACTTTAATGCCTGATTGGCAAGACAGCGGTTTAATTTTGGGTGCACGCAGACATGGCGAAAACGCCGTCATAGTCTCGGCTTTCACGCCAACTTATGGCCGGCATTTGGGGCTTATCCACTCAAAACGTTTGCCGCTGGCAGGATCAATTGCAGAGCTTAAATGGCACGCCAGATTGCCCGAACATTTGGGAAATTACAAGCTTGAAATCACCGACCCACTCAGTGCCCGCTATTTAAGCGACCGCAAACGATTGGCGTGCTTGTCAAGCTTGTGTGCTCTGCTGGACGAAGCGTTGCCAGAACGCGAACCGATGCCCGAGTTTTATCAAGCAGTCTGTTATTTTTTATCCGACCTAGACAGTGAAAATTGGCTGATGCAATACATCAGACTTGAATTATTGTTGCTCACCTGCCTTGGCTTTGGGCTTGATTTGACGAAATGCGCAGGCGGTGGCGATGCAAACAATCTGGCCTATGTTTCGCCCAAAACAGGCCGTGCCGTCAGTCGTGAAAAAGGCGATCCGTACCGAGAAAAACTATTGCCCTTACCACGTTTTTTATGGCAAGCAACTGACAGCGCATCACCGCAAGAGCTCGGACAAGGCTTGCACCTTGTGGGATACTTTCTGTCCCGCCATGTCAAAGAGCTACCACTCACCCGCATTCAATTGTTATAAATAAGCGCATACGTATAAACAAGGCGCACCTGATAAAAGTACGCCTGTTTTATTTAAGTTGCCTTAATTTTAAAAGAATGGACGCGGATTTTGGGACGGCGCTTGCCACGTGCGCATAAAGTCTTCCAGCGCTTTGTCGGGCTTATCGGGCAACAAAATCTGAACACGCACAAGCAAATCACCCTTGCCCGTTGCACCTTTGCCTTTCAAACGCAACACTTTGTCCGAGCTGGTATTTGCAGGAATGCTCAGCGCAACCTTACCCGTCAAAGTCGGAATAGTCACTTTTGCTCCCAACACGGCCTCTTTTAATGTAATCGGCAACGTCATTTCCACATCATAGCCCGAACGTTTAAAAATCGGGTGAGACGCGATATTGATTTTAATCAGCGCATCGCCGCCATTTTGACCTTGTCCACGCAAGCGCAAAGTCGCCCCCTCGGCAATACCTGCAGGGATTTTCACCTTGATTTGTTTACCGTTCGATAACTACGATATCTGCGTCCAAATTCAAGCAGAATGGATTCCAGATCAAACTGCTCATAGCCATTTTCCATCAAAATTGTGGTGACACGCTTGTTCCGCATATAAATCGCTAGCATGGCAGGATTGTACAATAAGACCGTTAGTTTGTCTCCGTCCAAATAAAGGACACGGCAACGGATACCGCTGTTTTGCAGGAGAGCACACAATCTCCTCAAATGGTTTTTACGAATGATAAATAAATTGGACATTTTTAATCCGGCAATCAATGGCGCACACTGTAGAACAAATTGATTCTCAACCTGTTCCATATCCATCTTCCGAATCATCTCAATGGCTTCCTTGCTCATGCAATTGGATTCCTCCTTGGTTAGTTTTGTCTAACTTGTGTTAATCATACCAAACTCTGTATCTGCTGTCAATACACCTTACTGATACAATTTCCTATTAAGAATCCAATTATTCCATCCAATTTGTAGAAATCAACTCTGGAAACCGCAAGCCTTTAATCCACTGGCAATCACCTGATTCCACTGTGCCTGTGTCAGTTCCAGACTGGTTCCATCGTTTAATTTTACCTCGCAGTTATCTTTCGCCAGGCAGTCATCACCGCAGTCAATGCGGTACATGGTATTTCTGCTGATTGCACCGATATCCTCCAATGTATTTATCATACGGTAAACGGTCGCAATACCAATCGACGAATCTTGTTTTGCCGCTTTGTAATAAATTTCTTTGCAGCAGGAATATTCTTCCTGCAAAATAATATCAAGTAAAAGCTGACGCTGCTTTGTGATGCGGCATCCTTGTTCACGCAATTTTTTCAGTATTTCTTCTCTCTGCATGGAATGTTCCTCCTTACGAAAATGATGTTTTTTCATCGTTTGTATAAACTAACTCTCGTAAGTTGTCAAGAACACGCGTCCGTTATTGCCAACTTTTTTTCAAAAACAACGCACTCGAATCCACATCCTTGAGATTCTCCGATTCGCTTCCTCACTAAAACACTGCATAACAGCGCTGCGTTTCAAAACGCTTTGCTCCGGATACTGGGCACTGACCTGCCGTGAGGCTTGCGACCAAGGATGAGTTGGCTCAATACAAGTCCGTCCGTGGGCAACTTCGCAACAATGAACTGGAGCAGGAGAACGATCGGCTTCGTAAGAGGATTCGCACCTATGAGGATGTGATTTCCAGGAACAATCTGTTGGTATATTTTTAAAACACAGAACGCAAAGTGCGACAAGAGAATAAAAGAAAATATAGCTCAAGTAAAAGTCTTAGAAACAGATGAAAAATGGTATGGAATAACCTATAAAGAAGATAAACAAGAAGTAGTAAATGCCATAAAAGACATGATACAAAAAGGAATCTATAAAGAAAATGGCACCAAGTGCATACTGATTATGTACATTTCCAACAACACCCGCTAAAGTATCGCCGATAATCGCCCCACACAAATCAGCACTAATACTCAC
>OQVL01001755.1_pt1 | contig 13123 bp, 16 predicted proteins | sample 1691501 | NCBI WGS metagenome assembly OQVL01 (sample SAMN03418253, study PRJEB22391) | human gut metagenome | biome: human-gut; feature: organic feature; material: feces | host: Homo sapiens | place: Tanzania | collected 2013-01
CCTGCCGCTGTGTCTGTCCTTGCGTCACAGCGGATGTCGTGTCGGTCTGATGCGCCGCTGTTGTTGCCCTCGCTGTCGCTGTCGGTCGATATGCCGTGCGCGTCCAACGTACGCGGTGCAGCACTTCGCGCGTGCCGTCGGCCTTGGTCTGTACCACGCTGTCGGCAGTTACCGTCCATACGATGCTGTCGGCTCGCTCGGTCTGCTCGGTCTGCGTCTCGGCGCGGCTGTCGGTGCGCGTCTGCACCGTCTCGGTGGTCTGCGCCTGCTGTGTCTCGGCATAGCGCGTGTCGGCCTCCTTGTGGCTGCGACAACCGACTGCGGCAAAGACCAGCAGTGATATTGCTATTGCTTTTCGCATGTTTCTATATAGTTCAAAATCGCATTTACGTGTAGGTCTACAATAGCGGTTTTGCCCTCGCTACTCAATAAGTACTGCACGTCTTTGATGTTGTCTTGGAAGAGGTTTTCGGTGAGGACCGCGGCGCACTTGGGGTCGCGACATATCGCCAGGCTCGCCTGCCAAAAGCCCTGCGGTGGCGTTGCACGATTGCCCGTCAAGCCACGCGCCTTTGCTCCGGCGTAAAACTCGGCGGCAAGGCGGCGGCTCCCCTGCCCTGCGTTATTGCTCACATACACGGCGAAGCCGCGTGCATCATGCCAGCGCCCGTCAGCGCCTGCGGCGTTGTTGTGGATGCTGACGAGGCACACGTTGCGCGTGCCTTCGGCGTCGCAGACGGCGTTGGCGCGGCGCGTGCGCTCGCGCAGGGGGATGTCGGTCAATTCCGGCACGAGCATCCGTGCGTCTATGCCCTCACGCTGCAACGCTATGGCTATGCGCTGAGCCGTCTCTCTCGCCCAGGCATACTCGCGCAGTCGTCCGTCGGGGCTGCGCTTACCGGGGGTGTCCACTCCGTGGCCGTTATCTATCAGTACTATCATTGTATGTCAGATTTATTGATTAACTTTGCTACATAAAACATCGCCCTCCTTTCTTGGGGGGACATAGAGCCGCTTGCGAGCGGCTTTTTTTATTTGTCTTCTTTATCGGTTGGTCTGTGTGTCTTGCTCGCGCCTATCCCCGACAAATCGATGTCGAAGTGTCGGCTGGTCTTGTCCACGAGTATCTTCTGGGCGACCTTTGCCCAACGCGCGCCGTTGCAGCTGCTCTCGTTTTCCAAAATGCTCCAAATCTGCCAAAAGCATATAGCCCCTGCGGCTACTTTGGTCAGGTCTATGGGTATGCCGTCGGTAATGTGTCGGCTTATCAAATAGGCCATGATAATCAACGCGTAGCTCTTTATCAACGTCAGCAGCACATGCCCGAAATGATGCGACTGGAACTTGTGGCCGTCCTTGGTTACCTTATCCGGATGCGCCTTGGCCGCTCTGCGACTGAGGCTCCACGCAGTGTAACAATCGGCGAAAATCACTAATGTACAAATGAGCAGATACGGCAGTGTCGGCTCGAGGATGGCGAGCGCGGCGCCCAGCCCGGCAAACGCCCAGCGGAAAATGTGTGTAATGGTCATATCGTCCTCCTTTCTTAGGCGCTCACGGCGGCCTGTGCATCTGCACAGAACGCCTCTATCGCGGCCAAAATATTCTCGCGACCGTCTGCTACGGCGTAACGTATGGTCAATGTGTCTTCGCGGTAACGCGACCAGCGTGCCACCACCGCACCGCCGCTTTTGACTTCGCCCTCGGCGAAGGTCGTGATGGTCTCTCCCTCGATATTGGCTACGGCACTGATGCCGTACTGCGCTGTGGCGTCTGCGCTGTTGTCTATGCGCACGCTGCGGCGCAATGTCTCTCCGATTTTAATCTTGCTCATAATTTCTGCTTTTTGCTGTTAATATTTTAGTTTCCGCCCGTCTCGTTGGCTGCTTGTGCCTCGGCTGCGATTTCCGTCTTGGCCTGCACCTTGCACTGCTCGGCAAACGCGTTGTACTCGGCGAACTCCTGCGGCTTGGCCTCGCGCTGACGCAACAACGCCAACTCATCGGCAACGCTGTAACGCTCGCGTATAAGCCGCTCTACACGCTCTTTGTAGGCCGACTCGTCTATGGTTACTGGCAGCTCGTCTACTTCTTCGTAATCGTCCGCGTTGTACGTCATTGCGGCTATGGCTTTGGCCGTGAGGCCGTCCGCGATGCGGCGCACGTATTTGCCGCTGTCGGACATTATTCGGTGGTTGTTGTATTGTATCATATATCAAGCTGTTTTATATGTTTGTCTGACGTGCAAAGGATTTCGGGATTTCTTTACACATTATGCACTTACGAATGTTACATATTTGGTTTCGGCCAGCGTCAGGATGTCCTCGGGCAGCGCCGCGAACACATCAGCGTGCAGTGTTATGCTTATGGGCTTGGCCGCAGTAGCTTTGCTCTTTTCGACAAGGTAGCGTAAGCAATCGACGTTGATATTCGAAGCCATTGCGAATGTCTTGGTCAACGATACGGATAAGTCCATAATCCACAGGTAATTCAGCTTGCTCCTGAATGGCGAAAAGATACTATTGAAAGCCGTGTCGCCCAGCGTACCGACTTGCACCGCGCCGATAATCTCTTCGAGGCTGTCAGCATTATAAAAGCTGAGCTGCCCTCTAATCCAGCAAGCCCCAGTAGGGCGTTGCCCGCGCAATCCTCCTGCCACGCGTACCACCTGCACATCGTTGGACGAAAATGCGTTCATCGTGTTGATTCCTCGACCATCCTGACCGCCACCGGAATAGGCTACATAATCGCACATCATATTGGTGCGCATCGCGTTAGTTTCGCAAAGCGGTCTCGGGTACGGGCAGGTGGTACGCATCTCATATATCTGCCTTGCCTCGGCATAGCTGATGCCCGTGATGCCGTTGATAAAGAAGCCCGGCGTCTCGTGCCACTCGGGGAAATAGCCGCCATAATCCAGCTGGAATTTCGTGCTGTCCTTGACGTAGCAATTGCCGAGGTCGTCGCACGCGCCCCACCAGTCACTTTGTACCGTGCCGCTATCGTTTATATAGCCTGCACGACCGCCGCCCATCATCGGTCGATACATCGCTTCGCGCCACATCTTGATAAACAACGCCTTGCCTGCATCGGTGACGCATACGAGGTCTGCACCGTAGACATCGTTACCCTTGCCTTTGTACTGACTGATATACGCCTCTGTGTCGTATTTGTAGGTGTCGGCACCCCACTGCCACGTGCGGTCTGTGCGTGCTGTTGTCGGCTTGTTGTTGGCGATGACGTTATACTCGGCCTCGCCGTCAAAGCGCTCCGAATAGGCTTTCTGTGCCTCCCAAAAGGCGTAAAAACGCTTCTTCTCGCGCACATAGATTATGTCCGCAACGCCGTCCGTGCGCGTTTTGGGCGTCAGCGGCAGTGTCGCTGCGGTGTAGTCGCTCGGCAAGCTCTGACGGATGCCGTGGAATATGTGGATAAGCATCGCACCCACGTCCTCCTTGTCGAGTATCAGCTTCTTGTCGGCGTGCAATTCATCGGCGTAAGCCGCGCCGCTGACAACGAGCTGGCCGTTGACATCGCTGTCGCCGTTGGCTATCACGCCCCAGCCCTTAGTAACAAGTTGGCCGTCAACTTCGAGGATGCCGCCGCTGCCGCTGCCGGGAATAATGGTGGGGGTCTTGACGCTCTCGGCCTCAAGAGTGCGCACGCCACTGACATTGAGCGGACTGTCGTCATCGCCCAGCGCAAGCGTCTCCTGTTCGTCCGTATATATCATCTCGTCGCGCATATTCTTCAGCGTCATCACGCGCTTGGTCTTGTAGGAGGTCTCCCAATCGACACTCATCCCGCGTGCCTGCGCTTGCACAATCACGGTATTGGTCAGCCCTGCAGTCTCGTCTTCTTTGTCAAGCTGTAGCATATCGGCATTGACCAACTCGGCCGCAATCTGTTGCGCATCCAAATACTCGGCTTGGCTGTAGCCGGTGAGCTGTACGCTGTCATACGTGCCGCCGCTGATGTCGTTCAGCCGCACCATCTTCTGTGTCGTCTTGTCATACCGCCACAGCTTGTTGCCGCTGCGATATATGCGGTCTGTCCGCGGTGTGGCGGTCTGCGTGCTGCCGCTGCCGCTCACCGTGCAATAATCCGTGTACTCGGCACAGGCGCTGAGCTTGTAGCTGTCGCAATTCTCTATGCTTTCGCCGATTATCTCCTCGTTATAGTCGGTTGCAGCAAAAAACTTCTTGCTCGTCTGCGACCACCATATCGTGTAAGTGGATGCCGTTGGCGCACCCTCCATCGGCATCAGCGGCGCCGCCGTCCGCACTCGGCACGGCAGTATGCCTATATCGTCGCGCAGCTGCGTCAGCGCGATCTCGTGCAACTGACAGTCCGTACTGCTGTATCGGTACAACTTACCGTCGCGCACGTTGTAATACGCCTTGCCCGCCCACGGCACTTGCTGCGCGTCCTGCCACAGATAATCGTCGTCCCACGCATCGTAATACGCCCCGTCTTGCTTGATTGCCCAGCAGCCGTTGCCCGTATCGTAATGCACCGTGGCGGCACCCTGCTGCACCTTGCCCTCGGGGTCGCGCACTATCGGCGCAGACCGCACGCTCTCGCCGTCACCGCTGACATCGCCTACAAAGCCGTCAAAGGCCACCACGCCGCTAATCGCCAGCGTATCGTGCTGTGCCGTCACCGCGTCTGCCAATGCATCCGAGGCCTCCTTGCGTATGGCCGCATGGTCGGCCGTATCGGCTGTCTCATGCGCAGCCAATGCCTCGGACACGGCCTTTGCCGTATCGGATGCTGCCTTAATAGAGCCGTCTGATGCGTCAATTCGTTTGACTAACGACAGGATGTCCTGTGTCGCTTTCTCTATAGCCGCAATGGAGGCGGATGGCATCACTCCGGCTGTCGTGGTTGTCGCAGCAGGGAGTGTCACAGATACATCTTTTGCCGTACCTCCTGCATCCACCGTTTTGTATGTAATGGTAATAGTCTCGGGCGAAGCTGTTATTCTCAGCCCGAGCGCAGACAGTGCATCAGCCGACAATGTGTCTACTATCCGTTGGACGAGGTCTACAAACATTGAGCCGACACGCATTGCGGTGTTTTCGCCTTCGGCTGCTGCATCGCGTATAACAGCAGCCTGCGTGAGTAAATCTTTAATCGTCGTTGCCATAATCTAAATGTGTGTGGCACAAAAATACTCGGTGGGTACGGCTATTAAAAAGACGCACCCACCGAGTATACAACACACAAAACTCATGTATATAGACCAAATCACTTATGTGCGGCACTGCGCACATCGGACAATTGTTCGCAGACCACATGTGCGGCATTTTCGGCTCCTATGCGTGCGAGGTCTTCCGCCATTGCCATCACGGACATATATAATTTCTTGGAGTACCAATCGCGAGCCTTGCGCGGCTTGCCGGAGGTCTTGTATCCGCCCCATGCCGGACCGACTTTGCGCGGCTTGTCGAGACCGTGGGTCTGCCGGTAATCCTTATCCAGAAACTCGAGGTCGCCAGGATTGCCCGGCGTGTAACCTCGGCCTGTGCCCAGTGCCTGGTATATGCCATATTGCGCAAAACGCATGGTGATGGTGGCCGACATCTCCGACTGCGCGATGTGTGAGGCGAAACTTTCGTGCAAAGCGCCTGTGCGAACGATGCGCATCCGCTCGATTTTCTCTCGCCATATATCCAGCTGTGTTCTTGTCCAAGCCTCGTAATACTTGGATATATCCTCTACCTCCGCCATTCGTTCTCGCGGTATTTAAGGTCAACCGGCTCGCTGACATCAACCATAAAGTACAGCCCTGTGCAGCCGGACATGAAATATTGGCCGAGTTCGCGCGACAGGATATTGTCTACATGCAGATAGACAAGATCGTTTTGTTTGTCATCGGCATCGACAAGCAACTTCGATGCTACTTGGCGGAAAAGTGTGCGACAGATGCCGAGTTGCTTTGCGCGGTCTGCCTCGTCCTTGATGTTGTATCGACGGACAATGAACACGGTGAATGTCCTGCGTTTATACCAACCTCCGCCGCGTCCCTGAAACATCGCGCCGTCATTTGTGTCATCGAGGCAGAAGAATGCCTTGCTCGTGCGAAAGCGGTCAAGTGGCCCTTGAAGGGACTCAATGCCGCTGCATGTGCAGAACCGAAAACCATTCTTCTGTGCATATATGTTGCTTTGGCATATGTCGCCGAAATATTTCTCGGCATCGAAAAAACTGAGAGCATCCATATCATTCCTTATTTTTTGCCATTGCGGCATTCAACTCCTCGGCATCGCGAGCTTTGCAGTCCAACTCCGTCAATGCACGCCAGCAGTCAGTGGCCAGGATGACCTCCTCCTTGGTCACGTCGCCGCCGGTCAATGCACGTATTTGGTTGTTCATCGTTTCAAGCATGTTCGGAGCTTCGGTCGCTGCGGCTGACACCACCGGACGGAAGAAATGGCTGAAAGTGCGTGCAAAAAGTGCTTTGACCTGCACCAGCCAATTGAGGATATTGAGGACTTCCGCCTGAGTGAGCGCGTTGCCTCGGAAGCCCGGATACAGGATGCCGGTCGCAGCCACCAATGATTCGACATTCTGTGATGAGAGATACCCTTGGTAGTAGTTCTCGACACGCAGCCAGTCGCCGAAAGCGACACCGCGAAGTTGCGCGTCCACTGCTATGCCTTTGCCGATTTTAGTAGTTCGCACCGGAACATCACCCGGTGTATGAACAAATTCAAGACACTTAGCCTGCTCGGCTATCTGCGACGGTGTGACATACACGTATCTCAGTCCGGCAGTCGTGCGTATGGAGAGTTTCCACTTGCCGGGAACGATGCCTTCGCGCGTCTGCCGTACTCCGGCAAGAATGCGGAATAGTGTGTATGGCAGCGCATCTTCCGATACCGTGGACATAGCTTGATAAATCAGTCGCAACTCGGTATCGTCCAACTCGGCCCACGACTTAGGCAGCCGGACATATATGGTGTTTTCGTCAGCCGAAAAAGTAGCACGTATCATCTTTCTCGTTTTGATAATTGTCGAAATGGTTAGCCTTGTAGTTTGCCGACGCGGCATAGGCCGGAAAATCTGAGATATTGGCTTCGAGATGCGCCAATAGTCGGTCTCGAACAACAACGATGTCTGCATGAGGTTGCGAGCATACGATGTCTGCAATATAGTCTCGGCAGAGATCTATGGCTTCGGCTTCGACCTCTGTTGTAGATGCTGTTGCTTCGGCCTTGCATAGCGCGGCGAACAATTCGGATGAAATCAATGCGCGGAGCTTTGCTTCGGCGGACATAATTGCCGGACGTCGCTCTATAAGATCGCCTTGCGTAGGCTCTGCAATACCGAGTCTGCGGAGATGTCGCGCGCACCAAAACAAGGATGCAAAGTATATGCGTATGTTCGCCGGTGTCGTCCATGTATCGAAGTATCGGGCTGCGGCTTTGATTTCGTCATAGTAATCGGACATCTGCCGTGAGAGGCGGTCACGCAGCGCCTTGACGCGGTCGGCAGAGGCCGGTACGACATTGTCGTTATTGACTACGCCGAAGCCGGTGGCTGTGAGTACGAGATCAAGGTGCGCCGATGCCTCATAATAAGCACGAGCGCAGATGTATCGTACGCACGCTTGTGCGAGTGTCCCTTCTCGGTCTGTTTCAAGTACAGTCAGGTTAGGATCCACGGCGCTGATGCTGTCGTAGAGCTCTGCCCCAAGGAATTGTCGTACGCGACGACATGAGTCGTCAACGAATCCTTGCATTGCGGAAAATAATGTCTCGTCCGGCATCATTGCGGACGGGACTACGCGAACAAAGTCGTTATAGGTTATTTCCATATCTGTATAATCTTAGTTGTCGGCATCTTGTATTGACCCGTCGCGGAGACGTTTGATCGCGTCGGTATTTTGGTCCAATGTCGTCAGCAGCACTATAGGCACCTGTGGCTTGACAATGTCCTGCCATCCGTTGAAGTAGATTACCAGTTCGTGTACTTTGGCCAGTACGTCATGTGTCGATGCTTCGAGAGCCTGTTTGAGCGTGAACAATTCGCGTTTGTCCGAACCGCTGTTGTTGCTTTGGCTCTTGCCCGGCACAGCGCCGACAAGGTTCGGGTGAACGTTGGTGCCGTAGCAGAGCATATTGGATGTTTCCTGGATGTCGTCCGCCCAGTCGCCGCCTTCCTTGCCGGTGTCCACAACGTTGATGCGTACCATACGCTGTTCCTTACCATAGCTGTCGATATAGTAGCCGGTAATCCACACCTTGCCGCTATTCTCGATGCCGCAGACGAAGTTCTTGATATTCTCCTTTTCCTTCTTGATGCGTTCTTTCTGCGCCACCGGGTCAATGATTTGCTCGGCAGCGAGTAACGATGGCCAATAATCCTTGTGTATCTCCACTTGGTACTTGACGGACGAGCTATTGCGTATCTTCGCTTTTTTCGCTTTCCCGATCAGTCGTTTTAGGTCAAACCAATCGCCGCGGAACAGAGCAGTATAATAGGGGATAGGGTAGTATCGCTGGCCCGGCGTCGGCACGCGCATCACCACCGCAAATTTGCGTGCTGTCGTGCGGACCTTGACCAACCCGTCACGCCCGGGTGCTCGGCCGAGTAGCGTCTCAAGATGTCCCAACGGGTCGCGCTCGTCCAGCAGGGTAATCATCTCGACATCCTTACGCGACAGCCCGCCGTTCTTGCGCCAATTGGCGTAGAATATGTGGTTGATACGCCCATGGCTATCAGCTTTCTCGAAGCGGCAATAGCACGCGTCCTTATGTCGCAGCTGGACAATACGCTTGCCCTCGCGGTCAAGAATGACCACAGCAACGGCGAAGTAGAAGTACTTGAGGTCGGTGCATTGTTCGAGGAAGAACTCGCGCATCGAATTGTGCATCATCCAGTGCTCGATGTTGGGATTGGCTGTCGGTTGGCCGGTCAGCTTGTCGGCATATTGGATGCCGTTGCCATAGGCCGTCAGGATGTTGAAATATAGATTTTGGCTCAGTACCTCGTCTCCGCCGATGGTGCGGATAAGGTGGAACGGCAGCAGGTTGTCGCCGCCGAACGGCATATATGTATATCCCGGATATCCGGGAACCTGCCGGCCGACAATATCGGCGGCATCCTCGTCAAAAACCGAGGCCGAGTCAACGACATCGATGTCCGATGCCGCCGCCATAGGCACGGCGACATTGTATATCTCGCTGGGGATTGCGTCCGCGACTGCGGAGCGGTTATCTGATAACTTCGTATCCATTTATTTCAAAAAGTGTTATGTCTCTAAATTCGCGTATGAGGTTGCTGTCAGGCAGCTTGATGCGGTGTGTGCCGCCACGCCAGTGGCTACCGCAGCACACCACGTCGCGGTAGGTGATGATGTCCCCGGTGGACATCTTCCAAACACGGAGCGTCACCGGCCGGCGGCTTTCCAGCAAGGCTATGGCATCGCGCCAATGCAGGCATTGTGTCGGGCGGCTACTCATAAGTCTCGTCAAAAGTGCTGTCAAACACACGCAGCGCCCTTGCCACCTCGTCGCCCTGCATAGTGCGGCGGCGTGTCAGGCGGTATGTCACCGACAGGTCGGCAATAGCGCTGTCTTCGTTCGTATACTTGATATCGGCTGCTGTAATGGCGACAGGGTCGCCCTCGACAGCTGACGCGACATCATACAGCCACACGTCCTTGGCACGTGCCAGGTCGGCGGCAACAGCAACCATTGACGGGCGTAGCGGTCCGGTCTGTACTTCGTGTGACACAACTTCATCAATATGGTAGACACGGTATGCACCATTTACTTTGACATTGTCGCGCGTATATGCCGCCGAGGTGGTCTTGGCACCGGTGAAGTATAGCAGCTCTCGGCAGCCGAAGCGGTTGACGAACGACAGCACCGGGTCTGTCTCCGGCAGGTCCAGCACACGGTAGCGCTGCCGCCGGCGTCCGCACTGCACTTCGTATGCGACGAGGCTTTTGCCATCGATGTCGTTATATTGTGCCGGGGAAACATCCAATTCGGTGAATTCGACTACATTGCCCAGCTGTACAGTCACCTGAGACAGCGCGTGCGTGTCGTTATCGACGTAGGTACATACAGCGACAGCCGCCTCACCATCCGCATCATACACCGGTAGTATCTCTTTGCGACCGAGTGCCGTGTCGCGGTCTCCATGGCCTGAGGTCAAATAGAACTCGCCGAGATACTTGGTGGCATCGAGATTCAGCTGATAGTCACAGCGAAAGACCTTGATACTGCCTATGGCAGCGGCAACACCATCAATGACTATGGTGAAGTCGTCATATGGCAATGCATCCGGATCTCCCATGTCGATTTCCTCCTCAAATATGCGGTCAAGGTCGTACACCACCACACTGCCGTTGTACGTATAATACGTGGCCGAGAAAATCGTTTCATTGCCGCGTTTGATGGCAAGTGTCATGGTTTCGGCAGGCGAGACCAATGACACCACAGCGAACTGGCTGGCGAACATGTGCGGCTGTAGTACCGGGCTGATAGTTGCGGACATAGTTATTGCTTTTGCGTCAAAGGTAAGCCGTTGCGCAGTATTCTAAAAAGACGCCGAGAAAAGCGAGGCCGGATGCATCTCGCGACGCCCCCGGCCTCTATCAAAGGATATAGCTTAAACGTGTAAAAATATGCCTTATTTCGGGGTCGCTATTCCTCGGCTTCGCGCTCGGATTGAGGCAAGCTGTCTACGTCATCATCGGTCACGGCTACCATTGACCACTCAAGGCCGCGGTAGTTGTTGACACTTAGACGATAGCCGAGGTACGACATCACGATGGCAACCTCGGAGGTCGAGTATGCGCAGATGTCCTCCATGGCGCCGATGATTTCGGCAGAGGTCATATTGTCGCCGTGGGTGGCACGTTCGTCCGCAGGACGGAAGTCGGCGAGGAACATTGCCAGCACCGGCGCGGTGGCCGGCATCGATGGCCAGCCTGTTTCTTGTGATTGGATAAGTTGTAGACGATTGAGGTATTTGCTCTCGGAAGATATGATTGTTTCGATTTTATTCATGATTTTTGGTGCTTTTTAGAGTTGGTTATTTGAGGTTTCGGGTCTCGTAAGGGCTGCGGCTTTGGCCGCGGCGATGCACTCTTTGCGTGTGCGTTCGGCTTCCTCGGCCGATTCTTTGCGCAGTGTCTCAAAGAGCATGCGTGTACGGTCAAGCAGATCCTGCATCTCGGCATGGTAGCGGTCGCGTATGTCTGCCATATCGGCATCGTAACAGGCTTGGCGCACGCGTGCCAGCCGCCGAGCATCGGTGTATGCCTTGGAGATGATGTGGTCAAGCTCGTCCATCTCGGCATGTCCGGTGTCATAGAGTACGCGGTCGCTCTCGATGGCGGCCAGCCTTATTTTGCCGGAGATACGTATGCGCCGACCTTCCAAATCGGCCAGTCTGGCCCGCAGGGCGGCGCGGCCTTCGTGGCATTCGGCCGCGAATTTGGCGGTACGCTCGGCCACGGCTTGGGCACGGTCCGCAGAGATACGGTCGCGTTCGGCTTCACACATTTGTCGTACGAGTTGACGCAGCACCTTGGCATGACGTGTGCCGCGATAGTGCATCAGATTGTTCCATCCGTCAGTCATTGCGCACCTCCTTTCTCATCGGCCGGTCGGTCGGAGGTATGGCGGACTGCGGCTACGATGGCCCATGGCGTAAGTGTGAGGACATCGAGGCCGACGGTGGCCTGAGCTTCCACGGCGTCGGTGATAACGATGCTGTGGTACGCGGCCACGGCCAATACGGTAATGGTGACGACCAAGGCTGCCACATCCGAGAACGTGGCACGCACCATACGGCGCAGCACTGAGGCCATGCGGCGGCGCACGTCCACACGGCGGCGCCGGGCAAAGGGTGAATAACGAGGCGTAAGGTCTAATGACCGTAGGATGACGACTTGGCGGTGGCGTCGTCGGGTCGGGCGTGTGGCACGCCCAAGTGCTTTGATTGTGAATGTGTTCATAATGCGGGCATTATGTGTTTCTTAGCTATAGGCAGACATAGAAACGGCTACCTTTCCGTTGCTAAGAAACACATAATGCCTGTCCCGGAGGGACGTATTAAATGTTCGGAAAGGTAGCCGTAGGGCTACGTTGTAGGACATAAAAAATGCCCGAAAAGTCTATGTCGAGCGTCTATACCTCCGCTCACGGTGACAGGCATACTGTCGTGATTCTTAGCACCGCAAATTTACTATCATTTTGGCAGTATGCAAAAACATTAACAGACTTTAACCTTACTTGCGTCGCACGGCCATGCCGGTGACGGTGTAGCCGATGACGGTCCACTTGTCTTTGACAAGAGCTGAAAAATCCCTGACTTTTAGGCATATTATAGCGTCGCCTCCAAGAGCTAACACCTTGCGAGATGCCTCCTCAAGAGCCGTTGTGACGTCAGCATATTTGTAGTCGCCGAATTTGTACTTGATATGTTTTGTGTCGCGATAGCTATACTCTGCAATCGGGTCATATTTTGAAACTATTGTGGAGTCAAGTACTTCGTATCCATCGCGGCACTCGGCATACACCGATCCTACGGCTTCATAGTCCCAGGCGACGGATGTGGCTTCGGTAAGCAAGACTTTGCCGTTAAGGCCTCCCTTGTAATAATCAATGACTGTGGAGTACTGGATGTACGGATACTTGGTTTTGCACGCCGACAGCGTCAGAACCGCGCATACAATCAATAATACTTTGTTTGCTTTCATTTCATTGCCGTTTAGATTAATAATAGAGTTGTGATTAATATTGCAAAGTTAATGTTTTTTTAGTTAATGATTGAAAAGCCGGGCATTACTCACGCAATACCCGGCTTACTGTCGTTCTCAATGTCTATTAGAAACCAATGAAAAAAAACAAACAATTGATGATATTAAACTATTCCCTTGTTGCACTGCAAAGATACGAATAATCTTAATTATATCTATCAAAAATGATAGATTAAAATACTACAAATCTCAGAAACATAATGTTTTGACTTTGTCTGTATGCACTGAAAAACAGTGGAGATGACACACGGCCACGGGCATCCGCCGCCAAAAGGTTTGACAAATAACCTTTTAGCGGCTCGATGACCGTGTTCGTGCGCGTGCGGTCTGACGACCGGGC
>OQVL01001756.1_pt1 | contig 13117 bp, 10 predicted proteins | sample 1691501 | NCBI WGS metagenome assembly OQVL01 (sample SAMN03418253, study PRJEB22391) | human gut metagenome | biome: human-gut; feature: organic feature; material: feces | host: Homo sapiens | place: Tanzania | collected 2013-01
GCCTGTGTCAACGAGCTTCTGCTTACCTGTAAAGAAAGGATGGCACTTTGAACAAATTTCTACGTTGATGTTCTCTTTCGTAGAACCGGTTTCAATTACGTTTCCGCAGGCACACTTGATAACGGTCTGCTTGTAATTGGGATGTATACCTTCTCTCATGGAATTCACCTCTTTCTGAGAAAAATAAATAAAAAATAATTAATCGGAGATAAAAATGATAGTAGAACCTAAAATTTTAAATAATATATGCATTACGGCTCATCCATTGGGTTGTAAAAAAGAAGTTGAAAATCAAATTAATTATGTGAAATCTCAACCAAAAATAAAATCTAATGTAAAAAACGCTTTGATACTTGGAGCATCGGGCGGATATGGACTTGCAAGTAGAATAGCGATAGCTTATGGACTTGGCGCAAAAACTATTGGAGTTTCTTTTGAAAAACCAGCTACAGAGAGAAGAACGGCTACGCCAGGTTGGTATAATAACGAGGCTTTTAGCGAGTTTGCAAAAAAAGACGGAATTGAAGAGAAAACTTTAATACTTGACGCTTTTTTAAACGCTTCAAAAGAAGAAGTTATAAAAGAAGCGAAATCGTTTTTTGACGGAAAGATAGATTTATTTATTTATAGTTTAGCCGCTCCCGTGAGAATGGACGAAAAAACGGGAATACTTTATCGTTCTACTCTTAAGCCAATTGGAAAAACTTATAACGGAATGGGAATAGATTTTATGACTGAAGAATTATTAAATGTTTCGATTGAGCCAGCAAACGAAGAGGATATAAAAAATACTATAAAAGTTATGGGAGGAGAAGATTGGCAATTATGGACAGACGCTTTGATTAATGCCGATATGCTTTCAAAAAATGCTATAAATATTGCATATTCTTATATAGGTCCAGAAATGACTAAAGCGGTTTATAGAGACGGAACAATCGGAAAGGCAAAAGACGATTTGGAAAAAACGGCTCATGATTTGGATAAAAAAATGCAAGAGAAAATAAAAGGACAGGCTTATGTTTCGGTCAATAAAGCCGTTGTGACAAGAGCGTCCGCCGTTATTCCGACAGTTCCTTTATATATTGGAATATTGTTTAGAATAATGAAAAAAAGAGGACTTCATGAAGGATGCATAGAGCAAATGTATAGATTATTAAGCGAAAAATTATTTTCAGGTAAAAATATTCCGCTTGACAATGAAAACAGAATAAGACTTGACGATTGGGAATTGAGAGACGATGTTCAAAAAGAAGTTTTGGAAGATTGGAATAAATTAAATAAGGATAATGTAAAAGAATTAGCAGATATGTCTTTATTTAGACGCGATTATATGAATATGCATGGTTTTGAAATAGATGGAATAGATTATAGCGAGGATGTTCAAATATAATTTTAAATTATTTGTTTTAATTTTTTCATTTAAATCGTAATTCCATATATGAATACTATGTTGTCCTATATCTGCTCCGCCCGAATAATTATATTGAAAATTTTCGGATTTAATATCCTTTGAGAATTCTTTTATTTCTTTTAAGTCTTCTTCACTAATTTTTCCAACATATTTTGTTTTATTATTTAAAATAGCTATATTTAATTTTTTTAAGTCTTCATAAGATTTTTCATATTTATCTTTTTTGTCATTCATCGAGAATTTATATATACTCCCATCGTCGCAAATGACAGTTCCCTCATATGAGAATCCCCCAGCCCAATTTATATATGAATCTTCAACGATTATTTTTTTATTGTTTAAATGTGTTAATAAAACAAATAATATAATAAATTCAATAATGCCTTTTGATACAGAAAATTGCGTGAAATGGGATGCAAACTATATAAAAGGATATACATCAGAAAAAAGAGATATAAATGTAGAAGAATTAAAAGGTTTAGTTCAAGAACAGTCAAAGGATGTAGCAAGATTTGCTGCTAACAAAACTTTAGAATTTTATGACCGCGGGGTTAGATGGGATTCTGAAAATTTAGAAGTGAAAGGACAACAATGGAAATCTGCATATTTACCAGTATGGCTTTACAGCTATCAACAAAAAAAAGGAAATAAGAGTTTACTTCATTATGTAGCGGTAAATGCAAGAACTAAGGAAACAATGGGAAGTGTTCCAATACATATGCCAAAACTTGTATTGATTTCAGCACTTGTTGAAATATTAGGTATAATTGCAATGATATTCACAAAAACAGATGATAATAATTGGCCATGGCTATTTTTATTAAGTGGTATTATATATTTTTGGTTAATGCATTCAAGATATAGAAATAGTGGTGCAAGACATAGCCACGAAACAGAAACAAAAACAAATATGACAAATTTAAGAGAATATGATAAATTTGTTACAAAACGAAGAAGACTTGATAATTCTACAATGGAAGGTGCAAATAACACAAAAATTAAAGGAAATTCAAATAAACTAGATTTTAAAAAGCTTCTTAAGAAATAAAATTAAAAAAGCTGACATAAAGCAAAAATTTATAAAATTTTAAAGGAGGAATTTTATGGGATTATTTTCAAAAGAGGAGTGTTGCTTCTGTAATAAAAAAGTAGGAATGCTATCAAGAAAAAAATTAAGAGATAAAAAATATATATGTAGAGATTGTGAAAAAAATTGTAGTGCATTTATAGATATTTCAAAATTTGATTCAGAATATGCAAAGCAACACTTTGAATACATGAAAAAGCAAGATATTTTATACAAACAAGCTTTCGAACCATTAAGCAAAGAAGAAAAACTTAGAACATTTTATCAATTTAGCGGTATAGTTTTTGCAGATAGTATAGCGATGTTTGAGGTGATTACTCCAAAAACAGAAAAGAAAAATTTTAAAGAGTTATTCAGATATGATCAAATAAAAGATTATGAAATCTATTCTAGTTTAAACAATCAAGAAGGTGGAAAAAAATATTCAGAAGTTGGTGTTCAAATAAACTTATATTGTAAAAATGGAATAGACAGTGTCGGAATGACAGAACAAGAAAAAGCAATGGCTCATCCATATGTGAAAACAATAAAAATTTGTTATGGAAAAAATGTTAACAGTGATTTATGTGTAAAAGATCCAATAAACCATTTAGATGAAATCTTTTTAAGAGAGCCACGATTTAAATCATTTGCAAGAGGAATAAAAGAATCATTTACAGGAACAGAAACAGAAAGAAGAAATATGAAACAAAGTGTAGATGCAATAAAAGCACTTGGAGGACTTGCAAAGGCTAAGTTAAGTGGAGATGAGAGCAGTATGGAAGCAGCAAAGGCAAATATGAAAGATACAATTGCTAGCACAGTAAATTTAGCAAGTGGAAATCGACTTAAATATAAAGAAATAGCAGATTCCGTTGAAAAAAGAGTTTGGAATGAACAATAAAGGGGAAAGTATAATATGGCTAAAAAAATAAAAATTGTAATATATATAATAGTTGTTATTTTTTCAGTTTTTCTAATAGCAAAAGCTATAAAACAGGAAAGTGGAGCAAATCCAGAAGTATTAGATAAAGTAGTTATTTTGAATGAAGCAAAAGTACTTCCAGAAAACGAAGGTAAACTTGTTTTAGTTTCCGGAAAACTTAAAGCAAGTGAAGTATTTAAAGATAATACATTTGGATTAGAACTAGATACATTCAGGGTAAATAAAATAGTAGAGATGTATCAATATAAAGAAGGTAATGATGAAGTTGGTTTTGAATGGAAAGAAAAAGTTGAAAAAAAGTCTATTATATCAGGTTCAGGGGGAATATATAGAAACCCAGAAAAATCAATGAGCAGTATAAATAAGTGTGATAAAGCATATTTAGGAGAATTTACTGTTTCAGAAAAATTAACACAAAGAATAAATAACAATGAAAAAGTAGAACTACCAGAAATAGAGGGATTTAAGAGAAAAGGTGAATACCTAACAAATTCAAAATGGGGGCCTAGTGTTGGAGATATAAGAATAAAAATGAGCTATGTAAATTTAGAAAAATTAGGAGACATATCAATACTTGCCAAACAAGTAGGAAACGGTTTTGAAGAGTATAAATTAGATACAGGAGCGTATGCTTTTAATGTGTATCAAACAAAAATTTCAAACAAAGAAGAACTAGCAAAAGCACTAGAACAAGACAGTAAGAACATGGCTGGTGGAATGATATTCATAATTATAGTACTTATAATTATAGGAATAATCCTATTTAGAACCAACATAAAAAATTTAATTGATAAAATTAAAAATAAAACAAACAAATGAAAGGAGAATGGTTTTATGAAAAATAAAACAAAATATTTAGTAGAAAATAATAAAATAATATTTGAAAATAAATCAGGACATGTGTTATACTATATACGTGATAACCAGGGCAATCTTGAAGGAATAAAATATAATAATGAAATATATTATTATATAAAAAACATTAGCAATGATATCACAGGAATTCTAAATAATAATTTAGAACAAATTGTATTTTATGAATATGATAGTTACGGAAATATAATATCAATAAAAGATACTAATGGTAATGAAATAACCGATTCAAATAATATAGGAATAATAAATCCATATAGATATAAAGGATATTATTATGATACAGAAACAAACTTATATTATTTAAACACACGATATTATAGTCCTGTGTTTGGAAGATTCATTAATGCTGATGGTTATTTGTCTACAGGAACAAGTATAATAGGAAATAACATGTATGCTTATTGTGATAATAATCCTATTAATAATGTTGATGAAGATGGAATAATGGCAATAGGTTTAGGATTATTTATAACCGGCGCCATTTTAGGAATTACAGGTCAACTTATTTCTGATTTTGCATCTGCAAAATTATCAAGTGGACTGAAATATTTTGGAAGCGCAGTAGGTGGTGGAATTGGAATGCTTGCGCCAGGTGGGATTCTTACAAAATCATTTTTTTCAGGAGCGTTAAGTAGTATATTAGGAAATATAGGAGGAAATATTTCAAAGGAGTCTGATATGTCTGCTTCAGAGATACTAACTGAGGGTGCAATTAGTGGAACGTGTTCAATAATTGTGCCAAAAATAATTCCTATAAAAATACCTAAAATAACTTCAGGAAGAAACAGTAGTTCTGCTATTTATAAAACAATAATAACAAAATATAATAATGGGATAATAGAGAAAATGAGTTTTAATACTCTGACAAAAATAATTGTGGCCAATACGATTGATGGAATTCCTTCTAATATAATTATGGGTCTTTCTTCAATAGAATCTGATACAGAAGAATCGAAAGGAGTAATTAATAATCCATTTGATTATCCAATTGTCTGGAATAGTGCTTATTAGTAGAAAATCTACATTTAAGAGAATTAATATAATTTTAATTCTCTTTTTGGTTAATTAATGTTATAATTGAATAAAGAAGTTATATGGAGAGTAGTTAATATGGAATGTAAAAAATTTTGGTCGTATGTTATTGATTTTTATATATATTATGCTATATTGTTTATTGGTTCATCGATAGTAAAAAATCTAATAATGTATAATGGTACAATTAATCTCTTTAGAATGCCTTTATTAATTGCATGGTTTATTCTTATATTAATAAATGATTTAATGTTAGGAAACAGAAGTATAGGTAAACATATGATGGAAATAGAAGTGGTAGATAAAGATGGAAATATACCAAGTGCATGGAAACTAATTGTTAGAAGCTTAATTTTAGGTTTATTATTTCCTATAGAAATATTGTCAACCTTAGTTTTTAATAAAACAATTGGTGATTTTATACTTAAAACAAAAGTTATAGATGAAGTAAAAGAACATAAAAAAATAAAAAGAGGAATATTATCCATTTTTTCTGGTGGAAAGAAGAAAAAAGTTAAAAACAAAAATAAGCCTAAAGGAGTGATTGTAGAAACTCCTGAGTTTTTAGTTATGATTTCTAAGATTGGCTTAATTCTTTTTGGAATAATTCTTTTTATGACGACCCCTTTAGATGAGATGATGGTTTATCCATATCCTTTATTTGTTTGGTTATTTGGTGAGATGTTTGTTCTTTTTTACTATATTTATACTATTAGAGAAAAAATATATGTTAGAAAAGACGAAATAGAAGTAAGTCATATTTTTGGAAAAAATAAAACTTACTTATATGAAAACATAACTAAAATAGAATTAAGAAGATTGAAATCATTTCCTATGATAACGAGATATAAAATATGTTTTAATAATAATTCTAAAGTGTATTTTGAAACAGGAATTAAAAACGATAAAAAATTAATAGAAAAACTAGAAGAAAAGGTATCGAAAGAAAAATTTATTTATAAGTGATGTAGGAGAAAGTGTATGATAAAAGAGAAAGAAAGTCCAAAAAATTGGTTAATTAATGATACATTTTATTTAAAAATAACAAATAATGAAATGTATAATGGAAAATATTTGATATTTAATAAAGTTGGTGAAAGAAAATCAGCTGGAAAAACGCCATTTCCTGTTTTTAGGGCGAAAATAACAAATGATGAAAGATTGCCAAAAACAAAAGAAGAATTAGAAAAATTAGAATATGTTATAACGAGATTAACATTATGGGAAGAAAGATTTATTCCATATTCCTCACGCAGTAAAGAGCAATTAGAACAAGAAAAAGAAGAAAAAAGTAAAACAGCTTTTTACCCAGATGAATTTGGAAATTTAAACCATTATTTATTTAGTTTGATGCTTGTAAGAAAAAGTAAAGTACCAAGTGATTTGAAATATTTAGGTAATTTTGAATTAACACCACCAAAGGATGAGTACATACCATTTACGGAATTTAATATTGATCTTGTTTTGCCTGAGAAACTCCAAGAAGGAATAATAAAGGATTATGAATTATTTAACAAAAGAAAAAGTTTATTATATGATATGGGATACTCTAATAAAATACGAAATGAAGCTAAACTTAGTATTGATGTTTTGGAAGAATGTATAATAAATGAGTTAAAGTTTTAATTATACAATAATTGTTTAAGAGAATTAATATAATTTTAATTCTCTTTTTGGTTAATTAATGTTATACTTGAATAAAGAAGTTATATGGAGGGCGATTATGAATCATGTATTATTTATAATAATTGAAGTAGTTTTAGTATATTTAGTGTTATCTTATATAGCAAAGAAAAGAAATGAAAAATATATAAGAACACCTGTTTTAATAGGAATAGTTATTGTATTAACTTTATTACCTATAGAAAGAATGTAAAAAATAGTAATAAAACGGTATATACTGTAGATGGTTCAATAGCTGTTTTTAAAAAAGAAAAGGATAGATGGAAATATATAAAAAACTTTAGTACAAGTACAACTGGAGCTCCAGGAACAAATTCATATTTGTATATTAAAAAAGTAGAAAAGAATATATCATTTGTGAATGTAAAAATAAAAACAGAGGAAAAACCAGTTGTAGAAGATTCATTAGGTTCAACTTTCATAGATTATAAAAGTCCTACCGCAAATAGACCATTCTGGGAGTTTTATGGTATAGTAGAAAATATTCAAAAAGGTTATTATGTAAAAGTAAATAATGAAACAATAAGAGTAAGAATAACAGTGGATGAAATGCTATCTGTAGATGATATTCCTAATTTAGAGGGATGATGTTTAATATTATAATTAATAAAAAAGAGAATTAATATAAATTAATTTTCTTTTAATTTATTCATTATTATTTGTTTCTTCAGTATTTTCTCCTGTACTTGGAGTTTCTGGTTTAGTATCTTCACCTGGTTCTGTAGTAGGGGTATTGCCTTCACCTGGATTAGTTGGTTCAGTAGGGTCTGTAGGGTCAGTTGGTTCTACTGGGGTAGGATCAACTACTTCTTCTTTTTTCTCTGCTACTTTAAATGTAATAGAACCTTTTATTAAATCAACTCTTTTAGAAGAATGTAAGCTTTGTGATAGAATAGTTCCATCATCTTTATCACTTTCTACATATTCTATTTTTATATCAGTTATACCATTACTGTTTAACCAAGATTTTGCATAATCAATACTTTTTCCTTCAAAGTTAGGAAGTAGGGTATATAATTTTGTGGCACTTAAACCAGTTTTACCAATTGTAGTCATTTCAAATTTGTCTTCAATGTCAAAGTCCATTTCTTTAGTCATTGTTTTTGTTGATGTACTTAAATTCTTTTTCATTGCATCTTTTACTTTATTTAAACTACTTTGATTAATTATATAATTATATAAAACCAACCCAGTTCTTTCATCATAGATATTTTGTCCAGATCCTGCTAGGTAAAGTTGTTGAACATTTATTAAATTACTATCAGTACTACTAGTTTCTAAAACAGTTTTAAATATATCATAGAAAGATAAGAGTTGTTTTGTTGTAAAGTTTGTATCCATACTTTCACTTACTGTATCAAGAATATTTAAAGCTTGACTAGCACTTTTAATATTTTTTAGTTCATTTAACATAGCTTGAACAACAATTTGTTGGTTAACTCCTCTTTGAAGGTCTCCTGTAGCAAAAGCATATCTATTTCTTGCAAATGATAAAGCTTGTTCACCATTTAATTTTTGGTATCCTTCTTTTAAACATATTTTTCCATATCTATAACTATTATCGGTACACATATCTGTTGGAACATCAATATATACACCACCTAAAGCATCAACTAGTTTTACAACTCCACGGAAGTTGATTTTCATATAGTAATTAATTTTAACATCAGTAAATCTTTCAATCGTTCTAATCATATGATTAGTACCACCCCAAGCAGCATGTGTTATTTTATTTTCAGTTCCCATATTTGGAATATATACATAACTATCTCTTGGAATGCTTAATATTGTGGCATTTAATGTTTTAGGATTAAATGTAATAAGCATTAAGGAATCACCATTTCCTGTAGCATTTTTATTTAGTTTATCTCCAGTAGCATCAACCCCCATAAGTAAAAGGGTAAATGGTTCTTTAATACTTGAATTTTGATTTAGTGTTGTATCATCTTCACCAGTTATTTTACTAATTTCAGATTTTTTGTATGTCTTTTCTAAAGATTTTATAACTTTAGTTTCTTCTTCAATTTTACTATAAGTTTCAATTGATTTAAACATTGTTACATAGTTGCTTGAAACAATAATAGCGTCAACTTTCTTTTTATATAAATCACTAATTAAAGAACTCAAATCATCATAATCAACTATAGTGTTATTATCATTTAACTTTTCATTTTTTATTAACTGCATTCCTAAAACATGATTATCAATATCATTTTTATCGTTAAGAATGCCTATTTTTTTATCTTTTAAATCTTTAATTTCTTCAATTTTACTATCCGTTCTTACAACTAATGAAGTAGAGTAAGTTATTTTATCTTTATTTATATTGTTAATTGAAGAGTAAGTTTTAAAAACAAAATAACCTAAAGTTGCTTGTCCTACAGTTAAGATAAGTAGAATAATAAAATATATAATATATCTACTTGTTTTTTTCTTCTTAATTATTTTTCTTAAAACAAATATTACAATTAAATTTATAAGTAATAAAATACCTATACCAATATATCTTAATTCTGTTTCAACTCCACTTATTAAAAGGATAGAGTATGAAAGAAATAAGAATGATATAAACATTAAAATAGATGTTATATTAATTACTTTTTTAAATTTATTTTTCTTTCCATTTTTTATTTGTTTTTCTTGTTCATTATCCAATTTAATCACTCCTTATTAAAGCATAAACTAATTATACAATATTTATTTAAATCTATCAATATTTAAACAAAAAATAAAAGTCATTTGTCGTGACTTTTATTCTAAAACGGTTATATTTTTTGTAAATGTCTTGCTTGCATTTTTATATTGTACTAAGTATTCTACTTTGTATGTTCCAAGTTTTGTTGTGTCAATAGTATCAACAACTTCACCTGTTTCATCAGTCATTTTTATTGTTATTGTAACTTCACTTGTAACATCACGACCTTCCATATAAACACGAATAATATTTTTTAAATTATCTTCGACATATGTATCTCCAATGTGAAGGGTAACATCATTACCATAATAATTAAATGTTACATCAGGTGATAAGGTAAGCGTTTCACCACTAGATCTATTTGTATCAACTTTTTCGAATGCTGTGTAAACAACATATGTTGCATATGGATTATCAGTTGTAATAGAGTAAGTAGCATCTTTTGTAAATCCAAGAAGTTTACCATCAGCATAAACCTTATATCCGAAGTTTCCAAATTTTTGGTCTTCACCTTTATTTAATGTTGGCATATTTACAGCATTCCATGTAAGTGTTAATTCACCATTAGCATAGCTTGAAGTTAAACCTGTTACATTTTCTAAAGGAATATAAGCATTTGAAATATCAGTAGGTTCTGTTCCTCTTTTAAATAATTCAGTAATCTTCATATTACTTGGTGTGTTTTCACTTGGAAGAAGTCCAGGGTTTGTTCCTTTTTCAACAGTTACTGAAATAACACTTGAAGGGCGTTTAAAATCTTGTCCAGTTCTATCAAATACAGCTTTAGAAAGTGCTCTATATAAAGCATTACGATGAGAGGTCATTTGGTTACTTGTTAAGTATTCACCCTTAGTATTAGTATCAAATCCAGTCCACATTGCCATAACTATATTTGGTGTATATCCAACGATCCATCCATCTGGAGCAGCAGAACTTGGATATCCCATTTCTTGTCTTGTTTTACTATCATAGTTTGTAGTACCAGTTTTTAAAGCTATAGGAGTATTAATTGCTCCACGAACACCAGTTTGAACAGCAACTGCTTTTAATACATCGGTAATCATATAAGCAGTAGAATCACTCATTACTTTTGTTTTGTCTGATGAATAGTTAAATGTTTCACCAGTATCTCTTAATACAATTTTATTTATAGAATATGGTTCATAGAAATATCCACCATTAGAGAATGCTTGATAAGCTCCTGCCATAGTAAGTGGGTTAGAGCCATTAAATGATCCAATTGAATGAGCTTCATGTAAGTATGTGCTTCCTTCAGTTGTTTCTGGTACAATTCCAAGAGATGTTACAAATTCATAAATCTTTTTATTATCAACTTGTTGGAAAGCTTTTAAAGCAGGAACGTTTCTTGAGTCACTAAGAGCATATCTTAAAGTTATATCGCCAAGATACCTAAAGTCATAGTTTTGCATAACTCCGCCACCTGTATAAGAATATTTTTCATCTTTAAAAATTGTATATGTACTCCAGTTATTATATTCCATACCAGGACCATAATCGAATAGTGGTTTAGCGGTAGAACCAATTTGTTTATTTATATCAGTTGCATAACTTAAAACCCTTTCACCTTTTCTATTTCTTGCTGAACCTATTGCTAAGATTTTTCCAGATGTTGATTCAATAGCAGCAACTCCAGCTTGAAGAGTAGGTTTATTTTTAGGCCATGTATATGTTTTTTCATTCATTACATTATTAACGCCTTCTTGTTTTTTAGTATCCATATTAGTATATATTTCCATTGGATAAAAATATGGGTCAAGTCCAGTTTTTTTAATAGCTTCTTTTACAACGTAATCAATATATCCTTGATAAATACTAGTAGAATTAGAATTAGCATTTAAAATTGATTCAATAGATATATTATTAGCAATTTCAGCTTCTTCTTTTGTTATATATCCATGTCTAACCATTAAATTTAAAACTGTTTCTCTTCTTTCATAAGCAAGTTCAGGATTTGAAGTAGGGTCATAATCTCCAGGTGCTTGAAATAACCCTGCGATTAATGATGCTTCAGCTAAGTTAAGTTCATAAGCATGTTTATTAAAATAAGATAAAGATGCTTGTTCTATTCCATATGAATAATTACCTAAATAAGGATTATTTACATAATATTCAATTATTTGTTGCTTAGAAAGATTTTTTTCTATCTTAAATATAGATAAATATATATCTGTAAATTTACGAGTTATACTAACATCAAAGTTAGTAAGATTATTTTTTGAAACTTGCATTGTTAAAGTGGAAGCACCACCAGAATCATGACCTAAAATTTGTCCGATTGCTGCTTTTATAAATCTTGGAGCATCAAATCCATTATGTTGGAAGAATCTTGAATCTTCTGTAGCGATAATTGCATTAATTAATACTTCCGGTATTTCATCATATGTAACTTTTTCACGTTTTTCTTCTCCAAGTGTTGCTTTAAGTTCATTTTTATTATCATAAATAAGGGTTGTTTCATTTCTCTCGAATTTTTCTAAATCAAATTCGGGTGCTTTAACCGCTATATATATAAAGAAAGCAACCATCACAACAACGCCAACGATACAGAAAACTATACCAATAATAACAATTGTTTTTATAATCTTTCTTATTTTACTATTTCTAGCAGTGTTATCAAGTATTTGTGTAAAAGCCATTACAACGACAAATAAAAATGTCATTCCAAGAGCAATTAATTTACCAAAAAGTAAATAACAAATACCAAATACTAAAGCAGTTAAAACAATTAAGATTAAGATAAATAATTTATCAACTCTTCTTCCTTTAAAGTTTTCATTTGTTTTTTTAATTTTTTTCTTCTTTTTCTTTTTTACTGTTACTTTTTTCATATTAGCTACAGTCCCTTCTAAATTATCAATATTTTCAATGTTTTCTTGTTTTATATCATTAATATTAATATTTTTATTCTCTTTAACTTTTTCTTTTTTAGGTTTCAGTTTATTTAATACTTTTTTAAAATCAATGTTTAACCTTATTTTTTTCATTTCATTATTATCAGTTTTTTTCTCTTTTTTAACTTTATCAGTATTATTTTTCATAAATACCTCCATGTTCATCAACTATTTTTAAATAATCTAATCTAGGATTTAAATTAAATTTTATTTTATATCCTTTATCTTCAAAATAAGAAATGGGAATAGATTTTCTTGTATTATTATCAATAAAATTCAAGAAATCTTTAGCAAATAAAAGATATGTTGTATTTAAATTATTAAATCTAACTATAATAAAACATATGCCATTATGTTCATCAATTTTTCTTATATGTTTTATTTGATGTTTATGTATATTTTCTAAAGGAAAACTTGTTTTAGAAGTTGTTTCTTTAGAAAATAAGATCGGAAGAGCACACGTCTGAACTCCAGTCACTAGCTTATCTCGTATGCC
>OQVL01001757.1_pt1 | contig 13113 bp, 6 predicted proteins | sample 1691501 | NCBI WGS metagenome assembly OQVL01 (sample SAMN03418253, study PRJEB22391) | human gut metagenome | biome: human-gut; feature: organic feature; material: feces | host: Homo sapiens | place: Tanzania | collected 2013-01
GTGTTCTTCAAGGACAAGGTGGAAGAAGTGTTTGGATCAGGTCTGCTCATCGTCGGACTGATGCTCCTCGTCACCGCCGCTCTCCTCACCTTCTCTTATTATGCCAAGCCCCGTCAGCGTGAGCACATCTCTTTGAAAGATGCGTTCATCATCGGTCTGGCCCAGGCTTGTGCTGTTATGCCCGGACTCTCACGTTCAGGAAGCACCATCGCCACAGGTCTGCTCCTCGGCAACAAGAAAGAGAAGCTTGCACAGTTCTCGTTCCTCATGGTCATACCTCCCATCCTTGGCGAGGCTCTCCTCGATTTGCTCAAGGCCGCTAAGGGCGAAGAGGCGTTTGGCAACATCGATGTCCTGCCGCTTGCCGTTGGCTTCGTGGCTGCCTTTGTGAGCGGCTGCGTCGCATGTAAGTGGATGATCAACATCGTGAAGAAAGGCAAGCTCGTGTGGTTCGGCGTTTATTGTGCCATTGCCGGAGCCGTCACCATCGTGTGCTCGCTTCTCTAAAAGAATAGAGACGTGAATGTCCCCCTCCCCCAGAATAGTAAAAAACAAAAAACTCTGAAATCCAAATAATGAATTTCACTAAAGGCGAAATTATCGCTATCAACAAGCCATACCGCATGACCAGCTTCGGCGCCTTGGCTTACGTTCGTAAACGCATAAGTGAGCGTAGCGGCGTGAAGCGCGTCAAGACAGGCCACGCCGGTACACTGGACCCTCTGGCCACAGGCGTGCTCATCCTCTGCACAGGTAAGAAGACCAAAGAGATAGAGACGCTGCAAGCCCACTCTAAGGAATACACTGCCACCCTACAGCTCGGAGCAACAACACCCAGCTACGACTTGGAGCATGAGGTTAACGCCACCTATCCTACCGACCACATCACCCGTGAGCTTGTCGATGAGGTGCTACAGCAGTTTGTCGGCGACATAGAGCAGGTGCCACCGTCTTACAGCGCATGCAAGATCAACGGCGACCGTGCCTATAAGCTGAAACGTCAGGGCGAGACCGTGGAGCTGAAAGCCAAGACCGTGCATGTCGATTTCATCAACGTGCTCTCTTTCGATCCCGAGACCATGCTCCTGCAGATCCATGTGGGCTGCGGCAAAGGTACCTATATACGTTCCTTGGCACGCGACATAGGCAGAGCGCTCAACAGCGGTGCTTACCTCACGCAGCTCTGTCGCACCCGTGTCGGCGACGTGCGCATTGACGACTGCATCAAGCTTGACGACATCGAGCAATGGCTCGACAACCAGAACATAGAAAAAACAGACAAAGAATCAAAGAATAATGAAGTTATCACAGTTTAAATTTAAATTGCCAGAAGAACAAATCGCACTCTATCCTCACAGCATCTACCGTGAGTTTAAAAACGATGAGGGCGAGATGGAGAAGTTTCGCATCACACGCCGCGACGAGTGCCGCCTCATGGTGTTGCACCGCAAGTCGCAGCAGATAGAGATGTACAAGAAGGACGAGAACGGAAAACCCATCGAGGGCGAGTATCTCGATTTCCGCAATGTGCTCGACTATTTTGATGAGGGCGACACCTTCATCTTCAACGACACCAAGGTGTTCCCCGCACGTCTCTATGGCACCAAGGAGAAGACCGATGCCAAGATCGAGGTGTTCCTGCTGCGCGAGCTCAACGAGGAGATGCGTCTGTGGGACGTGCTCGTGGAGCCGGCCCGAAAGATCCGTATCGGTAACAAACTGTTCTTTGATGAGAGTGGCACCATGGTCGCTGAGGTCATAGACAACACCACCAGCCGCGGACGCACCCTGCGCTTCCTCTACGACTGCCCTCACGACGAGTTCAAGCGCGAGCTGTTCGCCTTAGGCGAGGCACCGCTCCCACGTTATATCATCGACCGCCGCGAAGATCATCACGGCACCGAGGACGACTTTGACGACTTCCAGTGTATCTTTGCCAAGAACGAGGGTGCCGTAACAGCACCTGCCACAGGTCTTCATTTCAGCCGTGAGCTGATGAAGCGCATGGAGATCAAGGGCATCAACTTCTCTTATATCACCCTCCATTGCGGATTGGGCAACTTCCACGACATCGAGGTAGAGGACCTTACCAAGCACAAGATGGACTCGGAGCAGATGATCGTAGGTCCCGAGGCATGCAAGATTGTGAACAAGACCAAGCTTGCCGGCCGTCACGTCTGCGCCATAGGCACCAGCGTGGTTAAGGCCACAGAGACAGCTGTAGGCACCGACGGCTTGCTTAAGGAGTATGATGGCTGGACAAACAAGTTTATCTTCCCTCCTTACGAGTTTGGCCTGGCCGACTCTATGGTTGCCAACTTCTACCACCCTCTGTCAACGCTCCTCATGGAGACCGCTGCTTTCGGTGGCTACGACCTCGTTATGGAAGCCTACAACCTTGCCGTGAAGCACGGCTACATGTTTGGCTGCTACGGCGATGCTCTGCTCATCGTCAACGACTGATAACTCTATAAAAGCGTCATAACGCAACAACAACGATAAGTGAAGGCTATATTCGTGCTTCTTGTCACAGCTGCGGCAAGGCAAGAATATAGCCTTTCTTGCTTTCTTTAATCTTCAAAACAACAACAACATGCACACAGTTTATCTTTCTTTAGGATCCAATCTTGGCAACCGCAAGCGCTTGCTCCATGATGCTATCGGCATGATTGGCGAACAGGTGGGATGCGTGGAGCGCGAGTCGTCTTTCATAGAGACCGAGCCGTGGGGCTTTGCCTCGCCCAACAAGTTTCTGAACTGTTGCGTGAAGGTGCTCACCTCTTTGTCGCCACATCAGTTGCTGGAGACGACCCAGCACATAGAGCGCGAGATGGGACGCACCCAAAAGTCGGTCAACGGCCAATATCACGACCGCGTCATCGACATTGACATCTTGCTCTACGACCGGGTGAGCGTCAACGACGACGACCTCGTCATACCACATCCTCTCATGCACGAACGTCCGTTCGTCATGGTTCCGCTACGCGAAATAAATGAGGATGTGTAGCTTCTACTCTAAACCAACCCCACTATAAGCCTCTGCCCATTATGAAGACAACCAGCATAAACACTTACTTTTTGCGAAACGTAGCCTCTAAAGACCATCGTTTCTGTAGCTCACGTTTGCTCCTTTTCATCGCTGTCATCGCCCTGCTTTGCAGTTGCGGCAAGACGCGCCATGCACCGCTCAATGTGTCGGAGATGTTCTTTGGCAAGCGTCTGTCGTCGGTGTCTGCCGACCCACGTTGTGCCAACCGTTTCTTTGTGGCAAGCGAAGACGGCGACGTGTTTGTCTTGAACTCCTCCAACACCACAGCCATAGACACCCTCTTCACCCCTTTCGACCGGATATATAAGGTTGTGCCTTGCACAGAAGCACACGCTAACGGCTTTTTTATTGGAACGCGTAACATGGGACTCGTTCTTTGTCGCCGCCAAGCCGACACTCTCGTCGCCGTTACCCGTTACCTTCTTCCCACCGCCGACCGCCCAGACCGCTATTCGGCTTACGACATCAGCGTGCAGCCCACAGGCGTTTATGTAGCCACAAGCCACGGTCTGCTGAAGGTTGCACAAAACAGCATGGCAAACACCGCAACCGCAAGCACCGCAACCGCTGTTCTCTCGCCTGTTGATGTGTGCCATGACAGCGGAGCGTCTTCCGACACCTTGCGCCCAATGGTTGCATGCGACATTCTCACTATCAGCTCCCGCTACCTTGTGTTTGCTTCAGATAGAGGCGTGTTGAAGGTTGACATGACCACCGACAAGGTGAGCCCTCTCGTTTCTCAGAAAGCCTATGGCATAGCACTTAACGGCAACACCATAATGGCGCTCGTTAGCGGCGATTCGCTTCTCAAGGTCGACCTTAGCGGCAACCGTCTTGCCGCCCTCTCGTTGCCCCATCCTGCCCAACGCTATTTTTACGACCCTGCCAACGCCATGAACTATCTGTTGTCTGACGGTCATGTGCAGCTCTTCCGCGATAACGAACTCGCTAATCCTGACACCTGGCAGCAGATGAACGTAGGCATGTCCATGCCTGTCAACTGTCGCAACATCATCGTTGGCAACAGCGGGCAGCATCAGTCGTTGCTGGTCGGCAAATATTCGCTTTTCCGTGTGGCAAACCATCAGGATGTGTTCAACAGCACGGGCGAGGTCAGGTTGGCATGTGTTGACGGACGCCACATCTATTATCTTGTGGGTACCCGTTTGTTCCGCCAAGACCTCGACGGCAGGAACGTGGCGGTACAGCTTAAAGACATCTCGGGCGGCACGGGCGACATAAGGTTTATGCAGGTGCTCAACGGACAGCTCTTTTATGTTGACAGCGACAACAAGGCCTACAGCGCACCTCTCCATTCGTCATATCTCGTCAACTCGTTGCTCTCGTTCGACCGTCCCGTAAAGCCGTCGCTTAACCGCGAGGTCACAGCCATGGGGGTTGATGCAAGCAATGTTTATGTGGGCATTCGTGACGGACTGCGAAACCTTCATCGCGCCGACTCCTGTCTTGACAACAGCGTCTTCATAACACGCTTCGCCAATGGCGGCGCCCAAACGGCGTTCGCCACGCTTAACGACGGCGTCTTCGTGGGGCGCGACAACAGGTTCCTTCCAATAAAAGGGTCAAGACGTTTCGCTTTCATCCGCGACGTGGCTTTCATACCCTCTCAAGGTCAATCTCCCGGTCTTTACGTCTTGACCAACAACAGCCTGTTGCGCAGCTGTGGAACCGACAGCTTGGCTTTTGTGCGCACGGCAACGGGCTATCGCCGACTGCTTGCAGCCGACAGCACCCATGTCTATGGCGTTGCCGATTTCGGCATCGATAACCTCTTGTCTTCTGAACGTCTTTTCCCCGACATCCATTTTGAGCCAGAGGCTTGCGTGGTTGTTGACGGAAAGATCTATGCAAGTTCTGGAAGCGGCGTTTACGTTTTTACGCCAAAGGCCGATAAGAACAAAAACGCTCAACCCTCAGACAAGATAGAAAACGCTTCTGAAGGCAAGACGGCTCACGACCGTTATGTCACCGTGAGGTTTGTTCCCAAGAGTCTCTTCTCCCGCACCAACATCGTGTTGCTTGTGCTCTTGGTTTGTGCTGTGGTGGCTGGTGTGTGGTATGGTGACCGACGCCGTCGTCGCATGAGAACGGTAAAAGCCATGCAGGAGCGGTTGCGTGCGCGTGTTGACGAGCTGTGCCGGGTGAGCCACTTGCTCGATGCCCATCTGTGCAGCACTTTAGACCGGTGGGACTGCGAGATAAAGAATCTCCACCGTCTTGCCCCGACCGAGGCCGTGAAGCAAGCCGACAGCCTTAACCGCGACATACAGCAAGCCACGTTCAAGGTGCCTACTGTTCTTGCCCTTCAGCTTGAGCGTCAGCTTGTCGACCTTAAGACGAGAAAGAAGGTACCCGACAGCGCCGACCGTAGAAAAGCGAGCGAGCAGGCGCGTGTGGGCGGCGATGTGTTTGAGATGGCCAGTGCCATTGACGACAACGACAAGTGGCTGCGCATTGTCCGCGATGACGAGGCGCTTGTTGAGAGTCTCTGCCTCTTGTTTGACAACCATGTGGCCGTTAAAGGCATGCCATATAGCTATCTTGCCGTCTTGAACTCAGAGGTTGAAGCCGACGAGAAACTTTATAATCTTTATGCCGTTGTTGCCAACGACAAGAAGGCGCTTGAAGACAAGGTAGCTGCCGAAACCATAGCTACAGCCAAGGCTGCGGGCAAGACCACGGCAAAGGATGTGGCTGAGGCAAGGGACACAGCCAAAGCCAAAGTGGAGGCAGAGCATCATTTTGCAAAAACTGCGTGCGAGTTGCTCAAGCCTTATGTCTCCACGCCAGACATTGCCGAGAAACTCCTCGCTTATGTTGAGGCGGAGTGCCAGAAGCTGCAAGCACATGAGGCCGATGTTTGCGCCGTAGACCACACGTTCAAGGATGTCTGCACGGTGTTGACTGCTCAATATTCTGCCGTCGTTTCAGACCTCAGTTCTTCCACACCCGATGTTTGTGGCGCTCTCTCCCAGTTGCCGCTGCTCAACCGACGCCGCGACATGTTGTTGAGCATCGTTGATGTTCACCAGTTGTCAAAAGTCTATTTTGACCTACAGGCACAGTTGTACAAGAAAGCCTGTCTTGGCAAGCATAAGACAGAGATTGAGGCACAGATGAAAGCTTTGGCAACAGACCATTTTAGCCGTGGCACACTTGTTGAGGCTGTGCAAGCCTTCTACAAAGCAGCCGACAAGACCGTTGACAAGGAACTGTTCTTCTTGATGAACCTGCCGCGCAAGAAGGGTGGGGGCTTGTTCATAAGCGAATCGTTGTTGGTGCTCCTGATGGCGAAAAACGGCAAGCGTGTAAGCTCTTACGACGAAATGACGGAAGCAGGAAAGCAACATCTGCGTAGGGTTCGTCGTGAGCTTCTTGGCGACAATATGCCCGCTTGTTTAGACCGCTTGAAGGCTTATGGCAACGACAATGCCGGCTGTTTCGCTCCTCTTTTGCTCGATCTGTATGAGACCTACAAAGCGGATGCGTCAAACACCTCTGCCGATGAGCCTGTGGTAGAGACGGCTGATGTAGACGATTGATATTCAAAGGCTTGAAACTCTTTGCGATGCGTTACATTTTTTGCTTGTGCAAAAATGTAACGCTTTGAAACGTTCCATAATTAGGCTTTTAAAAATGGTCACACCAAAAAACGTACCCTAAAAAATAAAACCTCACAAAATCTGAACCATTCTCTTTATTTTTGCATTGTCAAAAGGACAAAGCGTCTGACGAAAGACTGTGAGTCTGACGAAAGACGATGCGTCTGACAAGAGTTAGAAAAATCTTTATGAAGTGAAACCCTTAAAAAATGAAAGTTATGAAGACAAATGCAAAACTTATCGTCCTCGTGTTCGCACTCATGTGCGTGTTCTCTACTCCTGTATGGCCTCAGGGCCTTGTGGGCAAGGCTTCCCACAACGTGGGTATGGTTGTAACCAAAGCCACCACTCATTATGTGGCGACTGGCGCATATAACCGTCAACTTGTCAAAATACGTCAGAACTCAGACATTTACCGATTGCAAGGTGTATCTGTTCCGCACAATGTGGTCATGAAAAACTCTATTCGTCGCAATCAGGAAACAGTAGAAAGGCTAAGACGTTTGTCTGACCAGATAAGAAAAAGTAGTGTTATCTCACCTACAAAAAAGAGCGTAATGTCCTCTTCTGTTCAGAAAATGATAAATGAGGCGCTTGCCATTCCGTCATCTTCTTTGAATGCCGGTTCTTTAAAGCCCTTGCCCGCTAAAACAGCCCGTAAATAAAAGATCTGGCGTTTTTTTTAGTTTGCTAAACGTTACATTTAACTTAAAAATATCCGATTTTATGAAGAAGCTTAATCTAAATGTGAAAACGATCTGCCTCATGGCAATGTTCTTCGTTGCATGGCCAGCATGCGCATCCAGCCCCGCATGGCCCTCTAACCCTGCATGGCCCTCTAACCCCGCATGGCCTTCCGACCCCGCATGGCCCTCAACCCCCTCTTGCCAAGCCAAGGCTAAAGCTAAGGTCAAGGCACAAACGAGAACCTACGACAGCAAGGCCGTAGAAAAGATGACAGAGCGCTTCGTCGCTTATGCCAAGATAAACAGTCAGGGAACCGACACCTCCGACATGAGCGTGTTTCCAATCAACGCAGGTCAGCGAGAGATGGCGCAAAAGGTGGAGGCCGACCTTCAAGCTGCCGTGCGTGGCACCTCTGCCACTGTGCGCCGTAGCGAGAGCGAGTATGTGTATGTCAAGATTCCCGCCAACGCAAAGGACATCCCCTCAATAATGTTTATGGCGCATCTTGACATCACCCCCGAGGCTCCCGGCGGCAACATCACGCCTGTGGTTCATCGCGCTTACGATGGCGGTGACCTTGTGTTGCCCGGCTCGTTGGTGCTCAGTCCGTCATCCCCGCAGGGCAGACATCTTGCCCAGTGTGTGGGCAAGACCATCGTAACCTCCGACGGCACCACGCTCCTTGGTGCCGACGACAAGACGGGATGTGCCATTCTCGTGACCCTTGTGGAGCGTGTAGTCAGCGACAAGAACATGCGTCATGGCGATCTCTATTTTGTCTTCTCGCAGAACGAGGACATTGGTCGTGCTGCCGACCGTTTTGAAGCCTCTTATGTTGACGGTTCGCCCGACGTGGTGATAGACATTGATGGCGACACGCAGACCCGTTTCTCCGTTGCCAACTTCACAGCCGCTGCCCGTGTCTACCGTTTCTCAGGCAAGGAGGCGCACCCTGGCGATGCCTATGCCAGCAAGTATGGCGATGTGCTCACCGCTGCTGCCTTTTTCATCGGCCAGCTTCCGCCCGCCAAGCATCCGTCGGCAAGCCGTGGCACGCAGGGCTACATCCACTGTTATGCCATGACCCCCATAACCACAACCAACGGTGTAAGCTCTACCGAGGTGAAAGTTCGCTTGCGCTATTTTGACAAGCAAGAGGGCGACACCTTACGCTCTCTTCTCGATGGGGCGGCAGCTGCCATGCGCCAAGCCTATCCTAACGTTTGCGTTGAGGCTCAACCCGAGTTTATGCAGTATGAGAACGTGGCTTACACCATGGCTCCCTCCCTCACCTCTGTCATCGTGGAGAGTGGCCGCGAGTGTGGTCTTGCGCTTGAGCCGCAGAGCGAGCGTGGCGGCACCACCTCGGCCATGATGGCAGCCAAAGGTCTGCGTGGCGGCCCTTGTCTCTACAGCGGACAGCAGGCTGAGCACAGCGTCTACGAGTGGACGTGTGTGGAGGACATGCTCCAGATGACCGATGTGGCTGAAACGATTATACGCAAAATTGCCAGCCAAGGCAATTCTTTTCACATAAATTAAGCTAACAATCATTTTCCCGCGTCGTCCTTAAGTGACGGCACGGGAATTTTCTGTTTTGTACCAATACATAAATGCAAAAAAAAGCCACCCCTGCTCACGCAGAAGTGACTCCAAAATTATTCTAATTAACCCAAAACATTATCTAAAAATCCATTTTTGTTTTATCGTTACTGATTTATCGTTACTGTCTTATCGTTACATCATTCTTGGCGGTCGCATGCCGCCACCCATTGGCGGTCTCATGCCGCCAGGGCCACCAAAGCCTCCGTGTCCACCACGACCGCCGAAGCCGCCACGACCCTCAGGGCCTCTGTTGCCGTCGCGTCCGCCCATCTTGCCTCCAAACATGTTGAAGCGATAGACCACATGCAGCATGGCGTAGCTGTTGATGCTGTTATACTCGATGTCGCTGCGTTGCGTGGCGTTGATGGTTCTGCTGAAGTTGCTCTGGTTGTCGAGAATGTCGTAGAACTGCAGCATCACCGTCAGCGGCTTGCCCTTGAGGAAGCTCTGTGCTATCTGCGCGTTCCACACCAGCTCGTTCGTGTTCATCGACTTGTCGCTGTAGCCGCGTCGGCTGTTCTCGTGCAGGTCGGTGCTGAGGCTCATGCCCCACGGCGTGTTTACAGAGAGCGTGCCGCCATAGGCAAACTGCCATGTGTCGAGGTTGGCCTGGCTCTGCAGCTCGTTGCGCGAGTGGGTGTAGTTGAATGATCCGTCAAGTGCCAGCTCCACCCAGTTGGTGCGCAGGCTCGTCTCCAGTCGCTCGCCTATGTTAAGGCTCTTCGTCACGTTCTTCTGTGCCGTGGCGCTGCGGTTGAGGTTCACGAAGCCCACCATGTGGTTGTAGCCATAGTTGGTCGACGTGTTGACGTTCCAGACGCCTGTCGTGTCTATCGACGTGTTGAACATAAACATGCCGTTGAGGTTCCAGTTGCCGTTTATGTTGCGCGGCGTTGTTGTCCGTCCGCCCGTCTTCTCGTCATAGGTCGTCTCCGAGCCCACGGCGTTGCGGGTGTTTGAGAAATTGAGGAACGACACGATGACCTGTGAGCGCTTCTGTCTGAAGTTGTGGTAGAAAGCGAACAGGTTGTTCGTGAACGACGGCTTCAGGCCGGGGTTACCCTTTCTGATGTTCAGCGGGTCGCTGTCGTCAGTAATGTCGAGCATGTCGCTTATGCTTGGCTGTGACGTTGTGCCGCGGTAGCGAATGCGCAGGTCGTGCGTGTTGCTGAAGCGGTATCTGAAGTCGAGCGTCGGCGTGACGTTAACCACGTTGCGTGTGGTGTCAGAGTGAACGCCGTGATAGTCTTGTATGAAGTGTGAGGTCTGTGGCTGCACCATCACGCCCACATTGAAGTTATATTTCTCTCTGATCATTCGGAACATCAGCTCCACGTCGTGCGTGTAGTTCTTATATTCCGAGAATCTGCTCAGCGACTCGTCCTTGTAGTCGGTATATGGTTGCTGCAAGCGTGTGAGATAGCCGTCCCAGTTGCGGTAGCTGTTTGCCACGTCGCTGAAGAAGCTTTCGCCCAGATTGCTGAAATCGTAGGTTGCACGGTCGCTCTTGCTGTAGCTGTAGTTGAACTTGTAGCTCATCTGCAGGAACGTAGCCTTCCACAGCGGCTCGCTGTATGTTGTCTGCACCGTGTAGCTCCACGTCTTTGTGGGCGTCACGTTGTAGCGGTTTGTCTGGTATGTGGAGTCGGCTTCGGGGTTAAGCTTACTCTTTATCTGGTAGAGGTGCACGTTGTTTGTCGACAAGCTCTTGCTGTTGCCCTCGTTGTAAGAGCCCTCCAGACGCAGCGTCACGTTACGTCCCATGCTGTTGAGCTTGCGGTTCAGTTGCAGCGAGCCTCCCACCTGCTTGCTGTCGCTGTAAGACAGCGAGTTGTTACGGTTGCTGTTCACCATCAGACCCTCTGCCGCCATCTGCTTTATGGCCTCTGCTGCCAACGGGTCGCTGACGTGCAGGTAAGGGTCATCGTTATATGATGCCGCTTGGCTTCCTGAGCGCGAGTCGTTAGAAGAGTAGCTGAACCGCGGGCGGAACATGATGTTTGTCAGCGTGTCGGGCTTCCATTCAAGACGCATGTGCGCGTTCCAACTGTTGGAGCGTGTGTAGTTTTGGCTTATGCTGTTGCTGTAAGCTCCGTTGGTGGTTATGAAGTTTTGCGCCGAACTTTTCGAGTAAGCATCGCCGTCGTTGTGGTTCCACCTCACGCTACCGTCGAGCTGTAGCGTCTTCTGGTTGTCATAGTTGAAGTTGGCACCGAGCATCTTCGACGCGCTCAGTCCGCTGTTTCCTCGTCCGAAGTTGCCTCGTCCGCCGCCACCGGGAAATCCTCTGTCGGCCACGTTGTTGGCGCTTCCGAAGGTCATGACCCTAATGTCGTTCTGCATCACGGCAGCCATGAGGCGTTCCGAGTAGCGGTTCTGTGTGCCCACGCTCACGTCGGCGTTCGAAAACATGCCTTTGTTCATGCCTCTCTTTATGCCGAAATCGAGAACTGTCGACTCGTTGCCGTCGTCAATGCCTGTCACGCGAGCCAGATCGCTCTTCTCGTCATAAGCCTTGATCTTGTCCACGATGGAGGTGGGCAGGTTCTTGAGGGCAGTCTTCGTGTCGCCCGTCATAAACTCCTTTCCGTCAACCTTGATCTTCTTGACTTCTTTGCCGTTGATCGTTATCTTTCCGTTTTCGTCGATCTCGGCACCCGGCAGACGTTTCACAAGCTCCTCAATGGCAGACCCCTCGGGTGTGCGGAAAGCCGACGAGTTGTAGACGAACGTGTCTTTCTTCACAACCACCTTCTTGGCTTGTCCCGTCACGGTTGCTCCCTTAAGCATTACGGCGTCTTCGCTCATGGTCATGTTGCCCATGTTCATGTCGCGGTCGCCGCTGACGGTGATGTTCTTCACAAGAGTTTTGTAGCCCACGCTTGTGAGCTTGAGCAGAAACTTGCCGTTCTTAGGCGCCTTTAGGCTGAAAGAGCCTCTCGCGTCGCTCACCGTTCCCGCCACATAGGCACTGTCTGTTCGCAGCAGTTGCACGGTGACCTGTTCCATCGCTTCCTTTGTTTCGTTGTCGGTCAGCGTGCCGCTGATTTTCCTTTCCTGTGCGCTTGCTGCCAAGGCCATGATGGCGAGCAGCAGCGTCATTAGTGTTTTCTTCATAGTGTTACATCTGTCTCTGTGCCTATCGGTTGACATGTGCCTATTGGCTTTCGGTTAAGATGTCATGTTGAGAGGCTCTTTTTAAATTGAATTTGCGATATTATGACGCTCCTTCTGGGAAAAGGTTTAACCAATGTCGGTTTTTTTTTGATAAAAATGATTTTTTGTCATTTTTGTCTTTACAAAACATCCTTACACATATTCTATTTTTACCGTGCTTTTCGTTCGTCGTTCTTTCAACATTTTTCTTTTATTTTTGCTAAAGATGGTTCGACAAATATACTTAGCCTCCTTAACTGCCATACTTAGCTTCCCTAACTGCCATACTTAGCTTCCCTAACTGCCATACTTAGCCTCCCTATCTGCCATGTTTAGCTTCTCTATCTGCCATGTTTAGCTTTTCTATCTGCCATGTTTAGCTTCTCTATCTGTCATGCTTAGCTTTTCTATCTGCCATGTTTAGCTTTTCTATCTGCTATGTTTAGCTTTTCTATCTGCTATGTTTAGCTTTTCTAACTGCCATGTTTAGTTTCCTGAACAGCCATAAAATTTTGTTGCGAAAGAAGCAGAAAAGGGGCGTTTTTAGCCCGGTTTTGCATAAATATGCAGAATGACATAATGAAAGAGAAAAAGATTGTTTTTGCGCAGGATGTATAAAATTTTAGTTAATATTAGAGCACGAGTTGTTAACAGGTTTTAAAAGCACCCTTGGTTTGTCATTAAGCCTCTTTGAGGTCGTCAAAGGGCCTCTTTGAGGCTGTCAAAGAGCCTCTTTGAGGACGTCATTAAGGCACTTTCATTTTGTCATTTTGGCTTAATGGTAAAGTGAATAAATATACGGGTCAAAGTGCATATTTATGCATTGGATAAGCTTGCTGTTTTTTATTTCCTGACCACCAGATATGCCGAGCCGCATCTGGTTCTTTTGCTCTTCAATCGATAGCGGGACTTTCCCATTTTTCCACATCGTCGGTTCGCTCATAAAACTTCAAATCCGCGTTTTTGCCATCGCGGATACGCGTAAGCGTATCC
>OQVL01001758.1_pt1 | contig 13105 bp, 8 predicted proteins | sample 1691501 | NCBI WGS metagenome assembly OQVL01 (sample SAMN03418253, study PRJEB22391) | human gut metagenome | biome: human-gut; feature: organic feature; material: feces | host: Homo sapiens | place: Tanzania | collected 2013-01
ACATAAATTGACAGTTACTATTGATAATTACCTCCACAACTTCCGATTTTTCAACTGATTTCTATTTAACCCCACTGTACATTATCAATAGTAACTGTCAATTTATGTCCATTCATATCCAATATAACACTTATGGGCAGAGAAAATCACTCTAAAATTCTATTTTTGTGAATTTTCTCTGCCCATGCACTTATACGCTGCCTTTCTTGGACTGATTTTTTGCCATATTATATTGTTTTTCTCTGCCCAGCAAGTGCTATATTGATAACTATGGACTGACATGAATTCTAACATCAGTCAAGTTCTCTGCCCATGAGAGAATTTTTCAGCCTTTCAGGGCGCACCGTCCCCAATGGTTTATCTCGCGGACAACCACATCACCAAAAGTCCTACCGGCAAAGCAATCACCGCCTGGCTGAACATTCCTATCACTGCATATTTAATATGATGCCATAGAATCAGGTCCACCAGAAACACCTACAACAATTCTATCATTTTTCATAAGCCCTATATCATTTCTAATATAGTCTATAATATCATTCATATATAACATGCCTTTCTATTTCTTGTCTTCTATTTTAATAATAATTTCATCTTTAGCAGAATATAAATATTTCTCTCTAGTATATCTAGCCAAATATTCTGGATCTTTAAGTTTATTTATTTCACTTTTAAGTTTCTCTTCTTCACTAAGTTTTTCATTATATAATTCATTTAATCTATCATTTTCTTTATCCTGCTTATTTCTTCATTCTTTACCAGTGTGCAAGGAATCACTCCAGGCAAACTGATTTCTCATCAGCAAAGTATTCCAGAGGTACTGCAGGAGGATAATGCCTTGGCTGGTCATCCATCCACTGATTCTGTTAAAGCCTCGGTTGATAAAACAGCCGAAGAACTGGATGATGACCCTTTAGACACGATAGACTTTAAACTTTGTTTTGATATTCTTGCCAAAAACCGGAAGGCTTATAACCGTTATAATGACAGTATTTTCCTGATCAAAGAGCATGATAAATGGGTTAATTATTTCCGTCGTCGTGCCATCAAAAATTATCAGATGTTTGCTGCCAATCAGGAAATCATGCGAGGAATGAAGGAATTTCTTAGCAGACATGGGGATTCTATTCCGGAAGAAAACTATCTTGATTTTTGTCATTCCATGGAGCGAGAGTATGTTAGCAAGAACTTATACGATCCTTTTCTGTTGGTCAGGATGAGTCGCATTCTTGAAAAAGGTGGTGATTATCTGCCTGATAGCGTAAAATACACGAACGTATTCAATCTGTGGCGTCTCTATAGTTATGAGCAGATGTGGAACTTGGGAGGAGATATCAACTTTCTGAAAAAGGCTTATCAGGCAGGCAAGGCGATTCTGTCTGAAGAAGCCAAGCGTTATCCTCATTATGACTTTGCCTTGGCTGGTGCTTTGGAGTTTATGCCTAATACCATCTGGCTCGCCTTTGGCTTGGAAACAATTCATGATTTTGAGGAACATCATAGGAGACTGGATGATTTTCTGAAAAGGGAAGATTTGGATAAGATCGTCGTTCCAGAACAGAAGAGAGATTTGCTGGAATTGCAGCAAGTAAAAGATGAGGCTTTTCTGTGCAATGTTTACTATTATACTCCTACTATTATAGACAGCCATGTTCGTGATTCTTTGACACGGGCGGTGATTTCCAGAAATCTGCAAAAAGCAGAGTTGAGTAATCTGTCTTTTGTCCGTACAGTATTTTTGCAGATGAAGGCAAAGCAGATTTCTTCTCGGGAAGCATGGTTGAGATGTAAGAATCGCTATCATGAACTGTTGCGTACATATAAGGATTTGCCGATGACCGACAGATTGATTAGTGATTATCTGACTCCTCTATATGTTTTCCTGATTATCAATGATGTAGCAGATGTTCCTATTTCGCAAAAGAAAAAGACGATATGGAAACTGTCTGAAGACATGGTGACGACTTTAAGTAAACGTAAGGATTTTCAGGGAAATACGGATTTCGTACGTGAACTCTTTCTGTTATCGACACATAGGCGATTGGTGAAATATCTCAGTTATAAGCAGATGCTCCGGTTTGTGAGTGGTCTGAATGTTGCTACTCAGGTAACTACCTTTGCTCATTCTATGCACGTGGCTAAAATAGCTAAGGTGTTGCTGAATGGGGTATTGAAACATGAACCTGAACTCCTTAAAGGGGTATTCGGATATAAGACGACTACGGAAGTGCTGAAACATAAACGAACTTTGCGCTCGTTTATATACGAAGCGGGAATGATTCATGATGTCGGAAAGAATGCCATCGTGTCGGTAGTCAACAATGAGTATTTGCCATTGACGGATGATGAATTTGCCATTATCCATTTACATCCTCGTCTGGGAGATATATTGCTGAATGCCGTTCCTGGTTGGGAGAAATTCCATGATACGACGGTGGGGCATCATAAGTGGTATAATGGTAAGGGCGGATATCCTGCCGATTTCGATAATACGAAGTCTCCGCTTCGCTTCCTGATAGATATCATCACGCTCAGCGATTGTCTGCAGGCTGCTACTGAGTGCGTGGGGCGTAATTATCGTATTAGTAAGACATTCGAGGTCGTCATGCCGGAATTGAGGGCAGGAGCGGGAACAAAGTATAATCCTGATCTTGTGGCTTTGATAGATGCATATCCTAAGTTGACAAAGAAACTGCATCACCTGGTGGAGAATGGATGGATAGAAATCTATTACCATATTTATTCCCAGTTCTTTCAGAAAGCCCAATAGTTTTATTGGAAGCTTGCTGCCTGAATCATGAGTATGTTCGTCAAAATCATGAGTATGTTCTTCTGATTCATCAGTATGACTTTTCTGATTGTCCGTACAGTTTTTCTCTAAAAATGAAAAAGTCTTGAATCGCTGAAAATAAAAATCCCTCTTGAGTTTCTCTAAATCATGAGAAAGTCAAGAGGGATTTATTGGATTTATATGTTTTTACTTCTGGCACTCCTTGCAAGGTGTCCAAGGCTTCAACTGCTTGAAGAAGTCGTTGCCCTTGTCATCTACGAGGATGAATGCAGGGAAGTCTTCTACGGTAATCTTCCAGATAGCCTCCATACCGAGCTCAGGGTACTCTACGCACTCGATGCTCTTGATAGAACTCTGGGAGAGAACTGCAGCCACGCCGCCGATAGTACCGAGGTAGAAACCACCATGCTTCTTGCAGGCCTCTGTTACGATATCACCACGGTTACCCTTGGCAATCATGACCAAACTTGCACCATGATCCTGGAACTCATCTACGTATGGGTCCATACGGTTGGCTGTGGTAGGACCCATTGAACCACATGGGTAACCCTCTGGAGTCTTGGCAGGACCAGCATAGAGGATAGGGTGATTCTTGAAGTACTCTGGCATTTCCTCACCTGCGTCCAGACGAGCCTTGAGCTTAGCATGAGCAATATCGCGAGCCACGATGATAGTACCCTTCAAGTTGACACGTGTGCTTACAGGATACTTGCTCAACTCAGCGCGAACGGAATCAATACCCTTGTCGAGGTCGATTTCAATACCCTTTGCACCCTCGCCTGGCTTGCGAAGTTCTTCAGGAATCAACTCTGTTGGGTTCTCATCCATCTTCTCCAACCAGATACCGTCCTTATTGATCTTAGCCTTGATGTTACGGTCGGCAGAGCAGCTTACACCCATACCGATAGGGCAGCTGGCACCATGACGTGGCAAACGGATGACGCGGATATCGTGAGCGAGATACTTACCGCCGAACTGTGCACCCAAGCCAATCTTGTGTGCCTCTTCGAGGAGTTTGTTTTCCAAGTCAATATCACGGAAAGCACGACCTGTCTCATCGCCTGTAGTAGGCAACTCATCGTAATACTTGATAGAAGCCAACTTCACGGTAAGGAGGTTCTTCTCAGCAGAAGTACCACCGATTACGAATGCAATGTGGTAAGGAGGACATGCAGCTGTACCCAGGCTCTTCATCTTCTCTACGAGGAATGGGAGCAATGTACCCTCATTCTGGATAGTAGCCTTGATTGTCTCAACACTACCATCTTCCAGTATTTTGAAATTATCATTGGCGGTTACAAGTCCCTCCAACTGTATATTTGATGCCTTTATCTTCACACCGTCCTGACCCGCTCCGACAAATGATTTCAGATTACCGTCCCCGTCGATGGCGTACAGACCCGACACCTTGGAAGTGGTGATAAGCCCTGTCTCCTCCAGCATGTTCTCGTCCTTGTCGAACACGGCAGCGGAGATTTTCACAAGACGCTCGCTCTGCTCGAACAATGTGCGGTAACGGTGTGTCAGCGCCTCGTACTTGTCGGTGCTGAGCACCAGCATGTACATGTAGATGTCACCGTCAAACTCCAGACGGAAGTCCCCGGTACCGTTCCACAGGCCGTTGCCGGTATATTGCACATAGCCGTCGGTCTCCGCGATTTCCTCGTTTATCTCCATGCTGTTGAAATTGGCGAAGCCTGTCTTGTCCACATTCTCGAAGCGAACCTTCAACGTGCCGGCCTTGGCACAGCGGTAGAAGAATGTCAGATACACAGGCATGGCTTCTTTCTGTCCCTCGTCATTGGTCGGGAACGTGGGCACATAGCGCAGGTTCCCGTGTTTCTGCAGTATGTACTTGTTGCGTATGCGCACCACCGTGCGCCCCATGTCCGTGACCACGCTTGCGCCGTCGCCTTTCTTGGAGAGCACGTTGCCGTTGGCCCATATCCACTTGTTGCCGACAAGGAAGAACACTGTCTCGTTCTCGGAGTTCCATTTCTCCAGCCCCGATGTGAACGTGGGGTTGTTCAGGTAGCCTTTCTCGCTCAGGAAGTCGTTCCGCACGCTGTCTATCGCGCTCTGCACCTTCCCCTCCGTTATCTCCAGCTTGGTCTTGATGTCCTCGCCGGTGGAAAGCAGGAACGTGCCGCGCAGATAAACATTGTCCGCATACAGACCGTTGCCCCGTGGCTGGTTGTTCCACGGAAAAGTGTCATCCTTAATGCCGTCCAGGTTGCCAAGTCTTGCGCGTAGGGCATTGACAAAGCTCTTCCCGCTCACGCCGTCCATCACGTCCACCCTCGGTTCGCCGTCCTCAGTTGCCGATATGAGCACCAGGTTCTGGCGGTTCTCCACTGCCGTGTTGCCCATCAGCACACACTCGTCACCCGCCTTCGGTTCCACGCCCTCGAACTCCTCCTTCGCCACCAAGATGCCGTCCGTCGTCACGTCAGCCACCTCCACCCAGTAGCTCCGCATATCCTTGCCCGTGAACGTTTGGCAGCGAACCAAGTCGTGCTGTACAAACATATTCTCCTGCTCGAAGGTGATAAGATAGTGCTCGCCCGATTCCTCCACGGTCTTGATGCGTCCGTTGGCCGCGCTCACGCATATCTGACCGCCCACGCTCCTCACCTTCTCGATGAGCAGCTCCATCACGGCCATCGTCTGCCTCACCGTCAGTTTGTCCACAGTCAGGTAGGTGCGCCCATCCTCACCTTTCCACAACTGGAACCCAGCACCAAGCATCCCGTCAACGAACTGCCCAGCGCTCCTTATGCTGTCCGAGGTCACGGAGTCAAAGGTCACACCATCAGTCTTTCTCACTGGCTGATTCAGATAGTCGTCAAACTCACGGTAATCCCACTTGTCTGCATTATCAGCTTCCTTGGCGTGGTCTGCCTCCAGTGCGTGTTTCGACTCATCTGCGTTCACAGCATGGTCTGCCTCCTTCGAGTGGTCAGCTTCTATCGCATGATCGCTGTCCTTGGCATGGATAGCCTCTTTCGCCAGTTCTGCGATGTCTGCCTTGGCCGCATGCGCAGCCTCCTTCACAGCCATGCCGCCGTAAGCGGTGCCGCTCGTTCTCAGTGCCGACGTACTGCCCTCGTTTTTTGGTTTCTTTATTACCTTGATGTCTATCATTGCTCAATCTCCTTAAGTGTCATTTCTGCATGTCCTTCCTCAAGATTGCGACTGATGCCCTGCACGAAGAAGGTTTTATCCATCATGGGATGGCGATAGTGAGCGAACAGATTCACGATGCCACCATCTGTATCCGTCAACTTCTGCGTCATAACCACCCTTGGTGCATGCCATTCTTTGTAGTAGTAGTCCACATACAACTGCTCAGGCTTAGCGGTCACACCCCTCGAATAGTCATATACCGCCAACAGTCCCTCTCCGGTCAACGTGTTCAATGGAGTGCTCATCTTCACACTGTCCGTCACGTCCAACGTCTGGCACTCCGCTGCTGTCAGTGCTGAGTTTATCTTCATTTCGATGTCGTCCTTCACGTTCACAAAACTCTCCTTTGTGTCGCTCATGTAAACGAGGTCGTTATCACCAGTGTTGTTCACCAGTCCGTTGTCGCTATATATCTTCACTTCAAACTGCTCCACCATGATGCTGCTCACGTGTGCCAGCAGTGGTATCGTTGTACTGTTCCATTTCGTGTGTCTGAACCACGTCTTGTGCCGTCTCGTCACCACATCCCACAATGCGTTCACCGGTCCCAGGATCATAAACTTAACCCTACCGCTCACCTTATCTGCCTTTTTGATTGGTATCGCTATACCCTCCGCATCGATGCCGAGCTCATAGTTCACGTTGTTTTGCAAATCGAACTTGGTACCAACTATCTTGTCACCGATTTTCGGGTCAAAACCTATCGTAAAACACTGCTGGTAGTATTCGTCCTCACTGGAACACTCCTCCAGCGTTTTGTACTTCCGCCACTCGAAGTCCGTCACCTGTCCTTCTGTGCCTTTTTCCACAACACACTTATCCCCTATTATCAGCATACATGCCAGCACACCAACCTTTGATATATGGTCGCTGCCGTCTCCAATGGCACTATACTTGAACTCATACAACTGAGGGCCGGTATCTGTGAACGGAACAAAGCCGTGCGCCGTTTCCATATCCCATGCCACGGTCTCATTAGGCGCTGCTGCCTTCCACCACTGCTGCGTGTAGTATCGCCCGTCACCATTGTTTCGGCTCGGCACCGTCACGCCTACCCATTTACCAATTCCAGTAAATAGATTTCCCCATTTTCCACCGTCATAGTTGTATATTGCTTTGTAGGTGTCCGTCAATGCCATCACTGGGTTCAGCACCAGTTTTCCGCTCAACACGATGTAGTTCGTCGTGCCCTCGTCCGTAGGCGAAAAGACACCACCAGTCATGCTGCCGTTATACACGGCCCTCGGTATGCCTGCCTTTAGCGAGTTGTCATTCGGATAGGTAGTTGCCTCCTTGTCGTCAGAGTTGCCGTTCACACTCACCACCAGGTAGTTCGTCATTTCCACTTTCGAGGTCGGGGAGTTGTCCTGTCCGTCCGTTTTCTTCTCCACCTTGCCAAGTGCCATGATGGCAGCACCCTGGTTCTTCGCCAACCAGTTCGGCAGTACATGTTGGTTTCGCCCCTCACTACAGTATTCCTCCATCAGATTACCGCTCCCGCTCTTTGGGAACAGCCACTGACTGTTGTTCATCATCTGCACATACCAGTCCGTCACGCAGCCACTACTATAGGAGGTTTCCTGTCCGTGAGTCATTGCGTCAAAGGCATTTAACGCTCTCGAGCCCTCACCATCACTGCTGTATTCCGTCATGTACTTCTGCTTGTTGCTGAATGGACTTTTCAGAAGATCGTTGTCAAGCGGGCTCTCAATCACACCCTCCATACTCTCCACCTTGGCAGTCAGCATAATTTTATTGTACACCTCCCCTACGCTTATCGTCGTATCCGTGTCTGTCACCAAACCTGTCACGATGTCCGTTGTCTGCCGGGCCGTCGTCACGCTTGCGCCAGTCAGCAAATCTCGCCAGTATATGCGTTCGTCGCCCTTCACGCTCTCCCAGGAGAACAGATAAAACGTGAACCCATCCTGCACGATGTGGAGGTTCAGGTACTTCAGTATCTCCTCCAACACCTCATCCTGCTGCCATACGTCATCCTCCTCATCACCAAGAAAAAGCAACTCGCTTACCGTCAGCTGCCCGAATATCGCATAGCGGTTACCTGCCAAATCATCCACAGCCTTACTTCCATCGTATAGGTAGCGCATGGCATTACCACCCACGATGTCAAGCTCAGCCGTCACACCACCCAATATCTCTTTCAGCATCGCCAAGAATGTGCGTTGTTCAGCCTCCGCCTTTACTACATTATACAGCACACCGAGCGAGCCGACATCACGATATTTAGCATACTGCAATGCCGTCAGCGCATCGATGCAGCTCAACTCTATCTCGTCAAACTCCTCGTTGTAGCCCTGCGAATAGCTCTGCGGTTCGATAAATCCGGCAAAGAGACATTTCCCCTCACGGTAGATGTTCACCACAGCGTCACGGCATGAGGCACAAAAGAAGTCCGGCACGAAGTTCCGCGCCAGAAGGCGTACAGTAGCCTGCTGGCAGAGCAAGTGGTCAAACGTATCGTTCACTTGACTCGTCAGTTCCACTGGATCATCAGTAAACGACAGTTCCCCATTCTTCTCACCAATGACGGTTTCCTTAGTACGGTCACCACCAGTCAGTATATGCACCTCGATGCGCTCTTCCTTTTGGTTGTAAAAATGTCCGTGCAGATACATGCTCCTTATATTTTGATGTTCGTTCCTTTTCTGTTTATTCTCGTCTCGTTGGCAAGCACCGCCACAAGGTCTCTGCCTTTAACCTTCAGCTCGTACACACCGCCACCTCCGCCGCCATTATTACCGATAAGCGACTTCAATTTGTTCAGCGGTGCTATCACCTCTGGGTTGCTTTTCGCTCCAGCATACTCGCCCATCAGCGCCAAGGTCGGGCCATACACAATACCGCCGTTGGCGAATGGTGTCACGGCAACCGAAGCAACAAGCCCTTGCATCATGGCTATAAATCCAGCCGCGATGCCAGCACCAGCAAACGGAATGTAAGCGTGTGCAGCCATAAACTCTGAAGCTGCAAGTTCGCGGTACGCCATTGCCTCAGCCTTTACTGCCGCCATCGTAGCTACCGATGCCGCCACCTCTTCAGGGGCTGCCGCTACTTTTGCCGTAGCAGCTGTGGTCGCTGCCACTCCACTTGCAGCGGTCACAGTGTTGGAGGCACCTGTTACGGCGGTCAAGGCCTGAATAATTGAGATGATGCCGTTGATGCCCTCATATATCTGAATGGCAGCATCGACGACGCCAGTAATCGTGGACCATGCGTCACGGTTGCCTTGCAGCGCATCGGTGAGCGAAGTGACGCCATTGCCCACACCCTTGACCGTGCTCCACGACTTACCTAACGTGACATTGCTTTTGCGGATGCGCTTCTCGTAATCCTCGTAACTGCCGATGAGCTTCTGTATGGAGGCTCGCTGCGACTCGTCCATAGGACTTTTCGTGTCAGCCAACATATCCTGGAGTTCCTTGATGCGTTTCTTCACACCGTCAAGACCGATGGTTTTCAGTTCGAGGGTCAGCGTCTTGCCCTCCATGCTGCCGAGCTTCGCCACCTCTTCCTCCATTTCGGGGATGCGCGTGAGCTGCTTCATGGCATCACGCTTCTTCTCCAGTTCCAACACCGTGCGCTGTATGTCGTCAATCTCCGATGCGCTGGCGTTCTTCTGCTTGGTCTGGTAGTAGCTGATGGCATCATCCAGCGAACGGATGGTGTTCAGTCGGGAGATGTCCTCCGGCTTCTTCAGTTCATCAAGAGTATCATCCCATTTCTTCTTTAGGTCGTTAAGGGCATTTATCTGCTTCTGTATCTCGATGCGCTCTGTCTCTGTAGCGGTTTTCAACAAGTCTGTATAATACTGCAGCTCTTTTTCAAGCTGGCGGTATGTCTGTATCTTGTCTAAACCGACATCAACATGAGAACTGCGTTCAAACGCCGTTTTAAGGTCATTTAAACGCTGTATTTCTGCATCGATTACTGCAAGTTCCTCGGCGGAGGCACTCTCCCTCAATCCCTGTTGATAGGTGATTTCTGCATCGATGTCCTTCAGGGTGTTCAGTTCGGTGGGACGGCTTGCAGCCTCCTGCAACTGCGTTATCGCATCCTGCTGCTTTTGCAAGGCTGCGATTTTCTTTGCATAAAGCGCAATGGTCTTGGTATCCGTCCCGTTGGCAGTTTCCAGTTTGTTCTGGTAGTACTGGATGTTGTTGCCAAGTTCCTTGTAACTCGTGGCATTGGCGATAAGAGTCTTACCGCTGTACTTGTCCTGCGAACCCGACTTACCACCGCCACTTCCGTCTCCGCTGTCTGTTGAGGGGGCGTTTTGTTTCTTGTTGCTCTTCAAGGCGGCCTGGGCGTTCGCAGTCTTTGCCTTGGTGTTCGCTTGCGTGGCCTTGGTGTTCTTCTCCAGGTCTGCCGTCTGCCTTGCGGTGGTCTCGTCCTTGATGCCGAAGAACTTCTTCACCCACTCCCATGCCTTCTTTATCACGGCACTCGCTTTCTCGAATGCCTTGACAAGGAAGTCCCACACGGCAGAGGCTATCTTTTTCACTGCTGCCCATACCGCATCACAGATGTTGCGGAAGGTCTCACAGTTATTGTACGCCGCTATCAATGCACCCACAAGTGCCGCTATAGCCATCACGACAATGCCGATGGGGTTGGCACTGAGAACAAAGTTCAGGGCTATCTGTGCTACCTTCCAAAGGTTGGATGCGACAGCCACCACCTTTGCTGCAGCTGCTTGCGCAAGCGTGGCCACCTTCACAGCTTTCAGTCCTGCCACCACAGTTTTGATGCCACCGCTGAGCTGCACCATACTCATGAGGGCGATGCCGCTGTTTGCTATCCATTCCACATAAGGTGCGGAGGTGCTGGCTATTGAGCCTGCCCAATCCATCATGGCGTGCATTTGGTTAGCAAGCGTCTGACGTAGGCTCTCTCCCGTCGATGCCATATTGTCGAAGGCTGCGTCTATCTCTCCTGCGGAGTCTGCCATCGCTCCAATGTTCTGCGAAAACTTTTCCTTTTGTTCGCCCGTCAGCGAACCAAGCAGTCGCATTGCTTCAGCACTGCCGAACAACTGTCCGTAAATGGTTTGGCTCAACTGTCCGGTCTTTGCCGAATACTCCTGTATGCTTGCATCCAAACCGAGCAGGAAGTTCTCTAAACCACCAGCAGCCTGAATACTGGCAGCATTAAAGCCGATGCCCATCTCGTTGGCTGCTTTCGTAGCTTCCGCAGATGGCTTGATGAGTGAGTTGAGCACGGCAGCCAACTGAGTGGATACTTCCGCCGTGTTACCCGTCACACCCGTTGTAGTGGCGAACACAGCCATCAGCTCGTCCATGGAGACACCAAGCTGCGACGCACTACCACTCACACGGGGCAGTGCCTGCGCCAACTGCTCAAAGCTGGTCACACCGTTCTTGGCTGTCATCTGTATCTTGTCTTGGATGTTTCCTGCCTGATCCCATTCCAGACCATAGTTCTTGATGAGCGTGGAAGTAACGGTCACCGTCTCTCCCAAGTCCGCAATACCACCAACCGCACTACGACTCGACTTGTTGAGGAACTCTATCCAGTTATCCTCGGGCACACCATTGGATATAACCTGGTATAAGCCGTTGGCAAGTTCCTCACGCGCAAGCGGTATGGTCTTGCTCAGTTCCGTTATCTGACCAGTCAGTGCTTCAAACTCGTCCCCACTCTTTCCTGCCATGGTGTTGGCACTGCGCATGGCGGTCTCAAAACTGTCGAAAGGTTCGGCAAGTCCGCCCACCATGTCGCTGAGGTCACGGATCGAGCGGACGGCAGTCTCGAACACGAGGCTCTTGTCTGCCATCTCGCGCAGTCTGTTGCCAGTGGCCACAGCGGTATTCCCCACCTCGGAGAGTATGTCGTCAAGACCGTCGGCTTCCACTGTCAGACGTTTCAGGACACCACCGTCCTCGCTCTTGATGTTTATTCTAAATTCTACTGCTTTTGCCATTGTCTTTTCTTATTTCAGTCCGTAACGTTTCTTGGCTGCCTCAAAGCGTGCATTAAACTCGTCCTTGCTCACTTCCTCACGCTTTTCTTCCTGCTTTTCATCCCAAGGGAACGGCAGAACGTCATGCGCTTGGAGATTGCTTTTTGCATAGGGCTGGATGGCAAAGAGCGCCAGCACCCTTGTGCGTTCCCACTCGTTGCGCTCCGCATCACGCTTGGCTTCCGCCCATCGCTCCCATGCCTTGTAAAACTCAAAAGGGGTACATCGTTCAAAGTCTTCTCTGCTCATCCCGATGCACCCCAATGCCATACCCAACAGTTCCTCGACGCTTACTTCTTTTCCGCCTGGTTGGTCGTTTTTTTTTCTTCACCGCCCATATCCTCGTAGAAGGAGTTCGCTGCGTCGGGCTCCATAAGGTCAGCAAAACTCTGGAAGTCGTAGTCAAACTCCACCTTGTCTGCATTGCACGCACTTTTCACGCAGCAGTAAACAAACAGTACCAGCTCGGAGATATTGGTTTTCTCCAGCTTGCTCACGTCCTTACCGCTCTCATTCTTGAAGCGCACCATTGCGCCCATGGTCACACGGCAAGGGAACTCCTTGTCGCCAACCTTGATTTTTGTCTTTTTCATACACGATGTTGTTATTATTCTGGTAACTGGGTGGTATCGGTTATACCTGTGCCCACTTTCTCCACCTTGCCGCAGTTCTGGAGCGTCAGCGAGTATTTCGCATCGTCGCCAGCCTGTGCGTCAAGGTCAAGGGCGGTGATAAGGTACTTGCCCTTGTAGCCACCGGTGGACTTGCCTGTGCGCTTGTCGCCCTCACGGAGGTTGTATGCTGCCTCCACTGGCTCGCCCTTCATCATAAGGTCCTTTACCTGGTCATACGAGGGCACATCTGACGTGCCGTCCGTAAGCACCACGCCGTCGGCGGTAATCTGTTCGGAGAAACTCTTGATGTACGACTCCTTCCACTTGCCGCCCGATGCCTCCTTGGTTACACGCTCGCCTGTCTCCGCTGATGTGGAAACCTTACAGCCAGTGGAAAATCCCAAAGCATTGCCGCCCATAGAGAGTATCAGGTCAGTTCCGTCTAAAACACTGTGTTCCATAAATCTTCATTGTTAAAATTGTTATTACCGTGCAGACTATTCCGCCTGCAAT
>OQVL01001761.1_pt1 | contig 13094 bp, 23 predicted proteins | sample 1691501 | NCBI WGS metagenome assembly OQVL01 (sample SAMN03418253, study PRJEB22391) | human gut metagenome | biome: human-gut; feature: organic feature; material: feces | host: Homo sapiens | place: Tanzania | collected 2013-01
AAAGATGGCGCGGTATTATTGTACGCTATTACCAAGAATGATAAGGCAATTCTTGTTAAAGGAGAAGATTCCAAGGGAAAGGCTCAGTTATGTACCTATAATCTAGATGGTACAAGCGCCGACGGTGATGAAGAGAAGCGAATTGTCGGAAAAGTTATAATGACAAGAGACTTTGAATACAAGATTGTTTATTTTGGAGAAAAAGAATAAATTTATGATAAATATATTTGAAGACGCCAAATTTGGCGATATATTTGTTGATGCAGACGGAAGAGAAATGAAATTCGTCATGTACGATGAACTTGGAGCCAGATTATTAGAAGGCGATAAGGGCACAAAACAATGGTTGTGGAGATATAATTTAGACGGAACAGATGCTTTTGGAGAGGTTAAGATTTGGCGCAAGGGACACTTGTTGACTAAAGAATATTTGCTTAAGAAAGGCTTTTTGAGAGAATTTGATGAATTGTTGAACCTTGAAAATTTTGTTAGTCCAAATAAGCAGATAATAGTATGGCGCAATCGTGACAACGCACCGTCTCTATATGGTTGGTACGCAATCATAAATAAGGATGACTACACTCGTGGCACTTTGTACCTTGCATATGTAGATCAATTTGAAGCATTTTTGAAACTTTGTGGAGTTGAGTTATGACAGACATTTTTAAAAAAGCGAAATTCGGGGACAGGTTTACCTGCTTTGAGGACGGAGGAGAATACGACTGCGTTTTCTTGGAGAGGATGGATGTCGGAGACAGTTGTCCTCCGAGATATAAATTGGCAAGGAATATAGATGTCAAATATGAGGACGGCGGAGAGAAGAGTTTTTCGGCGGAGATTATTGCCGATAAGGACGGAAAGGTCTATGAGGGATGTGCGGTCGGACTGTCAAGGACATTCATCGTTGCATCGTTGGTCCAACTTGTTCCGAATTATTCAGTAATGAAGCGCATACCCCGTGATGTAGGATATTATCAAGGGGGAATGGATGATCATTGGAGATGGGAGAGCCCGCATTCGATCATGGTCAACAAAAAGCGCTCAACTGAGGAACTTTACGAACTATATTTGATGTGCAGGGAAAATTGCGATGATGACCTTGCCGATATTAAAGGCACGGAGGATACATCTGAAAATGAGGTTGAGGTCGAGGAGGATATGAATGAGGTGGGCATTAAAGATAAAGAGCTTTTGTCACTAATCGAAAACAGTGTCCATTTTAATTTAGAGCATAATTTTTTTAAAAATTTTTGAAAGATGAAAGATACTTTTGAAAATGCAAAATTCGGCGACGTTTTTGTTTGTAGGAACGGGTGGAGATTACTTTTTGTCACCAAAGATGAGGAGAAAGCCCTTCTTCTGAAGCAAGGAACGCCGCACGCTTCGAAAGATATTCTATACACATACAACCTATCAGGAAGGATGATACTTGATGGCGAGGTGTCTGCGGATAGGAATACTGTGATTAGGTTCAGATAGATACCGTTAGTCAAACTGAAACTCAAGAAAATGTCTATAAAAAAGAAATAAATAGATTATCGATCTCGGAAATTTTGCGGTTTCCGAGATTTTTTATATATTTGCAAAAAAGAGAAATTAATTATGACAAACATGAGACAATTTAATTTGGAAGAATATTTGGCGAATCCCAAGAGGAAGATTATTGCACAAGATGGCAGAAGTGTGAGAATTGTTTGCACCGACTACAAATATTCAGTAGATAAGGAATGTATAATTGCACTTGCCAAAGATAACAGCTGCAACAGTGAAACCATAGTTTGTGCCACTAAAGACGGTAGATGCCTTTCTGAAAATAAGAGCGATGTGAATTTATTGTTCTTTGCACCAAAGAAGAAGGTATACCCTTTTAAAGAGGGGGACCGTGTTTTGGTTAGAGATTCTGATACAGTGTGGAACTTTGATTATTTTGATTCTTACAGAGAAGAGTCCTTTTACCCATATATGGGTAGATATGCTCCGCATGAACAGTGCATTCCATTGAATGAGCACACATGGAAATTATTGGGTACGACTGATGAATATAAAGAAGAAACGACGGATTAAAGGAAAATTTTTGCCGACTATGAAAGATACATTTGAAAAAGCCAAAGTTGAAAACAATCCTGAACTGACGGTGGCACAGGCTATATATAGCAAGAACAAGTCGCATCTCTTTAACATTAAGAGATGTAAATCCCTATCGAAACTGATTGAGTGGGTGAAGCGCTTGCTCGATGACTTCAAGGCTGTCAGAAAGCAGTCCAAGGTTAATGCGGACCTTGAAAAGGTGTATGAGGACAATGAGTGGGTGGTGTATGTACCACACAGTCATGCTGCAGCAAAACAAGTTGGAAAGGGTACTAACTGGTCCATCGCGTTTGATGATGACTATTATTACAACATATATAGTGCACAGGGACCTCTTTATATCAATATCCGCAAGTCTGACAATGCGAAGTTTCAGTTTCATTTTGAAACAGGGCAGTTTATGAATTCTAATAAAGGACCTATACAATTAAATAAAATTGGATTGTCCGAGGGCGCTGTTGACTTCTACGCTAAGATTGACTCTACGTTTAACTTCAGATTGAAGTTTGATTGGATGGGAGATTTTAAGGAGGGATTCGCAGCAGTTAAACTAAACGGGAAGTGCAATTTCATCAACACCGAGGGGAAGCTTTTGTCTCGGCAGTGGTTTGATTGGATGGGAGCAATCGAGGATGGATTTGCCGATGTTAAAATAAACGGTAAGAGGATTTATATCAACACCGAAGGGCAACTCTTGTCTACACGTTAGTTTTGGCAAACGGAAATTTTATTATTTCTGAAATCTTTGATATATTTGCAATATGAAAAATATAAAATATGAAAGCAATTAATATAACAGAAAAAGAAGTACAGGCAGCTTTTAGCGCGGCTAAGAGCGAGGAAACTAAACAGGTACTTACTGCTCTTTTTGGACAACAAAAGAAAAAGATGAAGCCCACTATAGATAACTACAAAACGATCAAAACATATGAAGATGCTTGTGAAGCTCTTAATTTGGCGCCAATTTACTCCGACCTTGCCAAAGATGCCGACAGGACCATATGTCAATATTCAGAAGCACAGAGGCAATATGGTTATATAATGAAACTGCCAAAGCATACACTAGCCCTTATGAAACTTGAGATCATCAGTCGTGCTCTTTGGGGACGTAAATGGGAGCCTAAACCGCATGCATATGGAATAGCAGAGTTATTCTATCCGTGTTTTACTCTCCTGACTAATGATACCCTTATCACCCTTAATGAAAAACAGAGAGATACTCTTATAACTACTTCAAATGGGAAGTTCGGTTGTCTGGATACGAGATCTAACCCCTCATTTGTAGCTACGTACTTTGGGTTCCGTTTGTGTCAGGAAACTGAAGAAAAGGCAGAATATTTTGGACAACAGTTCATTGAGTTGTGGGCTGAATATCTATTTAACTTTGATTAAAATAACGCTTATAAATTATGAAAATTACATTTCTTAAAAAGATTAAAGAGTATTTGTTTGTTCGGCATATAACAAATTATAGTTTTATGGTTGGAAAATTAGGCTATTGTAGCCACACCAAAAATGAACGCATTAACTTTTACGTGTTGACGTTTGGTAGTTGGTTCAACAAATGGTTTCTTGAACGTATTGAACTTGTTATATGGGCAAAAGATAATCTTCCCCGCATTGCAATATCAGGACCTAAACATATATTTTGGTGGTTTTTGAAAACATCGAAAGATAAAAATGATTTCTCGTATAAAAGGTTCCGTATAACTGAAAATGATCATGTTTTTTGTGGCTAAAAAGAATAGAGCATATTCTTAATTGAAAGTTTTTTGTTTATATTGATTTTTTATATATTTGCAAAAAGAAAATTTATTTTTGTTTGATTAATTATGGCGAAGATAATTTATAAAGAAAATTGCAAGAGCAAAAATATCATTGAATGTATCGAGGGCATTGAAATTGAACTGCTTAACGGTCAGAAGGCACTTATCTATCCAAAGTACTCAGAAAAGATGTTACTTCCGACATATAAGATAGCATCTTGGAACGCAAAGGAAATCAGTGAGATTGATGCTCTAAAGAAAGAGTACAGTCATTTGGCAACTGAAGAGCTCTTGAGATGTGGAAGTCCTGCTGCTGAACATGTCAGCAATTTTCATTCAGACAAATATGGGGTATTCAATCTACCTACACTGCTTGCTGCTATGGAGATTCAGAGTCAGAAAGAGGACATTGATGCAATGGCGAAGACAATCAAAGGAACGGACTTGCTTCATGATTTCATCAGTTGTGCTTGGTCTTGTTCACGGCACCACAAGGACACTGGTTGGCTTGCGAGTGGCAACTATGGTTCTGCCAGCAGTTACTACTTGTCAAGCAGAAGGAGGTATCTCTTAAGAAAGTGGCAGGAGAGAAGACGGAAGAGTTGGCAAATGCATGTGGACTTATTGTGCGTTATAAGGATAAGATAAACACAAAGACTGTCAATGGTGACGCACAGGAATTTTTGGATAATTGCAGCTATACCGGAATTGCAGGATACGGTAAACATAAATAGAAAAATCATGGAACAATTTAGTTTAGAACAGATAAACAAGCTTGTAGCAGGGTGTGAAAAGATTAGGAAAGATATGACCGAAATTACTCGCCAACAAGAGGCACAAAATGATGCATTTGAGCAAGAGTTATATGATAAAGGAAAAGAGCTTTCAAAAATTAAGCAGGCAATTAGTGCCCACAGTATCAGCATTTTGGAAGCAGCTTTTCCAAAAAATTTCAAAATTGTTGATTTGAATGAAAATTTGGCGGTAATATGCAAAACGAAAAACATTTCTTTTAAAGATGATAAAATTGTAGTAGTTTTTGATAAATTGTACTTCAGTCGTTATGGTAAAACAAACACGCAATTTTCAATATATAAAAAAATAGATTCATGGTATTTTAATGATCTTGACGAGATATTAAATTACATAAAGGATAACCTTCAAGAACTAACAGAAGAAGAATATAATGAATGCAAAAAGAAAATATTCGAAACGGCATCAAATATAGTGTAGAAAATCTTTATCCCGTGATAAAATAGGACTAAAATTTGAAATAAAAAGGAAATGATTATGAAGCAATTTAATTTAGCAGAGTATTTGGAGAACCCTAATAAAAAGATTATCACAAAAGATGGCAAAAGTGTAAGAATCCTTTGTGCTAATAGAGAGGGATGGGAGAAAAAAATAGGGAACAATATACGTGATGGCAACGAAAAAACGGTAAATTCATAAAATACTGGACTTTAAGTGAAAGAATCCTAAGTTTAAGAGGTATAATATAATAGACATACTTATTAGACTTAGGATTTTTATTATGATAAACTTTGCCAAATTCAATTCGCTCGTAGAGATAGCGCTGTATTTCGACACTCCAAAGAAATGCAAGGAAGCCATCGCCCAATCACGTTGGGCTGACGGTGATGTGGTCTGCCCATATTGCGGTAAGCACCATTGCTACACCCGCAGCGACGGCAGGTTCATCTGCGGCAAGTGCCACAAGAGCTTTTCCGTCTTGGTGGGAACCATATTCGAGAACACCAAGATAAGCCTCGTCAAATGGTTTATGGCAATGTATCTTATCAGCAGCCACAAGAAAGGAATATCGTCACACCAATTGTCCCGAGACCTGAACATCACGCAGAAGACCGCATGGTTCATTCTCCATAAGGTGCGTACACTTTTTGCTCAGGATGATTCCGTCGCACTTGAAGGCGAGGTGGAATTGGATGAAATGTATCTCGGCGGCAGGGAGACGAACAAGCACGAGTCCAAGAAGACCGCAAACACTCAGGGACGCTCCACCAAGACCAAGACTCCCATATTCGGCATGGTTACCCGCAAGGGCTTTGCCCACGCCTTCGTGGTAAAAGATGTCAAGTCGGAGATACTTAAACCATACATTCAGCAGTTCTGCGCAGACCATGCTCACCTGTTCACTGATGAACTGATATCATATTCCGGTCTTGGCAAGATGGGATATGCACATGATGTGATCGAGCATGGTAAGAAGCAGTTCTCCAATGGAAAAGGTGTTACCACCAACAGCATTGAAGGCTTTTGGGGACACTTCAAACGCATGGTGTTCGGCACCAATCATTTTGTTTCCAAAGCATACCTTCAAAGATACGTGGACGAGGCTGTTTATCGCTACAATACGAGGTATATGAAAGAAGCCGATAGGTTCTCATACATGTTCGATAAGGCTATCGGCAAGGTTCAGTATAAGGATGCCAAGATTCAAGACGTGGTTTAGATGTATTTATTTCGTATATTTAAGGAAAACAAACTATTTATAAGTATGAAACATATAGGAGATATGCTTATCAGCGAGTCTATAAGTCCTGATAAGAATTATGCAAAAGTTGAGAATGGTGAGGTAGTCGTGGTTTTGAACGAATACACCAAGCGGCATGGCTATATGCCAATTAGCGAAGCAAAAGAGTTCGCCCATTCAATTCTTGATGCTATATATAAAAAAGAAGAAATGATTTTAGAAAATGGTAACAATCACAACAGATGCAATAAATGATGTTTTGAGATATTACCTGAATGTATCTAAGCAATATCCAAATACTTGGTTACGAGCTGATGTTTATTCTCAGACAGACAAAGTTATTGATGATATTCAAACTACCGCAGAATATATCACGACGCATGCCTTAGCCAAGCAGCAGACAATGAATCCCTTGTTGTCTCAATTGCAGGCTAACGGCATGGTTGAAGCGACAACACAGGATAAGAAGTGGAGTTTCACGTTGCGGCATGATGACGATGATGGTGTCTATTATGTAGATAATGCGGTCCGTGGGGCAAACATGAGTAATCGTGCCTATCGTAGAGGTACCGCAACGCCTAATGCTCCATTATCAATGGATGACAGAAATAACCAAAACAAGAAAATACTAAAAGAAGAGGATATCCGCCAAGCAATCAAGGAGGTCTTGCAAGAGCTTAATTTCTCACTTCTCATGGAAAAGCTATATAACCCAAAGACGGAGCCGATGATTGATTATGAACTCGGCGAATATGATGTCCTTGACGGCTCATTCCGTCGCCAAATCCTCGATGACCTCAAGGAGAAAGGCAAGGTCTTAGATATTCGGATGTACTCGAATATGCGGAAGGGTGGCAATGAAACGTATGCACTTTATTTCAGAGACGACAATAAAAAGTATTTCTTCACGAAGATACTTGACATAGAGGGTGAAAAGTATCTTCGTGTCAAGGCAATTCCATGGAAATCCGTTCCGCCTATTATTTGGAAAGATGCAAAGGCTTTTGCCATTGCTGTGGCAAAGGAGCGAGCTCGTCATTTGCGACAGGAAAATTAAGATCTCTGAATGCGGCATCGTTTATCGCTCTTGAATTGCAGTCTTTGCACACAGGCGTTATATAAGGGTTTCCTTCATTATCTTCTACATGAGCCCCCACTATATTACCCTTAGATTTATAACAACATGGGCATTCAAATGATGATGGCACCTCTTTTTCAGACTGTCCTTTCCACTTTTTCCAATAATCCATCCATGAATCATAGCCATATTCGGAAGCATTGCCAAATTTTTTGTTTGAGCCTTCCATATGGTGAACCATGATGGAATTAGGATACATAAGATGATGGGCTTTCTCAATCTTAGAGGCATTATCCAAGATACACATTTTACAGTACAATTAGTTCACTAAGTAATCGTTAAAAAATAACTTGAACTTTTTTGGAAATACATTCACCCCATTGAGAACTTGTATGATTGGAAAGAAATCGCATCTCCAAAAAAGGCTGAAAAAATACAGTTAAATAATTGATTATCAAATAGATAAAGTTGCAAAACTGGAGAAAATTTCGTAACTTTAAATACTTTCCTACGGTATTTTAAATGATTACGAAAACTCCTCCAGAAGTGCTTACAACCCAAAAGAAGTTGTTTATGTCTACGCTCAACGAATACCAGAAGAGACAATATCTCGGAACTGAGGCTCTCGCCTTGGGTAAACGCGGCGTGGACAAAGTTAGTCAATTTTTCGGCGTGAGCAAAAACACAGTTTACAGTTCCATTGATGAAATCAATTCCGGTTATACTCCTGAACCAGGACGCATGCGTCGATCTGGCGGAGGAAGAAAGCCGGAACTGAACAAGCATCCTGAATGGTTTGAAACACTCAAATTGGTCATTGAACCTCACACTGCTGGTCTTCCTCAAGATGGAGATGTCATCTGGATTTCCTTGAGCGTGCCTATGATTACTCGCAAAATGTCCAAGGAGGGATGCAATTTGTCCGAATATCTTGTCAGACAAATGCTTAAGCGGATGGGATACAGACATCGGTCTTTCAAAAAAGATCTTCCTATGAAGGATGTCAAGGACAGGAATGCTCAGTTTCTGAATATTGCAGACATCAGAGAAAAGGCATCTGCGATAGGCCTTCCAATAATCAGCATCGACACGAAGAAGAAGGAACTCATCGGAAACTTCAAAAGGGACGGAAAAGTCTTGGCACTTGGCCAGCCGAAATCCTTCGACCACGATTTCGGAACATTCTCCGATGGCCAGATTGTCCCTCACGGAATCTACGATGTGACAAAGAATGTGGGATACATGACGATAGGCACGAGTCACGACACCTCCAAATTTGTCTGCGACAATATAGAAAGGGTATGGAATCAGCACCTGCGGGCACAATATCCTGACGCTAATACCATAGTCGTTCTGTGCGACGGCGGAGGTTCCAACTCCATCTCCCATCGCATTGTCAAACAGGACCTTATGGATCTTGCTTCCAAACTTGATATGAATCTTCTTGTTATGCATTACCCTCCATATTGTTCAAAATACAATCCAATAGAGCATAGACTGTTCTCGCAGATAACCCGAAGTTGGAGCGGTGCTCCGCTCCTATCACTCGAGGATGCAGCCAGACGGGCTGCCGAAACCACGACATCTAAAGGACTTACAGTGTATGTTGACATCAATAACAAAACTTATGATATACAAAGATCGATTGACGAATCCTATGACGACACTCTTACGAAAAGAGTCGTTTTCCAAACAGTATTATCAAAGTGGAATTACCTCGTCAAAAGGTCTTAATTTTTACCAAGTTATTTTTTAATGTTTACTAAGTTAAAAAGAAAATCTCAGAGAAGTTCAAACTTTTCTGAGATTTTAGTGTTTTTATATGGGGTACAGTGGTGGCTCTATTGCCAACAGGTATATCGTTCCCAAAAAATAATAGCACTTGTAAACATTAAGGGTAAAGAGGAAGTTTATATATATTTCCCAAACGGGCGATATCTCGATTCAAGAGAAACTACGCTTGATTTGTTCTTACTAACGGAAGATGAGGAAAAAACTGACACATCTATGACAACAGCAGAAACTGCTTGGGGAAGAACAAGAATAAAACAATTTAGCTTAGAAGAATACTTGAATAATCCGCAAAGGAAGGTTATTACAAGGGATGGCAGAAATGTAAGAATTATTTGTACGGATAGAAGAGGTCTCTACGTAAAACCAATTACGGCATTGATTACAATACCAAATGGCGATGAAATTATTAAAACCTATTGGGAAAATGGGGTGGCGACACAGGGCTATGAGGACAATCCGAATGATTTATTCTTCGCAACGGAAAAGAAAACTAAATGGCTAAACGTATATACAGATGATGATAAAAATCCTATTGCTGGTAGTTTTTTTGAATCTGAAGAAGAGGCTATTGAAAATAAATCAACAGGATACACTTATATTGCTACTGTTAAAATAGAGGTGGAGGAATAATATGACAGATAAAGAATTAATACAATTTCTTAAAAAGAATTTAACCGTTGAAGTCAGTCATCCGGAACATGTTATTGGTCGTTGGGACCCTTATATGGATTATAGTACTTATATGGAGTCAGACGAACACAATATTACAGTAGAAATCAAACTATGCGGTGAATTAATTTGTAAAGACACATCTTATTTATGTTAATTATAACAAACGAAGATAAAATTTACTACTAAAAACAACAGTTATAATAACTGAAAAACTTAGAATGGGAGGAGTAATATGAAGCAGTTTAGTTTAGAAGAATACCTAGAGCATCCAGACAGAAAAGTCGTGACAAGAGATGGTAGAAGTGTTAGGATTATTTGTACGGACAGAAACGGTTTGAATATAAAACCAATCGCAGCATTAATCACAATACCAAATGGCGATGAGATTATTGAAACCTATTGGGAGAATGGAGTAGCCACACGTGGATACGAAGATAACCCGTATAATTTATTCTTCGCAACAGAGAAGAAAAGCGGATGGTTAAACGTATATACAGATGATGAATATGAACGTGGATGCCATTTCTCTGGGGGTATTTTTAATACCAAAGAGGAAGCGTTGGAACATCTATCGTCTCGGTATACTTATGTTGATACGGTTAAAATTGAATGGGAGGAATAAATTATGATTTTTGAAGCAGAATTCAGTAATGAGAAGTGGGAACTTCCAGAAATCCTTAATTATGAGGAATACAGTTATAATAAGTCGTGTGCATGCAATGAGTGTAATTATTCTTTGACACATCCTTATTCCTATAGAGAGGGAATTGTAGGGTACTGCTCTACTGATAATGGACACTTTATTTGTTTCGTATGCCCTAAATGCGGTTCCAAATACAGATACCACTTTTCAAGGGCTGGTGAAAAGTTTGGAAATTTGGAAGGGTGGAAAGAAGATGTGGCAATGGCGTTGTCCTTAGGAAATTATGAACATTTTAAAGTTAAATAAAATATGAGTGAATTATATTGGATTAGCGTTATTTCTAATCTACATGTTATATTTCAAGTACTTTTTATTATTAGTGTTTTCTTGAGTGTTGCTCAAATAATGGCTATTATTATATGCGGAGATGAAGCGCCTGAAAATGCGGGCAAGCATACAAAATTAAGTATAATTACGGTTTTTATTTTTGGATTAGGCATGATTCTTACACCAAGTAAAGATGAAGCCTACCTCATTTATGGGGTTGGACCCATTGTGGATTATTGTAAATCCAATTCCAAAGTAAAAGAAACCCCCGACAAGGCGATAGATGCACTCAACAGATACTTAGATAGCATTAAAAATGATGAAAAAGGAGGCAAATAAATATGGAACAATTTAAAAAAATGCAATTGCATCCCAAAAAGAAAACTGGTTGGGTAAACGTATATAAAGATTATGACGATACTACTATTATCGGTGCAGTACATGACACTGAAGAAGAAGCTATGTCTATCAACAATGACTCACTTACTTACGTAGATACTATAAAAATTGAATGGGAAGAATAATATAAAAGAATTTGAATTATGGGTATAATTATTTTATTTGTCTGTGCATCAATTGCATTGGCGTTTTTGTCAGGTATGCTGTGTATGATAATGAGTGATTCTTGTGTTTATGATGACAGTTCTGCACTTTGGTTTACAATTACTATACTTGGTCTTTTATTAAGCATTGGGGTTTCTACAAGTGTAATACAGAAATATTATGAGACAAAATATGAGAAAAAAGAATGGTCGTCAGTCAAATACAATCTCAAAAAGAAAGTCATTACTATTGAAGAAGACAACACTATTACATTAGACACAGTTTACACATTTAAGCGCAAATAAAGAATAATTTAATATATGAGAAAATGACAAAAAGAGAAATGGGATTTTGTTTTGAGTTGGCACGGTTCATGTGTTGTGTTACCCCAATAGTATAGAAATAGGAGGAGCCATCTCTCAACTAAAAGATATGATAAGAGAAATAACAGAAGGGCGCATGCCAATTAGAAAACAAGTATTTGAGTTGTTCTCGATATGGCTTAATTCGAGGATGGATTGCAGATGACTGCGGATTTGCTAAGGATTATTATTTGAATTCATCTAATTGGTGTGTCCCGACTATACTCTACAGATAATGAAAATAAAAATTAAGATATTATGACACAAAAACAATTTGAAGAAGTAGTAAAAGTAAATAAAAGGATAGAACAATTAAATAGAGTTTTAGAAGAATTTAAAATGCATGATAGTTGTAGACTTTCTCTTGTATATGGTGGTTATAATGTAGATGGATATTGTAAACTTTACAATGTAAATGCAAAGGTTATAGACTTTATAGAAGATAAATTGAAAGTTTATACAGGCATGTTTATTCAAGAAATTAACAAAGAAATTGAAGAGCTAAATAAGAAAATAGAAGAATTCTAAAATACGAAAAACCTGCAGAAATATGGTAGACGAAAAAACAAAATTTTAAGATGGAGGGCATCTAATAAAAGTAAATATCATGGCAAAAATAATTTATAAAAAGGGGCTTGAAGGGCACAACAGGCTTGAGTATATTGAAGGTATCGAGATTGATATGATGAATGGGCAGAGTGCTCTCATTTATCCCAAATATGCGAATTTACCACTTTTGAATTTTGATAAAATCGGCGATTGGGAAACAAAAGCACTGACACAGACTGAGGCTTTGAAGGTGGGAGACAGCACAAGGGAGATGGATGAACTGCTTGCACTTGGCTCATCTGCTGCGGAATTTGTGCGGCAGTTTAAGAGCGACCTTTACGGGCGGTTCAATATGCCGACATTGCTTGCGGCGTTGGAAATTATATACCATCGGGATGACATTAACGCCCTCGCTAATATTATCGAGGGTGCCGGCAACCGATATGCCATACCTTGGTGGAACGGAAGGACGAAAGACAACTTCGTGGTAAAGGGCGCCAAACCTGCCATAACGAGATTCGTGCCCGGAAGGGAGGGCACGGGATGGACAGACCGCATCGACTCTGTGGTGACATTCTTGAAAGACAACGGATATGCCATGCTCGACAACCATTACGGACTATGGTATGACCTACGCCGCATCGACCACGAAAGAGTGAAGAGAGCCGACGGCGACGTCAGCGCTCCATTCTATGAACAGCCTTTCACCCGCTGCGGCAAGGGCAGGGCGTGGGACGGACTGAGTCTGTATGACCTGACGAAACCAAACCTATGGTAC
>OQVL01001762.1_pt1 | contig 13093 bp, 9 predicted proteins | sample 1691501 | NCBI WGS metagenome assembly OQVL01 (sample SAMN03418253, study PRJEB22391) | human gut metagenome | biome: human-gut; feature: organic feature; material: feces | host: Homo sapiens | place: Tanzania | collected 2013-01
ACGAGAAGATCGCGTCGGTATATCAGGGCGCGGAGGCCAAGGCACTCGCGGATATCGACAAAATAAAAGAATTGTTTGAGTGAGAGAGGGCGGAATAATGACACAGCGGGTAAAAACAGAGGAAAAGGACAGAATTACGGAGCCGGCAATATGGAGCGTGTACGGAAAGGCATGCGGGTCACTGTTGCCATGGGTGTTATTTACTGTATCTGCGTCGGCAGTATCCTGCTATTGTTTGGCTATCAGCCTGAGGCTGCTATCAGCGAACAAGTACTTTGGTGGCCTTCTTGCCCTGTACACGGATATAAAGACCGTTGGCGGGATTGGCTACTCGTACGCCCTGCATGTTGTAGTACACCACGGGAGCATCGGAGTCCTCTACTGTGATGTCGGATACGGCGGAAGACTTTTTGCCCATTACGAGGATGTCCTTAATCTGCCAGCCACCGCATACGGTACCGTCAGCTACGTAGTGGTAACCTATCTGTATCTTCTTGCCTTCGTATGCACCGAGGTCGATGGCATAGTCGTCTACGTATGTCCATTTGTTCATTGCCTCGGGAGCGGGAGCGGCGGTCAGTACGGTCCATTCGGTTGCACCTTCTTCACGTACTGCGATTGTGAAGTACTCGGGGATCTGCGCTACTGTGATGTAGTTATATGCAAATGTCTGCGTAATCGATATGGGTTTGATACGGTTGGTCAGATCGAATACGGGCGAAACTGCGTATGCGTCAGCCGTTTTACCGGTAATCTTAAATGCATTGCCGGTCATACCGAAATCCGAGAACTGCCAGGGATTTTCGCCTTCACCGGCTTCGAAAGTGAAGCCGCTGGCTTCGGTCTTGCCATCGTTTTCGTAAACGATGTCGGCTTTGTCCGTAACGGAGAGTGTATAAGTGGCTTCGCCGGCTTCGTATGTTTCTGTAGCTTCGGTAGCGGCCTTAATAGTGGTTGTGCCGGCTGCAACGAGTGTAACCTCGCCGGTAGCAGCGTCTACGGTAGCAACTTCTACGTTAGAGGAAGTATATACGGCAGCTGCATCGGTGGCCTTGGTCAGTGTGTTTGCGGGAACAGCTTCGCCGAGAGTAGCGTTGATGGTCTCGCTGGCGAAGACCAAGCCTGCATCGGTCTTCTCAGGACCGGCACCTTCATCTGTCGTGATGGTGATATCAGTGAAGCAGAACTGACCGGCTTTTGTTTCGGGGTCTGTACCCAGCGTACACTTATCTCCCACTGTGAGTTTCAGTTCGTTAACAGAACCTGCCCATGCAAAAGATCCGGCAGCCTCTGTTACAGCACCGTCAGAAGCGGCTATATTGGTTTGGCGTTTTTTGCCAGCTTTGGAAATTGTCACGGACACATTGGTCATATTGACACCTGCGGGTGCCGTGATTGTCAAAGAATTTTTCGCATATAAGCGGTAGTCACTCCCAGTCGCATTGTACGTAGGGGCAGTCGAACCAGTGTTTTTGGCTGCCTGGAATGTAAATCCTTCGGCAGTAAACGATGTCTTGTCTGCGTTAAACGTTGTCACTTCTGACATCGTGATTGTGTACTCTTTGGCGAGGGCTGAAGCGCCAACGAGGGCTACAGCAGCGAGGCTGAGTAAAAATTTTTTCATACGATTTGTTTATTGATTAGTATTTGGTTGATGTTATTATATGAATCAATCTGGTTTAATAAGTTCTGCTTTAAAAGGCATGGAGAAAGGCATCCCCTTTGGGGAGTACAAAGGTACTCCTTTTTTACTATAGGCGGACTACATAAACTGTTAAATTTTAGAAAAGTTACGGTATACTTTAGAAAGTTACATTATACTTTGTCCACGACGAGACATATGCACCGTCAGGACTTCGTAAAGATAGTCGACACACTTTATTGCAAATTAGTGTTAACAATTCATAATTATAATTTATATCATTAATTGCTTGAATATTTTTTGATACCTTTGCGTTGTCAAGAAAAGAGAACTAAACTATAGACATCTATCCAATATAGCATCTAAGTACAATAATAAGTGAATCATAGGTTTTAGGAAATAGGCAGCTTGCGAAAGTCGCCTATTTCCTTTTTGTATTCAGATGAATCATATCCGGTCAAACCATCTTCCGTAGCGGTTCACAATCGGCATACCGAGGCTTAACAACACCAAGACCCGCATTATCGGTGTCAAACATTGTCTCGGCCACCGGCCACCTCGCCGTCCCATATCTCATATCCGCCAATTCTTGTCCCTTTGTCGGAATTTCCGTACTTTTGCACCAAAGAAAAAAAAGAAACACACAGACAATTATGGCAAAAGTAGGAGATACTGTGCGCTACCTCAACGCCGTAGGCGGTGGCCGCATAGTGCGCATCGAAGGAAATATTGCCGTGGTAGACGACGACGGCTTTGAAACACCGGTGCTGCTGCGCGAATGCGTGGCGGTATCCACAGACCAAAACACACGCATGGGCGCCGCAATCGAGACGCCGCAACCATCCAAACAAGCTCAACCGGCACAGACAACGCACACAACGCAGCCCGCAATTCCGTCAGAAGCGGCTATAGAGACACCCGGCGGAGACAACCTGAACATCGTCCTGGGCTGGGAAGCCGGCGACCTCCGACACATCGGCGCCTCGGGATATGACTGCTATCTCATAAATGACTCTAACTACTATCTCGATTTTGTCCTGATGGCACAACGCGACGGCGAGGACGTTTGGAACACGATATACGCCGGCACCGTCGAACCTAACATCCAATTGCTCATAGGCGAACACACGTCCGAAGACGTTTCGGCTTTGGACCATATACGTTTTCAGGCTCTGGCGTACAAACAAGGCCGAACGTTCCGGCCCAAGACGCCATTGGACGTATGCATTAATGTAGACACCACCAAGTTTTTCAAGGTACATTGCTTCAGACCCAACGAGTACTTCGACACTCCGGTATTGGCAACAGCGCTGGTCTCCAATGATGTTCCGGCAGATAATGCCGCCAAACGTGCCGATGATACAGCCAAGGCACTGCGGCGCGCCCTCGAGGACAAAAAACGTGCCGACCGCCGTCCGGTGCGCCGGCGTCCGATAGCTCAAACGGAAGATAATGACGCCGACCCGCTGGAGGTGGATCTGCATATAGACAGCCTGCTGGACACCACCGCCGGAATGTCGCCCGCCGATATTCTCAACTATCAAGTGGACACTTTCCGTCGTGTCATGGATGCCAATCTACGCCGCCACGGACGCCGCATAATATTCATCCACGGCAAAGGCGAAGGCAAGTTGCGCCAAGCGCTCATCAAAGAACTGGGACACCGCTACCGCGGACAGGATGTCCAAGATGCTTCATTCCAAAAATACGGTTTCGGGGCCACTCAAGTCACCATACGCTGAGGTGATGAATGTTGCCCATTCCGGAAGATATTAGGACACATGGACTTGCATCTTTAGCACAACATTCAACCGATACGCATATATTATGATATTATACTTCAGCGGCACGGGTAATACACGGTACTGCGCCAAGATATTAGCCAAAGCACTGGGAGACAAGGCATTTGACATATCTCCGCGACGGCGCGACGAATCAATCAGTCACGTCGCCGCATCATCGCGTATTGTATGGATGTTCCCGATATATAGTTGGGGCGTACCGCCGATGGTCGTCGACTTTATGCGCCATGCCGTGATTGACGGAGCGTCCGAAGTACCGCATTACATGGTGGCTACCTGCGGCGACGATGCCGGCAATGCGGCCAAAATGTGGCGCCGCCTCGTATCCGATTGCAAATGGACGCCCCGGTCGGCATATACCGTTCAAATGCCCAATACATACGTATGTCTCCCGGGCTTCGATGTCGACAGCGACGAATTACAGCGTGCCAAAATCGCCGCAGCCCCCGCACACATAGCAATCATAGCCGCAGCCATAATGCAGGACGACCTATCCGCAACGCCTCGCGATATGGTTACGCGCGGACGCTTTGCTCGGCTGAAGACCTCGGTCATATATCCGAGTTTCAAGCACAACGGGGTCAAGCCGCAACGCTTTGCCGTCTCGGACGCATGCACGGGATGCGGAACATGTATGCGCACATGTCCCATGTATAACATTTCGATGAAAGACGGGAAGCCTCTCTGGGGAAACAATTGCGCGATGTGTCTGGCCTGCTACCATCGCTGCCCGGCACACGCCGTGATGTACGGGCACACCACCCGCCACAAAGGCCAATACCGCGGTCCCGAGACAACATAAACAAACTATCAATATCCGGATAAAATACCGCGATACTATTCGTCGCAATCGCTATGTATGTAGTGATGCGGTGCAGAGCACTCGTGCAGCTCGACATCTATGATGAAATGCCGATTGGCCATCCCGGCGATGGTGGTCATCTCATGCGACACAAGCACAATAGTTGTATCACGCGCCAATTCGCGCATCAAATCGTAGAGTTGGGCCTCAAAATGCTTATCTATATAGCTCAAAGGCTCATCCATCACCAATAGCCGCGGATGAGAAATGATAGCACGTCCCAGAAGCGCACGCTGCAACTGGCCGCCCGAAAGCTGACCAATAGGTTGGTCGGCATGCGCTTCAAGTCCGACGCGGCGGATGGTCTCGTCGTACAACCTCCGGCGCTCAACTTTGTCCATATCCAAAGCCAAGAGTCCGGAGCTGATGACCTCGTGCACACTTATGGGAAAATGTGAATCAATCATATTTTTTTGCGGCAGATAGCCGACACGAACATCGCGGTCGCGCGTCACAGTGCCACGCGTGGGTCGCAACAGTCCTAACATAATGCGCAACAATGTGGTCTTACCACCGCCGTTGGGTCCGGTGATGGCAATAAAATCACCTTGGTGCACATCGAAGCCGACATTGCGCAGCACCTCGCGTCCGTCCCAGCTCATACCTACACCGGACAGCGACAAAAGCGCCCCGCCCTCAGCGACACAAGGCTTCGACGACAGCAGATAATTGTCCTTCCCAATCATAGTCCAATGGATTGATGGTTACAATACGGGCTCCAAGCATTTGGTTCATGCTTTGGGCCTGGCGCGAATCATACTCGCGCTGGAAAAACAGCACGCGCACTCCGGCTTCGCGTGCTTCGATGGCAACTTGTGCCATTGCCGTCGGCGGCATTTCCTTATTTTCAAAGCCGACGGATATTTGTCGCAGGCCATAATCGCGTGCAAAGTAGCTCAATGACGGATGCCAAATGGCAAAGGCGCGCGTCGGTGCCGACTTCAGCTTTTCGTTCCAAACGCGGTCCATCGAATCAAGCCTATGCACAAGTGCCTCATACCTGCTCCGGTAGTATTCCTTGCCTCCAGCATCTATGGACAAGACTGCTTCGTACATATTGCGTGCAATGACACGGGCATTGCGCACCGAAGACCACGTATGCGGATCGGCGATATGTTCGTGTCCTTCGCCATGGTCATGCGTATTGTATATCAACGCAATACCTTTGGCACAATCGACAAGACGCACCGTAGACGGAAGCGTCGAAGCCAATGTGGTTTCGAAAGGCATACCGCCAATGATGAAGTACGCCTTGGACTTGTCCACATCCATACGTGCACGCATTGTCGGCTCGAAGGTTTCCGGATTAGCTCCGGACGTCAGCAAGGTCTGCACCTCAAAGCGGTCGCCGACGATGTCTTCCAGTAAAGCTCGCTGAGGCTCGATGCTCACGGTCAGCACCGGGCGTCCGGTCTCCCTGCCGCCGCAGCCGCATAGAACCACGACCATTGCAACAATGGACATGGCCGCCGATAAGAGTCGTATCTTGCTGTTGTCGCTTTTCATAAATGCAAACGGGCTTGCTCGCCTCCGTTTATTCTCCGCAAAGTTACGCATTTTTTTGCTTACCGACCATCGTTCACGTCTTTTGCGTGGTTTGGCTGTGGTTTTTCAGGCATTATGGACAGTAGCTGGATTTTTTTGATTACTTTTGCAGCAATATGGCGCTGAGCTTTTGGCCCGAACAAGGCAAAAGCCTTTGTTCGTTGCGGGCATTTCGACAATAGCACCCATACATCACATTGAAATACAATATAATAACACCACATAATCACATAACATTATGTCTCAGATCACACAAACGGCCACACTGAAGCGGCCCGAAAGCCTCCGCGACAAAGCGTGGGCACGGTGGACAGCCCTCGGACTGTTGGCACTGGCAATGTTCTGCTCTTACATCTTCATGGATATTTTGTCCCCTATCAAGGATTTGATGCAGTCCGAACGCGGATGGGATTCCACCGCTTTCGGCACAATGCAGGGCAGCGAAACATTCCTCAACGTATTCATATTCTTCCTTATATTTGCCGGCATTATCCTCGACAAGATGGGCGTGCGCTTCACGGCCGTACTTTCGGGTACGGTGATGCTGGTCGGCGCAGCCATCAACTGGTATGCCGTCACCGACATGTTTGCCGGCAGTGGCCTGGAAACGTGGTTCAACAACAACCTGAACTACATCCCGGGCTTTGACGAATTGGGCATCTCTCCCTTCTACGAAGGCATGCCTGCCTCTGCCAAGCTCTCCGCTGTAGGCTTTATGATTTTCGGATGCGGCGTCGAAATGGCCGGCATCACCGTCAGCCGCGGCATTGTCAAGTGGTTCCAGGGTCGCGAAATGGCTTTGGCCATGGGCAGCGAAATGGCTTTGGCCCGTCTTGGCGTGGCCACCTGCATGATATTCTCGCCGATGTTTGCCAAGATGGGCGGCACCGTAGACGTATCGCGTTCGGTAGCCTTCGGTGTGGTGCTGCTGCTGATAGCACTCATAATGTTTATCGTCTATTTCTTCATGGACCGCAAGCTCGACGATGCCTCCGAAGAAAAAGACGATCCGTTCCGCATCTCCGACCTTGGCAAGATTTTGCGTTCCAGCGGCTTCTGGCTTGTAGCGCTGCTGTGCGTACTCTATTACTCAGCCATCTTCCCATTCCAGAAATACGCCGTCAATATGTTGCAATGCAACTTGACGCTTGACGCTCCGGCAGCCGACAGCTTCTGGGCTTCGGACACGGTAACCGTCATCCAGTATGTCATCATGATTGTCGTGGCCGCCGGCTCGTTCGCCTTCAATTTCAGCAAGAACAAGGCAGTCAAATACAGCCTACTGACAGTGGCCATCATCGCGCTTGTCACTTACTGCTTCTTCGGCTATATGCGTCAGAGCGCAGCCGCAATCTTCGCCGTATTCCCATTGCTGGCCGTGGGCATCACCCCGATTCTTGGCAAATACGTGGACTATAAGGGCAAAGCTGCATCGATGCTGGTCATCGGCTCGGTGCTGCTGATACTGTGCCACCTGACCTTCGCCTTTGTCTTGCCTATGTTCAAGGGTAGCCCCATAGGCGGCGTATGCGTGGCCTATGCCACCATCCTTGTGCTGGGCGCCTCGTTCTCGCTCGTCCCCGCTTCGCTGTGGCCCAGCGTACCCAAGTTGGTTGACTCCAAAATCATCGGTTCGGCCTACGCTCTCATCTTCTGGATACAGAACATCGGCTTGTGGCTGTTCCCCCTGCTTATCGGCAAGGTTCTGGACGCCTCCAATCCCGCGCTGGTAGAGGCCGTCAAAAGCGGCGCCATGAACGCCGAGACGGCAGCCGTGTCCTACGACTATACCAACCCGCTGCTGATGCTCGCCTTCCTCGGCGTGGCCGCCCTGGTATTGGGAATGGTACTCAAAGTCATTGACCGCCGACAGCACCTCGGCCTCGAATTGCCCAACGTCAAAGGCGAAACCGCCAAGACGGAAGAGGCCGAAGCCGTTGAAATTTAATGACAGCCTACGCAAAAATGACATTCTTAGCCGAATACAATACAATGAAACGACTACTGACAGCCTTAGCCCTCGCATTGGGCATAGCCGCCACTGCCGCCGCATCGCACCCGGCAGCACCCAAACGCGAATTCCGCGGAGGATGGATGCACACCGTGTTCCAAGGCCAGTATCTGCGCAAAGGCACCGTCGAGCTGCAAAAATATCTGATTTCGCAACTTGACAGCCTTCGTTCCGCCGGATGCAATGCCATACTCTTTCAAGTACGTCCCAGCGCCGATGCATTCTACCCCAGTAAGTTGGAGCCGTGGAGCCGCTTTCTCACCAAGGGCGGCAAAGCGCCCTCTCCGTACTGGGATCCATTGCAGTTCATGATTGAGCAATGCCACAAGCGCGGCATGGAACTGCACGCATGGCTCAACCCGTATCGCGTCACCACCACCAAGAACGAGAAGCTGGCGCCTTCACACCTATACCATCGCGAGCCATGGCGATTCGTCACCTACAAGGGCGATGGCAAGATGTATTTCGACCCCGGACTGCCCGAAAACCGTAAGTTCATCACCGAAGTGGTCATGGACATCGTCAACCGCTATGACGTCGATGGAATACACTTCGACGACTATTTCTACCCCTATCCGGTGGCAGGCTACGAATTCCCGGACGATACCTCTTACGCCAAATACGGTAAGGGAATGAACCGAGGTGACTGGCGCCGTCAAAATGTGGATTTGCTCATCGAGGAAATTCACAACGCCATCACTTCGGGCACAAAACCCTGGGTGCGCTTCGGCATCAGCCCCTTTGGCATCTGGCGCAACAAGTCCAGCGACCCGCGCGGCAGCGATACCAGCGGCCTGCAAAACTATGATGCACTATACGCCGATGTATTGCTGTGGTCCGAAAAAGGATGGATAGACTACCTGTTGCCCCAGCTATATTGGGAGCTGGAACACAAACGCGCTTCGACACTCGTATTGGCCCAATGGTGGAACGACAATGCCGGTCCACGCCACATGTACTTCGGTCAGGATGTACACAACATCATGAAGCACAAAGACCTGGCTCCGTCTACCGACCCGACGCAGCTGCACCACAAGGTGGACCTGTCGCGCTCTCTGCCTAATGTTCAAGGCAATTGCTGGTGGCCTGCATACGCCATCACTGCCAACGTAGGCGGCGTGGCCGACTCACTGGCTCGCGACATACAAGCCACACCGGCACTGCCTCCGACTTATCCGTGGATATGCTCCGATACACCCGTGGCCCCTGCAAACCTGCGCCGCGCCACCTCCGGTCGTCCTTGCGCCATCAAATGGGATGTACCACAGGCTCGCGGCACCGTCATGGATGCCACCCATTTTGTAGTATACCGCTTCCCCAAAGGCTCCAAGAGTACACCTATCGATGATCCCAAATATATCGTCGATGTCGTATACTCAGATACTTACATGGCTGATAAACCGGGTATTTACGTTGTCACTGCCGTCAACCGCACAAACAACGAGTCGTCCCCCTCGCAACCTTTGACGATCGAATAATTCCGAGTCCTCACAACTCGATACCTCTATGGAACTCATCACTATTGTCGTCCCGGCTTTCAATGCCGCTCCCTGGATTGCCGAATGCCTTGACAGCATCCTCGCGCAGTCTTTCGACGACTGGCAGGCGATAATTGTTGATGACGGTTCCACAGACACAACAGCCGACATAGCAGCCGAATACGCCCTCCGAGACAAGCGTATTCGGCTGATGTCGCGTCCCAACGGCGGACCATCGGCGGCACGTAACACCGCGCTCGATGCCGTGTGCACCGAATACGTCACCTTTGTCGATGCGGACGACATTTTGCACCCCGAAGCGCTGCAACGGCTTATGGACCTCGCCGACCGACATCCGGACATCTCGGCCGTGGCGTGCTGGTACACCACACAGCCCTTTGATGCGAACCCATTGCCCGAGGCACGGCCACAAATATTATCGGCACGCGATGCCGTCATCGCCACCCTGCGGAGGCGTCCTTATCACGAGCCTATGTCGTGCGCCAAAGCCTTCCGTTCGGACCTTTTCAATGGCTTGCGCTACACCGAAGGACGGCGCTACGAAGACTTGGACATCTTCTACAAACTGTATTGGCGCGCCGGGGCAATAGTCCACGACACATCTCCCATATATTTTTACAGACAGCACGCGGCCAGTTTCATTCACCATTGGGACAGCCACCGTGCCGATGTCCTCGATGTTACGGATGACATCGTGACTTGGGGCAAAGGATTGGGCGATTCAGCCATCGTAAGCGCCGCTATGGATAGGCGTCTATCGGCTCGTTTCAATATCTTGGTCACCGCCGCACGCACGCTACGTGCCATACGACACATCACAACTCCGACCGATAACGACGCGAAGCGCACAGCCCCCGACGGCGACGTCACGGCATTACAGACCATTATATCGCGTTGCCGCAAGGACATCAATGCCGACCGCAGGCGCGCGCTACGGGACATCCATACCCGCCTGCGCAACCGCCTCGCCCTACTCGTCCCCACAGTCATCCTTTGCCGCCTCTGACAAGCGCGGCGCATTAGCACCTGAATACAGTCCGGCTCCATCGGTACAAAAAAAAACGGTTTGAGCCTTGGCTATCTGCTTTAATTTCGGTACTTTTGCATCATCATACTTACTGCAAACGCGACACACTTGCCTCACCGATGATATGACTATGCTTCTATGGTCATGTCATGTATAGGTGTCAGTTGTGTCTGTGCATCCACACTTATACAACACTTCATAATTATGTATTTATTCAATTGTGTGCGTCTTTCCCGGGCAAAAGCTCTATTGACCTCGGTATTTGTAGCCCTCGCGGCCGCCTTATCGTATGCGGCCGAGCTTTCGGGGACATTACCTCTGCTGCACATCGACACCGAAAACGGCGCGGCAATCACCTCCAAGGAAGATTACGTGAACGCCTCGCTATACCTCGATGCCAACGGCGTGAGCGGCGTAGAGCCGGTCGGCAGCGCCGATGCACCGGTATCGCTGAGAATAAAAGGTCGCGGCAATTACACTTGGACCGGATTCGACAAGAAACCTTACCGTCTGAAATTTGACAAGAAGGTATCCATTCTTGGAATGAAAAAAAACAAGCATTTCGGTCTGCTGGCACATGCGGATGACAACCTCGGCTTTTTGCGCAACGCCGTGGGTTTCGAACTCAGCCGTAAACTTGGGCTGGCGTGGACTCCGACGGCCGAGCCGGTTGAAGTTCTACTCAACGGCGAATACATCGGTCTGTATTTCCTCACCGAGCTGATACGCGTCGACCCGGACCGAGTGGACATCGTCGAACAAGCGGACAACGCCACCGATGCCGAAGCTGTCACCGGAGGATGGCTCGTTGAAATAGACAATTATGATACCGATCCGCACGTCGAAATCACAGAGGGTAACGGCGAAAGAATAATCTTCACCTACAAGACCCCCGAGATTCTGTCTTCGGTCCAAGGCTCTTACTTGACTTCTCAGATGACGGCCATAAATGCCGCAATATACACATCGGACAAATCCTCGACCGAATGGGAGAAATACGTGGACATCGATGCACTTGCACGTTACTACGTTGTTCAGGAAATCCTGGACGACTGCGAGTCGTTCCACGGCAGTTGCTATATGCACAAGCAATTAGGCAACGATACCAAATGGGTATTCGGCCCGGTATGGGACTTCGGCAACGCATACCAACGAGGCACTTCGCAGTATATCTGGGACAGACCGACATTCAACCAAACATGGATTGGCGAAATCTACAAATTCCCGCGTTTCCAAGCCAAGGTCAAAGAAGTATGGCGCGAGTTTTGCGCCAAGCATTACGCCGATACCAAACGCTATATCGGCACATTTGCCAATAAGATCTCGGCTGCGGCATCGGCCGACGCCGCACGATGGCCGAACTACGGCAACAGCAACGAACAGGCTGCGGCAAATTCGTTCCTCTCCAAATTTGTATCCAAGTCCAAATGGCTCGGACAACAATGGGAATACGAACCGCCGCGTGATTGGTCCGACTATACGGTGTATCTGCGCGGCAATCTCAACGGCTGGGGCTTGTCCAACCCGATGACGTACAACCCGGACGGGACTTTTTCTATCGAAAGCATCGACCTTCACGAACAATTCAAACTTGCCACCGAAGACTGGAACACCATTGACCTCGGCTCCAACGGCGAAGCCGTCATCCCCAACACCCCTTACGTGCTCAAAGATAAGGGCGCAAATATGACACTCAAGGACAATGCATCCATATCCAACGCCAAAATCGTACTGAATCCAAGCACCAAAACTATGACCGTAATAGACCCCGCTGCAGTGAACGACATCCAAGTCGACGGCTCGCAATGGTCCATCGTCGAACATACAATACACGCCGACAGTTTTATCAACGTCTATACAGCCACCGGCGCACCCGTAGCCTCGGGCAGCGGCGACATCCGTCTGCCCGCCTCGGGATTCTACATCGTCTCTGACGGCCTTAAGGCAACAAAAGTCATCATCCGCTAAGCCTGCGCGACGCCAGCCCGGCATATCTCATAGCAAGCCGCCTCAGCCACCGCCCGTCTGAGGCGGCTTGCTTTATCTCACGTCTTTTTCGGCGCACCTCGCAACTTTTTTTCAAAAACATTTTGTGCTCTAAAAAAACCACGTATATTTGCCGACGGATAGAGTTGCTTTGCACTCTTCCGACTCACAAACAATTACCAAACCCCGAAACCTGTCATGCAGCACCACGAAAAATATTCAAGGACAATCAGAAGATCCGAATCCGGACTCAGGTGCGGCTGTGCGGCTGTTGCGGCAGTTCTGGCGTGCGCTGCCCCCGGCTTTGCGCGACATAACCGGGTGACGGTGACGACGTACGGGGATGCGGCGGGCACGGCGGCTCGGGCCGAGAGGCTCAAGACTATAATGGAGTGCACGCCCACGGAGGGGCATACCGCCGTATGGAATTACGCTTACGACCTTGCAGGACGGCAGACTTCCGTATCTTTGGCCGTGGACGGCGGAAGCGCCAGCACGGTCGCGACATACACTTATGACGGTGTCGGACGGCTTGCCTCGAAGTCCTTCGGCATAGTGGGTAATGGCACCTCGGAGGAATACGTCTATGACGCGCGTTCCAATGTCACGGGTGTGTCGGGCAGCGGCTTTGCACAGACGGCGTACTTCGGCACAAATCCCGTGGAGGGCGGTGCATCTCGCTACTTGTCGCCATGTGCTGCCTCCGAGCGGCAGTACGG
>OQVL01001763.1_pt1 | contig 13087 bp, 9 predicted proteins | sample 1691501 | NCBI WGS metagenome assembly OQVL01 (sample SAMN03418253, study PRJEB22391) | human gut metagenome | biome: human-gut; feature: organic feature; material: feces | host: Homo sapiens | place: Tanzania | collected 2013-01
GCTTGAAAGTTACGAATCTGCAAGATCTGAAAAGATCCCTTTTTCGGGAAAGAAAAAGGAAACGGAAATCATCGCGTTACGGATGAAAAACAGCGAACTCGAAAAGCGAAACAACGTTCTTGCCAAGGATTGCGGCAACGTTGCCGCAGTCAGCGGACGCACGTCGGTAGGCGGCATCTGCGGAGAGGCGCAATTCGGCGGTTACGAAGTGGTCAACACGGGAGCCGTCAGCGCCACCGACAACCAGTCGACACTTGGCGGCATCGTCGGCAACACGTCGATAGCCGTAATCTACAACGTTGTCAACCAAGGCACCGTGACAGCCGCCAAAGCCGAGTCGGCAGGCGGCATTGTTGGAAAGACGAGCTTCGGCGCACTGTTCGGATGCCAGAACTTCGGCACACTCAATGTTACGTCGACCTACACCGGCGGCATTGCCGGCTGGGTAGGCAACTACACCGTGGCCAACTACTGCTTCAACGGCGGAACAATCAACGATTCAGGCAACCGCTCCACCGGTGGAATCATCGGCGAGGCAGGCGACGCCCGCGAATGGACAGGAATGGACATTGCCGGATGTGTTGTCGGCGCGGCAGAAATAGTAATGGGAATAGCGGGTCCAGCAATTTCAGTAATCGGCAAAACATTGACCGACGGTGTGATGAAAGGCTCAAAGGCTTTCGAAGAATTCCTGCACGTGCTCCATATCGGAGAAGCCACCATCGACTGGTCGTTGATAGCCTACGACCAAATCGTCTACGGAATCGGCATCTATGACATCATCACCGAGAAAGAGCTCGACGAGATACAGACCAATCTTGAGGCTACGGCAGGCGGAATCAGCAGCGAAGTGAAGTCGCGGATACAAGCAATCCAAGCAGGATACACGGTCGACGCCTCAAGCCTTCCCCCTGGCATCGACGGCTCGACAATAAGCAGCTACATCAACAACCACAACACTGTGATGAAATTTTTTGAAGCATCGGACGTCAACAACTCCACCGTATACTACAATATGAACCGTACACGCGAGGATCGCGTAAAGCATATCGAATCACAGCGTGAGGTAACGGAGATTATCACCAAATCGATAGCGGGAGCCTGCATCGCTGTGGGAACAGTTGCAGCCGTTGTGTCTGCATTCGCCACCGGAGGCAGCACGCTTGCAATTGCCGCCGGCATTATCGGTCCGGTAGCCACCGTCATCGGCGGAGCGAACGCCATCTTTGAATGCGCCACCAACTTTACGGTGAATGCCATCGTCGTCAAGCAATGCACCAACGTCGGAACGGTGAATGCACCATCGGCAGACTACCCCGCCGGCATCATCGGCTATATGCAGCAATACTGCATGGCCACCGACTGTCTGAACGCCGGCAAGTTCGGTCCAACCAACAAAAAGCACTCCGGCGGAATCACAAGCTACGCCAGCGCGGAGTCGGTGGTAGAACGGAATGTGTCGATAGGCACCAATTGGCATAGCCCGATAGTGGCAAGTAGCAAATCGTCATTCTCCCACGACGACAACATCTACTACATCGGCAGCTCGTTCGACATTTATGGAGGATACGAAACCGGCGCTACGCTCGACGACCTTCACAACAAAGCATTTTTTAAAGTCTTGCTGAACACAGACGGCGCTATGCCGCTATGGCAGGTGGCAGACAAGCAGGGCTCGTTCCCTATCCCATACCATTCCGAGATGGAAACCCCGATGAACTAACATTTCATAAATCATAACAACATGAGAATAAAGAGCATACTTATAAGCATAGTGATAGCAGCAACCGCCGGAATGTGGTGTGCCTGCAACGATGACCTCGACCTTGGCGTCAACGATGCCAAACTGGAAAAGGTGGAAGGCTTCCGCATAAGCAAATTCACGACCGACCGCTTAAACTGGGCTATTGACAACGGTGCCGACATACGCATCGTATTCCATTCGAATGCCGACGACGCGTTGTATGAATTCAGCATGACCGTCGACAACAGCGGAAGCAAACCCGTCTACGCCATCCACATCCCGGAAAAGCAGACAATCCCCGACGGCGAATATGACGCACTTGCCTTCCTCGGCAGCGGCAAAGCCATCTGTCCGCGCATGAAGTTCAAAATCATCAAGGAGATTGTCGAAGAGATACAGGCGCGCGAAGGAAAATTCCGTCTGCCCGGCCACGGCACACAGGAAAAACCTTACATAATCGGCTCCAAAGAAGCGTTCAACGAGTTTGAGATCGGACTTTGCGAAGACGGCAACTCAAAGGGTTTCGGACTGTTTTTTGAGCAGACTGCCTCGTTCGATGTGCCGCCGCGCAGCCAGATTATCACCGGCACATATCATGCCTGCGAATCGTTTGCCGGCAACTATCAAGGCAACGGCTTCAATTTGACCGTGCCCTACACCGGAAGCACATCCGAGCCTAACGACTGCGAGATTGGTCTGTTCAAGGAACTCGTTGGCGGCGCCGTGATCCACAACCTCACCATCAACGCCATGATTCAGGGCGTCCACTCAAACGGCGGCGCACTTGCCGGAAAATCGTCAGGCAAGGTGATGATTGACAGCGTCAACATCGAGGGCTCCATCAATGCCCAGAACCGCTATAACATAGGCGGCATCATAGGCTACGCCACCGGCGAGCTTACGATTTCCAACTCAAGCATCATGGCATTTGTAGCCGGAGAGGATGCCATTGGTGGCGCTGTGGGACTGTTCAAGGACGGGTCGCTGACAATCAGCAAATTCTACAATGCCAAAGTGGATAAAAACAAGCGGGGCGATGAAAGCCGCAGCTACATGCCTTTCTCCGTCACGGCATCGGCAAACAATGCCGGCGGACTGGTTGGACGCGTTGACGGCTCAACAACCAACATAAGCATCTCCGACGTGACGATGGTGCGCTCCGTGCAGGCAGAAGATGGCAATCTGAAGGCAGTGTCGGTTGTCGGCGAGAACGCCGGCGGACTCATCGGCGGACTGTTCAACTTCAAGTCGTGCCAATTCAGAAACGTGTCGCTCAATTTTCCTGTCTACGGAGGCGACTCCACAGGCGGTCTTGCCGGCTACACCAGCATGGGCGGCGACATGTCGATTGAGAATTGCAGATTCTTTTCAGTGGCAAGCGGCAACAACAGTGTCGGCGGACTTTTCGGCACCGTCAGAGGCCACAGCCACAGCATTTCCGTTGAAGGTTCCGACGACGGAACGTCAGTGAAGCAGGATGCCAACTCATTGGTCAAAATTTCCGGCAAACTCAATGTAGGAGGATTTGCCGGCCACATCGACGACACCAAACTCGCAGGCAAAAGAATCTATATCAACGCCCCGGTATCCGCCACCGACACCAATGCAGGTTGCGCCATCGGCAATGTGACCAATGCCACCGTGAATCTGAGTCTGTTCAACATCTCCAAATATGCAAAAGCCACCGGTCCGCAAAACATCGGAGGCATGGTTGGCAGCGCCGACAATTCAACGCTGACAGGCAGTCTGAACATCGGCACTTTGTCAAACTACACTTCCATCCCGAAAGCAAGCACCTTCACGCCGACATTCTCCGGATTTGCCGGCACATCGGGCATCACGAAAAACGTCGGCGGCATCGTTGGTTACATAAAGAACTCTTTTGTCACCAATTTATGTTTTGCAGGTACAGTTGAAGGCTGCAACAACGTGGGCGGCATCATCGGTCTTGCCGACAACATAGACAAAGGTTATGTGCGCGGCTGCGTCAACAATTCGCCGAAAATCGACAATAAGATTTCCGACAGCACAGGCGGCATCATCGGACGCCTCAACCAATTCGACTGCGCCACCTGCGAGAATCTCATCAACTATGGCGAAATCTCAGGAGCCAACTACACCGGCGGCATCATCGGCGACATCCACGAAGAAGGGAAAGCTAAAAATTTCTATCTGAAAAATGCAGTCAACGTGGGCAAAGTCACCGGAACCGGCCAAGTGGGAGGCTGCGTGGGCCACTATTGGGCCAGCGGCATTTTGAATCTTGGCATTGAGACAATCCACTACATCCTATACTGCGCCAACTATGGCGAAGTCAACGGCTCAAACGGAGGCAACGTCGGCGGCATCATCGGATATTTCAACGCTCGCAAAGCTGTAGTAAGCCACAGCGCGAACCACGGCAAGGTCTACGGCAGCGGCAGCGACGTGAAGGTGGGAGGCATCGCCGGACGCATGGGCTCAAACGACGAGGCTGGAACAGCATTGCCAAACAATATGGAGCTGTCCTACTCGTGCAACTTCGGCGAGGTGGGCAGCAACACCGGCAATGCCAACGTAGGCGGCCTGTTGGGATGGCAGGAGCAAGGATCACCGGATGACGAGACCCACTATATGCTCCACAACTGCTACAACATGGGCATCGTGCCAACCAACCAGGATTCCGACAATGGCGGCGTGCTGGGCTGCATCGACCATCTGGGCGAGGTGCAGAATTGCTACAACGCCAAGAAGGTGTCGCATGGCAATGGAATAATAGGCACGCACAAGGGCGGAAGCATCTTCTACCACCACAACCTATATGTGCTCGAGGATTCAGGTAAATACTGGTGTGCCGACAAATTCAAGGAAAGCGACAAGTCGAAAGAGTCAACCTACAAGGGTTTTGACTTCAAATCCGTATGGGCCGTTTCCACAAGCACCAACAACGGATTCCCGTACCTAAGAGACTGCCCGTATCAATTCAAGAAATTGGAATAAAATCCATTTTCATTCCGTGGTCAGCGACGACACCGGAGAGGTATTAAAAAACAGCAGCGGCGACAGAGTATCTTCTGCCGCCGCCGTTGTTTGTCAAGTCTGGCTAAAACATTTTTTCAGGATATTCGCCCGACGCGTGCAGCTCGGCGAATTTAGCCACCACTACCGGGCGGTCGTTGGCGTAGGTCACACCAAACCATTTCGATGAGGTTTTAAGCACACGCACTGTTGCCAAGCCACTGTTTATCATTTGGTTTACTACCGACGGGATAAAATATTCAGCCTTCGGCTTATCAATGTTCTCCTTCAGAAATTCCACAAACGCCTTCTCGCTGTAGTCGAAGTAGTCGGTCGTGAATCCCCACATGTTCATCGACACCGGAGTCTCAGGCGCGAGTTTCTGCTTGTTGCCGTTCTCATCGGTAAACTCGATAGTTCCGTCGGCAGCATATCCGATGTCGGTACGCTCCACGACAGTGTCGAGGAATCCGTTCTTCTCATGGCACACACCACGCGACACCGTTCCGCCTTCCGACATCGTGTTGCCCACTTGGAACGCCACCATGCAATAGTCGCCCTTGCGGTCGCGCGGACGAGATAGCTCGGCAGCCATCACCTCAAACGTGTTGCGGCCGTAGAAATCATCGGCGTTGATAACAGCAAACGGCTCCTTGATGGCATCCTTGCCCATCAGCACAGCGTGGTTTGTGCCCCACGGTTTTGTGCGTCCTTCCGGACAAGTGAATCCCTCAGGGAGAGCGTCGGTCGACTGGAACACCACCTCGACAGGTATGTGTCCCTCGTATTTGGAAAGGATTTTCGAGCGGAAATCGTCTTCAAAATCTTTACGAATCACAAATACAACCTTACCAAATCCACTGCGTATTGCATCATAGATGGAGTAATCCATAATTGTTTCCCCGTGAGGTCCAAGACCGTCCAATTGCTTCAACCCTCCATAACGGCTGCCCATTCCGGCAGCGAGAACAAAAAGTGTTGGTTTCATTTTTCTAAATCTTTACTTTTAAACATATATCTTATAGTCTGTCTGTATTCTTCACCCGGATTCAGCCGTTGCGACGGGAATCCAGGATGATTTGGCGCGTCGGGAAACCCCTGGCACTCAATTGCCACCGCATCGTAATCCTTGTAGGCGGCACCGTCCTTGCCTTCCGGACTTGAGCACGTAAGCCAATTTCCGGTGTAGACCTGCACAGCCGGCAACGTCGACTCCACCTCGAGGACACGTCCACGAGCCATCGGCGATTCCAATCTTGCCACCGTCGACAATTTTCCCTGCTGCCATCCGTCAACAGCCCAGCAATGGTCGTAGCCTTTGCCGTAGGCAAGCGGTTGGAAGTCGGCATTGATGTCGCGCCCGAGCGTTTTCTGCTGAATGAAATCCATCGGAGTGCCTTTCACGTCGGCCAATTCGCCGGTAGGCGCCAGCGAAGAGTCGGTCACGAGATAGCGCGACGCGTTCAGCTGCAGCTTGTGGCTCAACACGCTTCCGCTGTTGTGGCCGTCAAGATTGAAATAGCAGTGGTTTGTCAGATTGAGCACCGTAGGGCGGTCGGTAGTGGCAACGATGTCGAGACACAGCCCGCACGACGGCATCCACGTGTAAAGCGCCTTGACTGTCAGCGTTCCGGGATAGCCCTGGTCGCCGTCATCGCTCGTGAGCGAAAACTCCACGGCATTGTCGCCCACCGCGCGGCTCTTCCATATCCTGTGGGCAAAGCCCTCACGTCCGCCGTGCAAGGCGTTAGGGCCGCAGTTGCATTCAAGATGGTACTCATTGCCGTCAATCGAAAACACCCCACGGGCAATGCGGTTGGCATAGCGCCCTATAAACTTTCCGGCATTAGGATCGTCGTGGCAATATGCCTCAGCCGACGGATAGCCGATGACTACATCCCTATACTCGCCGTTCCCGTCAGGGACCGACAAAGCCACAACACCGGCACCCAGCGCCGACAGCACCACCGAGCCGCACTCATCATCGCAGATGGTGAAATACGCCACCTCTCCGAGCGAAGTCATATAGATGTCTTTTTTTATTGTTGTTGCCATTGTCGTATGATTCCGATTTTGCAAAATTCGGATTTTTCTGCGAGAATGGCAATTATTATCGGCACAAATACACACAAAAACAAAAAAGGGAAAACGATTATGATTTATTTTCACATTTATTTTCCATAAAATTACACTTTGAGCAGCAACCATTTATTACCAAAATCACGGATTGGACAACACATTTTGCAGAATTGCCCAAAACTTTTCTCAACATTCATTGTTTATACAATAAAATCATACTAACTTACATCAAAAACCTGAATATTATGAAGAAGTTTTTCATCGCTACAATTCTTGCAGTCGCTGCCGTTCTTCCGGCATCAGCACAAGTACGTTCGCTCGATATGAAAGCAAACCTCCGCAGCGATTTCGGCCTTGGCATCGGAGTGACATTCCAACTGCCGCGCAACTTTGAGTTCGCCCCGTCGCTCAACTATTATTTCAACGACAGCAACACGCTGACCATCGACGGCGACTTCCGCTATCGTTTCGAGCTGCCACGCAACTTCTCGCTCTACCCAATCCTCGGTCCAGTGTTCTTCCACGCCGACGACTACAACAAGCTTGGTGTCGACATCGGTCTTGGATTCGCATACGACATCAATTCACACTGGGCTATCGGAGCTGAAGGCAAATACCAATATGTCGACGATTGGGACGATGCGTATCTGTCGTTCTGCGCTTCTTACAAATTCTAAGAGATAATGAAAATCTGCATTTTAGACGGATATTCCCTCAACCCGGGCGACCTTGATTGGTCGCCCGTTGAGCGTTTGGGCGACGTGACGCTTTTCGACCGCACACCAGCCGACAAAATCGTGGAGCGCGCAGCCGACGCCGATATCGTGCTGACCAACAAAGTGCCTTTCAGCGCCGACACGCTGCGACAACTGCCACGACTTCGCTTCATCTGCGTGCTCGCCACAGGCTACAACATCATTGACACCGAGGCGGCAGCACGCCAAGGCGTGGTGGTTGCCAACATCCCCGCCTACAGCACCATGTCGGTGGCACAGATGGCCTTCGCCCACATTCTCAACATCACAAACCACGTGGCTTCATACGCACGCGAGGTTGCCGACGGCAAATGGACAAACTGCCCCGACTTCTGCTTCTGGGACAGTGCGCTGACAGAACTGGCAGGCAAGACAATGGGTATTGTCGGACTTGGCAACACCGGAATGGCGACAGCGCGCATAGCCGTTGCAATGGGCATGAAAGTGGTGGCCATGACATCAAAAAGCGCCGACACGCTGCCCGAAGGAATCACGCCGGCACCGCTCGACGATGTGCTTGCCTCAGCCGACGTGGTCAGCCTTCACTGCCCACTCACGCCGTCGACACGTCATCTCATCAATGCCGCATCCATCGCCAAGATGAAACCATCGGCTATTCTGATCAACACCGGACGCGGTCCGCTTGTCGACGAGCAGGCAGTGGCTGACGCGCTCAACGGCGGGCGTCTGGCGGCATTCGGCGCCGATGTGCTGTCGCAGGAGCCACCCCGCGGCGACAATCCTCTGCTCTCCGCGCGCAATTGCTTCCTGACACCCCACATCGCATGGGCCACCCTCGAGGCACGCACGCGCCTGATGAGCACAGCCACAGAAAACGTGCGCCAATTCATTGCGGGAGAACCAGTTGCAAACCGCGTGAACTAACAGACATAAAAGAAATAATAAGTGACAAAAATAAAAGTCGCTTATTATTCCTTTTATTTTAAACAACATACACCTTAAAGCTGACAACGAGCCGCTATGTTTAACAAATATTAACCTTATAAATTACAACGCCTTGTTGTTTTTTAAAAACAAATATTCTACCTTAGCACTCGATTTACAAAAAATCTAATAGCGACAAGAATCTAATAGCGACCCAAATGAATAAGCGAGTAGGCATATTGATGCTTCTCTTTGGTATGTTTTTAATCCCAAACGCACATACCAACATCACAGAAATCGACATTGACTTCCAAGTAGGGAAGTGCAATGTTGACACTGCATATAGCGACAATGCCCGTCAACTCGCAAATCTCGAAAAAACAATCCAATACGTAAACAGCCATCCCAATGTGCGCATTGAGAGGCTAACAATCAGTGGCTATGCCTCGCCCGAAGGACCTGCTGTAAAAAACAAGCAGCTTGGCGAAACCCGTGCCAACGCGTTGGAGCAATACATCCGTTCGCGCATTGACATTGCCGACTCGCTGGTGGTGCGCCTGCCGGCGACGATTCCATGGGATATGCTGAAAGCAGAAATCCGCACATCGCAAGAGCCTGGCTACAACGAGATTGACCGCGTGCTGCACTCCGACTCCACCGTAATCGAGTATCTTCCCGGACGATGGGCAGACCGCCGCGCTTTCGAGATTCAACGGCAGAAGGCATACAAGACACTGAACCGCAACGTGTTTCCATCGATGCGGAGCGCGAAGGCACAGATTACGACAACCGAATCTGTACCCGATGGAGAAATCGCATTGCCGACGGCAGACTACGACCTGTCGGGAATCAGCGTACCGGCGGTTGACATCCCCGACACAGAGACTGGAGACAACGGAGAATGGACACGCGGACTTTACCTGAAAACAAATGCCGTAGGATGGGCTATGCTCATCTCCAACATAGCCGTGGAAGTGGACATCAACAAATATTGGAGCGTGACGCTGCCCGTCTACTACTCGGCACTCAACTACTTTACGCGCACACGCAAACTGCGCACACTCGCCTTCCAGCCCGAAGTGCGCTGGTGGTTTGCCCCCAAATGGTTTGTGGGCGCACATTTCGGCGTGGCACAGTACAACTATGCCCTATCATCGTCGGAATGGCGCTATCAAGACCATAACGGCAACACCCCGGCACTTGGCGGAGGTCTTAGCTTCGGCTGGCGCACACCGCTCGGCAAGAGCAAGCACTGGATGATGGAGCTCACCGCCGGCGCCGGATGCTACCGGCTGAAGTACGACACATTCCACAACGAAGCCAACGGTGCGATGGTCAGCACCACAAGCCGCACATTCTTCGGAGTGGACAATGCCGCAGTGACGTTTATCTATCGTTTCGACCTTAAACGCAAGAGAAGATGAAACGATCAGCCCTGACATATTGCATTTTGAGCCTGTTCGCCATTTTGGGCTTCTCGGCATGCGACGTGCACGAGTTTCCCGACATGCCGGAGCGACGCCCGTATGAACTTGTGCTCGACTTCACCAACGCCATCGACATGGGCTTCTATCAGACCATCGACTATTCGCGCGCCTCCACCGAAGCCAGCCCGTCGGGAACGAAGACACAGACAGAAATCACCTACGACATACGCTATACCGTAAACGCCTACCGCATCGACGGCAACGATGGCAACCGACTATCGGACACCACCGTCGTGGTCTGCAACAGCGACCTTGAAAATATGAACCACACCCTGCGGCTCAACCTTCGCCCTGGCAAATACCGCTTCCTTGTGTGGGCAGACTACGTGGTCCACGGCACGGAAACCGACCTCTATTACAACACGTCAAACTTCGAGGAGATAATCCTCGCCGACCGTCAGAACCATACAGGCTCAACCGACCGCCGCGACGCATTCCGCGGAGAGAAGGAAGCAGAAGTGTACGACAACCCGGAGCTGACGTCAAACTCCACCCGGTCTACCGCCGTAAACCGCGTAGTGGTTGAAATGGAGCGACCGTTGGCAAAGTTCAAATTCATCTCCCACGACATCGTCAAGTTTCTCAGCTACGTGCTCCAGCAACGTGCCATCCGCCAAAAAGAAGCGGAAATGAAGGCACAGCAAGGAGTGTCGCCAGAGTCTGCCGACCCAAAGGCCGACCCCAAAGCCGACATCAAGAACATCAACACAAACGACTTCCGCGTAGTGTTCCGCTACCAAGGCTTCATGCCGTGCTCATTCAATATGTTTACCAACAAGCCAGCCGACTCCTGGACAGGCGTCGCGTTCGACAGCACGATGCAACGGCTTAGCGACACGGAGGTGGAACTTGGATTCGACTATGTGTTTGTCAACGGAGGAGAGTCGACAGTACCTGTTTCGGTGGAGGTTTACGACACCGACGGAACGCTGCTGTCGAGCACGCTGCCAATCGATGTGCCAGTGGTGCGCAACAAGCTCACCGTGGTGCGCGGCAATTTCCTCTCGTCGAAAGCTTCGGGAGGCGTAAGCATCCGAACGGAATTCGACGGCGAATACAATCTTGAAATCAGATAAAAAAGAAACAAACAATTTAAATTAACTTTATATTTTATGTGTTCTATGAAAAAGGTATTATTTTCAACCGTTGCCATGTCGGCATTGATGCTGATGGCAACATCCTGCGCCGATGATCAGACTTCGGATTTGAAAGCCGGCGCTGAAAGCACTGTGACAATCACAGCCCAGCTGCCTGGCGACATGGGCACCCGTGCATTTGCCGACGGCACAAAAGCCACAGAGTTGCACTATGCCGTCTATGAGAAAGACACTAAGACAAGACTTGCAGTCTGCAAAAAAGCCGACGGCACTAAGGGACAACTCGAGGGTACAGCCACAATGACTGGTCTGCAAACCACCATCTCCTTGCAGCTGACCACAGGCAAGGAATACGACTTCGTGTTCTGGGCCGACGCTCCTGGCGACAACGTTTACTCGTTCAACTCTGAAAAACAGACTGTAACCGTCAACTACGCCAATGCCGAAAACAACACCGACAATCTTGACGCATTCTTCGGTCAGAAGAAAGCGCTGATGGTTAGCGGCAACATGAGCATTTCGCAGGAACTCCGCCGTCCGTTCGCACAGATCAACATCGGAACAGACGACTTTGACGCAGCGGCAGCTGCCGGCTACACCGTTTCAGAGTCGACAATCGGAGTGGCAACCTACGAAACGCTCAACCTTCTCTCAGGAGAGGTCAGCCACCCTGTCACTGCGACATTCGTAAAGAAACCGATTCCTACAGAGGACTCTAAATTTTCAGTAAACAGCAAGGATTACAAATATCTGTCGATGTCGTACGTGCTCGTACCGAAGGACAAAGAAACTGTCGACATCGCGTTTGACTACACGCTGACAAACCGCACGTTCACCAACGTGCCTGTGCAACGCAACTACCGCACAAACATCTACGGCTCGTTGCTCACCAACACAGCCAACTTCAACGTTGTAATCGTCCCGGGATTCAACGACCCAGACAACAACTATGAGGTGCTCAACGCAAAAGGCGTAAGCCAACTCAAAGACCTTTTGGCTTCAGGCGCAGACCTGAGCAAAAAAGACGTGATCGTTGACCTCAACGGCGAGACAATGGACAGCAACATCGCGCTCAACGCCCACAGCGTTGCCGTTGAAAACGGAACAGTCGACGCCTCCCAACTGAGCGCAAAGGCAGAAGAGGGCGTAACGCTGAGAAACGTGAAGTTGACTGGATCTTTCCCAAAAGCTACGTCAAATGCCCGCGTAATTGTTGAAACGGCAGGCGATGTTGTCGTCGACGGACTCGACTACACCGGCGCCACCGACGGCTACAATCCTATTGAAATCAACCTACGCAACGTTGTTTCAAAGAACGTAACAGTAAAGAACTGCAAATTTGCCAAATTCACAAACAACGCAATGACGGTGTTCGGAATGGCTGAAGGCGGAGTGCTGAACATTGAAAACTGCACTTTCGACTTGGCAAAAACAAGCGAGGCTGTGCGCATCAGCAACAAGACAAACACCAAATTCACTGTCAACGTAAAGGATTGCTCCTACACCTATCCTACAGACGCAGCAGGACAATGGGTTGGTTTCTTCCTGTTCGAGGACTACACTTCAAAGACAGCAGAGGAAGCCAACGCCGCAATGCAGTTTAAGAACCTTACAGTAAACGTTGACAACGTGACATTCGACGGCGCAAAGGTAACAGAATTGAATCTGTTAAGCGGCGCACGCAACCAATTCGCATGCATGTGCTACGACAAGTTGCCAAGCTTAGTAGTAACCGACGCCACCCACTTCCCTACATTCAACTTCAAATAGACTGAACCGTAGAGAATATCAAACATAACAACACGCACCGCGCCACCGCAGCAAACGACTGTGGTGGCGCGGTTGCTTTCGCTGTAGCGCATCTCCGAAGCGCCGTCTGCCACTGAGCGCGTTGAGTTATGACTCTGCGCAATGAAACAACAGCAACGTTGGCAGGCAATAGTCGCGGAGCGAAGCGGATGCGTGCCGGAGGAACGCTGCTACGATAGAGCCAACACATATAACGCCATCAAGCACAGGCGGCGGGACATCTCACGATGTCCC
>OQVL01001764.1_pt1 | contig 13086 bp, 10 predicted proteins | sample 1691501 | NCBI WGS metagenome assembly OQVL01 (sample SAMN03418253, study PRJEB22391) | human gut metagenome | biome: human-gut; feature: organic feature; material: feces | host: Homo sapiens | place: Tanzania | collected 2013-01
GAACGTAGAGGAACTTGCCGGCTTCTGCCTTGAACTGCTGTCCCTGAATTTCTACGATAGCGTACATTTAGTTTTGATCTGTATATTAAATTAACCGCGGGGGCGTGCCGACGCTGCGACATCTTGCTCTGCCCTTGAGCGAAATTGCCCACAAAGGTACGACTTTTTGTCCACCCGACCAAAATTTTTACAACCTATTTTTTGTAGGGTCGAGGAGGAAAGATTCAGATAAGAAGCGCAACGGCAAAATCTCTTATTGTCAAAGGACAATATTGAAAGACCAAACAGTAGTTTCCGTCTCATATCTTATCATTGGAAATATCCTTCAACTAAACCATTGAGAATAGTATTTATCACCCGAGAGACATGATGTGCATTCAGCGTCGGCTGGAGTGTGGTCTCCTCCATATACGTTCGCTTATTCACTTCAATCATAATGGATTTGTAGGTCATAGGCCTGACCGGAGTGATTGAATTGGAGAATGGATAATTGACGGCGACCCGGTATCCATACTTTCTGATTAGGTGCGTCACATCGTTTATCATCTTGTCATCGGGCTTGCTTTCGTCATCATTAAACCCGATGCAAAAATCGACATCAGGCGCCAACCTCTCGGGAAAAGAATGGCAGTCGACAATTATGGCATTGTCAACTATCAGCGGCTTGAAGCTATCGAGATACCGATGGTAGATTTCCATTCGTCGGGATACTTCTTCATCCGGGAGTTGCCGTCTTGCTTCGCCGAAGCGACTATAGATAATCCCCTGTCCTATCGCCTCCATAGGGTCGTTGACAAGCCTTTCGACATCAACAAAAAACCGAGAGAATGGGAATAGGGATGAGTGAATACACTCCGACTTCTGTCGTGGCTTAAAGAGCTTTTCGGTGTACCAGTCGGTCCATTCACGCATATAGCGCGTGATTTCTTCGGGATTGCTCCATTCCTCGGCATTGAATCCGAATGCCGAGGAATGGGGAATATTCAGAATCACATTATTGAAGCTCATAATCAGTCTTTTTTGATGATTTGATCGAGTATATCAAACGAAAAGAGGCCGGCGTCATCTCCAAACACCTCGGAGAGTCCCGTTCGAGAACAACCTCGTACAGCATAGTCGGCGTTTTCTCTATCTTTTCTGATTGGTCGGAGTGTCTGCTGATATTCCTTATTGGTGATTTCGCCGGAGCGGAGCTGCTTGCGCAGCTCGAGTCTGCGCTCAAGAAAGTGCTCATAGCGCAACTTTGCGGCAGTCTTAAGATTAAGCCATTTCTCGTAAAAGGCAGTGGCTTCTTCACGCTTGGATTCAAACAACATTCTTCTAAGTCGGTTCTGATATTCCATTGTTTGCTTTTGAGTCGAACTGATTCTGGTTCGAAGAAATTCTATTTCTTTGCGAAATTTCATATACTCGAGTCGAAGATGCGTTTTGAACAATTGGGCATCGTCCGTTTCTTTTTTCAAGAGAGCTACGACCTCTTCAAGCGTATAGGCCATAAAGCATCTCTTCGCCTCATCATAGCGAGTATTGACATCCACGAAAGTCCCCCACACGGAAATGAATCGACCATTGAGTTTGGCTTGATGGCCCTTCCCCTTGCGGTCTACCGAAGCGCATACGTTGCATCCGCTAAGTGGCGAGCCGCTGATATACCAGATGGGACGACCTTTGCGGTCGATGGAATCTTCCTTGTAATAGAGCCACCATTCGATGTAGACTCCGAGGGTCGGACGATGGAACCCGCTCGTACCGGTATAGGCAAGACCATTCCGAACAGGAACCGGAGCCAGAAAGAGACGGCTGTCGCTTAGAATCTTGTCTGCATTGGCAAGAAAGAGTGGAACATTCTCATAGAACAGTTTGTGCCCACGCTGTCGTTCAGCCTCATTATTTTTAGGCGTTCTTGCCGGTTTACGGCCGAAGGATAGATATTGACCGGTGGTGTCGAGGGAAAAGGCGTTTGATACGGGAGTCAACGGGTTGGCCGAGGGATAGCCCTTCAGCTTTGAGCCGTCGAGCAGCTCAAAACAATTAGTTTTATTATCCATATAATATTAGTATTTAGTATAGTGATTGAGAAATTTGACGATGAATGGTACGGCTTTCAGCTTTTTCGTTTTTTCCGGGGTTCTTTCCAAAACACAAGAGACAATAGCAGAGATGGTTCAACGCCGTTTGACGATGTTGGCATAGGCATATACAGCAAGTGGCCGCTTGCGCTTTGGCAAGTAGCCTTAAGAATGGAGGAGAGTTGGAATGTCGTAGGTGATTTTCTCATAACTTTTGTTTTTAAGTGAGTAACTTCGCATCATTTTCCCACCGTGGGCTGTTACGAGGAGCCTCGGTTGGAGCAGGTCAAGCCTGTCTCTGGATGCTTACAATTTCCAATACGTAAATGTTCTCGTTTTGGTAATGCAAACTTAGCGAGAATAGTTTTTTCTACCAAATTTTACCGAGTCTTTAACTTGAATTTAACTCAATCGCCGATTAGACATTGCGAATATGGAAATAGTTTTATACCTTTGCGCTCCCCCTTTCCCCAGATTTAAGCATATCCTATGACAGGCTTAACGCCCGACTTCACAACAATGAATAATAGCTACAACTTTGATAATGTGGTGGATCGACACGATACTTGCGCCACCAAGATAGAAGAAATGGACCGCAAATTCGGCCGCCACGACCTATTGCCTTTTTGGATCGCCGACATGGATTTTGAGGCTTGTCCATGCATCATTGATGCATTGCGCCGACGTCTCGACCATGCCGTACTGGGATACACATCCGCTCCCGCCGATTTTTGGAATAGTATCATTTCGTGGCTCGACAGACGTCACGGATGGCATGTTCAGGCCGATGAAGTAACATTCATGCCCGGACTGAAGAAAGCTCTGAGCCTGTGCATCAATTATTTCAGCCGTCCCGGAGACGGCATCTTGATTCAGCCGCCTGTGTACCACTCGTTCCGCAGCGTCATAGAGGGCAACGGCCGACGCGTGGTTGCCAATCCCCTGAAGCTTGACAGCCGAGGCAACTATATCATGGACTTCGACAACCTCGAGGACGTCATAGCAAGCCAACGTCCGGCTATGATGATTATCTGCAATCCGCACAATCCCATAGGCTTGCAATGGGACAAGGCATCCTTGTCCCGCGTGGCATCGATATGCCGCACCCAAGGCATTATACTCGTGTCCGATGAGATATACGGAGACATGATGCTCCATGGAACCAAGCACATACCCACAGCCGACGTCTCAGACTATGCCCGAGATATTACAGTGACGCTTGGCGCGCCTTCCAAGACCTTCAATATTCCCGGCATCGTAAGCGCCTGGGCCGTGGTCAAATCCCCGAAACTGCGTGAGCCGTTTTTCGACTGGCTGTCTGCAAGCGAATTCAACACGCCGCCCATAGCAGCGATGGTTGCGACACAGGCCGCCTACGACCTCGGCGAAGCGTGGCTTGACCAAGTCTTGGAGTACCTACAAGACAACATCGACTTTGCCGAACAATTCCTATCCGAAAGGGTTCCAAACGTGTCCATGCACCGACCGGATGCATCGTTCACCATTTGGCTTGATTTTCGCAAATTGGGCATGACCCAAGAAGACTTGGTCAAAATGCTAATATGCAACGGGCATTTGGCACTCAGCGACGGCATATCTTTTGGCGTGGAAGGCCATGGTTTTATGCGCATGAATGTGGGCGTACCGCGTCTGGTCCTTACCGAGGGACTAAAACGTTTGGAGCAGTCTGTCAAGACGTGCGGACAAAACTCGAGCTACTCCGCAGACGTCCACTCATCGATACCTTTTGTCACGATGCAAGGTTTAGGCAACAAATTCGTGGTTATCAACTGCTTTGACCGACAAATCAGCAATCTGTCATCACTCGCCGTCGAGATGAGCCACAGACATACAGGCCTCGACACCGATGGCATCATAGCCATATTGCCAAGCCACAAAGCCGACTGCCGCATGCGAATTTTCAACGCCGACGGCACAGAAGCCCAGATGTGCGGCAACGGCATCCGCTGCGTAGCCAAATATGTATCCGACAATCATATCACGAAAGCCGACCATCTTACAATCGAAACACTCAGCGGCATCAAGTCGCTGCAACTGCATACGGCTCCTGACGGACTTGTCGAATCCGTGACCGTAGACATGGGGCTGCCCATGACCACGCCATCCGACATACCGGTGAATTTCGATGCAGACGCTATGCTTGACGCCCCTATCGACGTCGCCGGAAAGCGAGTGAAAGTAACCGCCGTATCCATGGGCAATCCACACGGTGTAGTCTTTGTCGACAGCTTCACGGACGAGATGCTGCACACACTCGGCCCGGAATTGGAGAAGCACGAGATTTGGCCCGAACGTGCCAATATCGAATTTGCCCGAACAGATGACAAAAACACTCTTTCGGTCCGCGCATGGGAACGCGGCGTAGGCGAGACAATGGCTTGCGGTACAGGAGCATGTGCCGCCGCGACGGCCGCCGTACTGACAGGGCGTGCCGACTGGCCGATAACAGTGCGACTTCTCGGCGGTAACATGCTAATCGACCGAGACAAAGCCACGGGACACATCTTAATGACCGGACCGGCAGCCACCCTTCATTCGGGAACGTATTACGCCAACCATAAATGCTGAATCACAAACACGGTTACGCACTTGCAAGCCGGCGTCCACATCAAGCCGCCGACCGACACGTCCTATCGGTCCGACATATAGCTCTTATCACAAAAAATTAGTACCTTTGCATACTTTACTTAAGTACGCGCGCGACCCGGCGTGGCCGCGATGACGACATCCAAATCCGTCACGACTCAATACAACGGCCGTAACGGCTTGATTATTGTGTATATAAATTCATCAGACAATATATGTTTGGACTATTTTCCAAGAAAAAAAAGGAAACCCTCGACAAGGGTCTCGAAAAGACAAAAACCGGGCTCTTAGACAAAATCAAACGAGCAATAGCCGGACGCAGCACCATTGACGAAGACTTTCTCGACGAACTCGAGTACATCTTCATCAGCAGCGATATCGGTCCGGAAACTTCGCTGAAAATCATCGACCGGCTCAAAGACCGAGTTGCACGCGACAGGTACATGGGTCTGGACGAACTCTACAAAATCCTTTACGAAGAGGTTTCAGCCTTACTAGCCAAGGACGAAACCAAGACCTCAAACCTTGGCGACTTTGAAGTCCCGGCGGACAAGCGCCCATATGTCATCATGGTTGTCGGCGTAAACGGCGTAGGCAAAACCACGACCATCGGTAAATTGGCTCACCTGTACAAACGCGCAGGAAACAAGGTGATGCTCGGTGCCGCCGACACCTTCCGCGCCGCAGCCATCGAGCAGCTCGAGGTATGGGCACAGCGAGCCGATGTCCCCATCATAAAACAGCACATCAATGCAGATCCGGCGGCCGTGGCCTTCGACACACTTTCTTCTGCCGTGGCACAGCAAGCGGACGTAGTGCTTATTGACACAGCCGGACGACTGCACAACAAGAGCGCGTTAATGGAGGAATTATCCAAAATAAAACGCGTGATGCAACGCGTAATACCCGATGCGCCTCACGAAGTATTGCTTGTATTGGACGGCAGTACAGGGCAGAACGCCTTCGAACAAGCACGGCAATTTGCCGCAGCCACGCAGGTCACCGAACTTGCCGTAACAAAACTGGACGGCACAGCCAAGGGCGGCGTCATAATCGGCATAAGCGACGAGTTGCAAGTTCCTGTAAAATACATCGGCCTGGGCGAAGGCATAGACGATTTACAGGTGTTTGACCGCCAAGAATTTGTACGTTCATTGTTCGATAACGGGCCGGTCAAGGACTGACCTTCCTGGAATACGATATAGACATGGAGCAAAAGAGAGTGTCCATCATCACCATGGGTTGTTCCAAAAATCTTGTGGACAGCGAGAGGGTAATGCGTATGCTTAGCGATGCCGGATTTTCGGTGGACCACGACAGCGATGACATCAACGGAGCCGATGAAGTCATAATCAATACATGCGGATTTATAGGCGATGCCAAGGAAGAATCCATAAATATGATTTTGGAGTGTGCCAAGGCACGTACCTCGGGACATATAGGCGGGCTTACCGTCATGGGATGTCTGTCGCAGCGCTACCGCGACGAATTGGCAGCCGAAATCCCGGAAGTAGATCGCTGGTACGGCAAATTCGACTGGGTAGACGTCGCTCGCGACTTGGCTCACGCGCATCCATCGTCAGCACTTTGGGAGAGGATACTCACTACCCCGCCCCACCATGCCTATATAAAAATCAGCGAAGGGTGCAATCGCTTTTGCGCCTTTTGCGCCATTCCTCTGATTACAGGTCGGCATCACTCTCGTCCGGCCGATGAAATTGTTTCTGAAGTACAGACATTGGCACGCAGCGGCGTGCGCGAGTTCAATATCATAGCACAGGACCTGAGCAGTTACGGCCAAGATCTGGGGCTGAAAGGAGCATTAGCTTCACTATTAGAGCGACTGGCAGCCATTGAAGGCGTACATTGGTTACGTCTGCATTATGCCTACCCCGCCGATTTCCCCTACGAGATTTTGCCGGTTATGGCGACACACGACAACATCTGCAAGTATCTCGACATAGCACTACAACACAGCAGCGATAAGGTTCTCACAAACATGAGACGACACATCACTCGTGCCGAGACAGTGGAGCTGCTTGCACGCATACGCCGTGAAGTTCCGGGCATACACATCCGCACCACTCTTATGGTAGGTTTCCCCGGCGAAGGCGAGGCCGAATTCGAAGATTTGCTGGATTTTGTGCGCGAGCAACGCTTCGAACGCATGGGCGCCTTCGCCTACTGCGAAGAGGAAGGCACTTACGGTGCCACTCATTACCGGGACAACATTCCCGAACAGGAGAAACAACGACGTCTTGACATCTTGATGGAAGAACAACAGGAGATTTCGGCCGAAACAAACCTCGCCAAAGTCGGGCAAACATTCGAGGTTGTGGTTGATAGCATCGGGGACGAATATGTCACCTGCCGCAGCCAATGGGATTCGCCTGAAGTAGACCCGGAAATTTTGATTCCGCGCACAGCCGTACCGGCAGATATACATCCGGGGATGTTTGTCAATGTAACGATTACCGAGGCCCTACCCTACGACCTAATAGGTGTTTTAGCATGACATTTTCAAGGGCAGAAAACCAACCGCACAATTTGCATGGCCGTGCATACAAAAACATAGTCCCTGCTATGCGCCATGCATTAAGTTCAGGATTACGAGCAGCCATATACAATATCCCGAGGTCTAAAAGTCTGCGCTGGATCTGCGGAGACGAGCCGCGACTTAGTATACGTCGCCTTGTCGCCGTAGATTTTGCCCGTCCTTATTCGTCAGGCATTGCAATATACGACGGGCTCACCCCTGATGAGGCGCTACGAGCCACAGGCACAGCAAAGACGACCGCGACTATATGCACCGACAGCACCGATGAAGCACTCTACATGGCCGACATTGAGAGCTTAAAGCGCATAGTAGCCCGAAGCAATGGTAAAGCCGTATTATCCCGTATCATTTGCGGACAGTCACAGGCACTTGCCAAGGACACCGTGGCCGTGGCGCTGGATTACTTCAAGAACACACCCAACAACTTCAACATACTGCTGCACACACCCGAGACCGGGACATGGATAGTCTCAACACCCGAACGTTTGCTGGACATGAAATTAGATTCCGGCAGAATATCGACGATGGCCTTAGCCGGCACAATGCCGACCCCGGCTGACGGATTGTGTCAATGGGACATCAAAAACATCCGCGAACAAGCTATAGTCTCAGACGAAATCATCCGCCAGCTCAATAAGGCACACATACAGAACATCCGGAATTACACCTGCAATGTAGCCAGCGGCGTCGTAACTCATATATGCACACACATATACGGCACAGCCGCTTCACCCAATGCCTATCGCGAGCTATTGGACATTCTAAGCCCGACTCCGGCACTCGGCGGATGGCCGCGCCACACCGCCCTGCGACTCATCCGTAAGTTTGAAAAACATCCGCGACAACTATACGGCGGATATATCTCCATAGAGGACGACAAGACGGCACAAGCATTTGTGACTTTACGGTGCGCCCATACCGACAACCAAGGCCGGTACTGCATATATACCGGCAGCGGAATTCTATCGAATTCGGACGCAGAATCCGAACGAAACGAAACGGCATTGAAGGCCTCGGGCCTTCTGCGCTCTATCCTCAACAACATTTGACCAAATGGATAACGAAAAAGACACACAACAAAACCAAGACAGGCCAAACAAGCCCGCGCCGTCGCGTGCATTGGCCATACTTGCACTGGCCGTCGCCATCATAGCGGCATTATCAATATGTCCATGGGGCAAGTGGACCGACAATTACATCAAGGACTTCAACCTCCTTGCAGACATCACCGACGGCGACGAAACCAAGGCAACGGCAGAAGAACCCATAGACCCCGAATTGGAAAACGCACTTACCGAGACAGAGTACGAAAAGGTCACGAGCGATACAATCACAACACCCAAGGGGTCAAACAGTTCGGCCGTTGCATTGACCATACCCGACTCGGCACACGTCCGGGCAGCCATGCCTATCCCGCGCAATGCGGCCGGTGATGTACTCATCGAAGATTACACAAAAGCCAATACGGGAATGCAGAGATTGCGCTTTGCCTTAGCAGCCGGCAGACAGGCACGCATAGCCGTCATCGGCGACAGCTACATCGAAGGAGACATCCTAACTGGAGACCTGCGCCGCGACTTACGCAAAGTATACGGCGGCGCCGGCGTCGGATACATGTACATGCAAAGCGAGATACCCGGATTTCGCCGCACGGTGCGACAGACTTGCTCGGGATGGAAACAAATGGACATACGCAAAAACGCTAAAGACGCCTACCGCTCGCTATCGGGCGAATACTTTGTCAGCACATCCAAGTCGCAAACAACTTTCAAGGCAGCCAAAGGCGAAGCGGGATGGTCGCGCACCCGCCTATTGTGCATAGCACCGGAAGGAGGCAGCATCACAATATCCACCGACTCCGAAACAAACACCCACACATTGGCAGCATCGCCCAACGTACAATGCATTCAGGTGGAAGGAACTACCAAGAAGGCTTCCATCTCGACTACTACACCTGGCATAGTGGTATTGGGAGCATATCTCGACGGCGCCAACGGCATAGCTGTCGACTGCATGTCCCTGCGAGGCAATTCGGGCGTGGCCAACCGCAAAACCAACATCGAACTTGCAGCGCAAATGCGACAATACGTTGACTATGATTTAATAATCATCGAATACGGCATCAACGCATTGACTTCCAAGCAGAAGTCTTATGGTGGATACTCCAAACTGATGATTTCGCTGATACAACGCCTGCGTGCCTGCTACCCCAATGCAGACATCATGATCATGGGCATCGGCGACCGAGGACAAAAATTAGGCACACAAGTCAAGTCCATGCCTACGGCACAAGCCATGGTGGACGCCCAACGCGATGCCGCACGCTTTGGATGCGCATTGTTCTGGGACACTCGCGCAGCTATGGGCGGCGATAATGCCGTCATCGAATGGCGCGATGCCGGCGAAATAAACCCGGACTACATACACCTCAACGCCAAGGGCGGCAGCCGCCTGGCAATACTACTATACAACGCTATCATTGCCGCTCTCAAATGATTGTGCGTGTCCTCATATTAGCATTGTCATTGACAGCCCTTGCAACCGGGACTACGACCATGTACGCAGTCTCAACCGAGGAACTTGCGACATCGCCTGATACAACGGACGCGGACGTCCGCGCCAATCCGGTATTTGGCGAGGATCGTGAAGACGGCTCGAAATCTCGCCGATACGCATTTATCCATTACAATGCCAACCGAATACATCTCAACGGCGCCGACTGGTCAGGGCTGCAGCAGATTTTGAAAGAAGCGGCAGCCGGACACGCTACCCTTGACATCGTACATATCGGAGACTCACACATACAGGCCGAAGGCAACACATCGCGCGTACGGCGCCATCTCCAACAACGATATGGCAGCGCCGGTCGCGGACTAATCATCCCATTCCGCCTCGCAGGTACAAACCAACCCACCGACTATCGCATCACATCATCAGCGTCTTTCACTTCGGCCAAACTCATGCGCATGCCGTGGCCCACGACAATGGGATTTACGGGAATATCACTGGCCATGCCCGCTTCCACGGTATCCTTTGATATTTCAAATGCACAGCCTTTTGACGCAATCGCTGTATATGGACGCGGCGAAATTTCCATCTCGGAAGTCACTGTGGGCTCGGCGGAAGTCGCATTTGACGAAATAGATGGCAACAACGCCACACTTGCCGTGCTCGACCACGCAGTATCGGCATGCACAATCACGATAGACGCCCCCGGCGGCAACATCTACGGCTTTGAATTGAGACGCGATAACCACGGCATCCGATACCACGCAATAGGCAATAATGGAGCGACATTCTCACAATACAACAGCATAGGCGAATTTGGGACCTCGCTGCGACAACTTGCCCCGGATCTGGTTATAGTCAGCCTTGGCACAAACGAAGCTTTCGGGAAAATATCAGACGAAGCATTCACAAGGCAAATCGATGCACTTGTATCAGACATACACACGCACAACCCCGGCGTGCACATATTGCTGACAACTCCATCCGAATGCCAGCGCACCGTCTACACTACCATACGCACACGGCGCAAGCGCCGCAAACGCGCCAAGATAAGGCGAGTGCGGTCATTTGCCGTCAACAGCAACATCGCACGCCTGCGCTCGGCTATACTACGATACGGCGAACAACACCATATCGCTACCTGGGACTGGTATGATATCGCCGGAGGCAACGGATCCTCGACACTTTGGCTATCAGCGCACCTGCTCGGAGGCGACCGCATCCACCGCACATGGGCCGGATACCACCTTGAAGGCGATTTGCTCGCCGAAGCATTGGACGCGGCTCTTACAGGCAAAGCCGTTGCCATAATCCCGGCATCTGCCATCACCGCCGAACCGCACAACAACGAAGGGCAGTCAACAGCCCCAAAATCAAAGGCTTCGACATCAGAGACAAAGCGCACCCCTAAAGCCAAGAAATCACACTCCTCGAAGAAAAAATACAAAAGCACCAAGTCTTCCAAAAAACGAAACAAAGGAAGGCGCAGACGACGTCGCTGACACCTCACGGCTCGTAGCGCATCCACAATTTAGACAATGGAAAATATAGACCAATTGATAGACACTGAAGCACTGACAAGCGCACTGCTGTACGACAGCCACAATCCGCTGTTGTTCAACACTTGCGCCTTCATGCTCATCTTCTTGCTGTTCCTTGCCATATACCGTATGATGCGCCGACACCATACAGTCAAGATGGTATTTGTCATCCTCTTCTCTCTATACTTCTATTACAAGAACAGCGCCGAATGCTGCTTCATCCTCATGGGCGTATGCGTAAGCGACTACCTCCTCGGGCGATGGATGGGCTGCGCCGGTCAAAGATGGGTCAAACGCTCCATTGTAGCCATAAACGTGATTGTAAATGTGGGTATGCTCGTGTACTTCAAGTACTTCAATCTACTCTACGAAACAATTGCAAATATCACTGGAACACATTTTGACGCGCTCGACATCATACTCCCTGCCGGCATATCATTCTTCACATTCAGGTCAATATCCTACATTGTAGACATCTACCGCGGCAAGATGACCCCGGTACACAACTTCCTCGATTACGCGTTCTTCCTCACATTTTTCCCGCCGCTTCTTGCCGGTCCCGTAGTACGCGCACGCGACCTCATACCCCAAATACAGGCCAGTGCAGAAGCCACACGTGTTATGGTCGGCGAAGGTTTTTTCCTCATCATGACAGGCCTCGTCAAAAAAGTCATCATTGCAGACTATATCAGCGGAAATTTTGTAGACAGAATATTCGAAAATCCGTCCCTGTACTCAGGCATAGAAAACATATTCGGGACCATCGGATTTACCATACAATTATATTGCGACTTCTCGGGATACAGCGACATGGCAATAGGCATTGCCCTCCTTCTGGGATACCGTTTCAAGGACAACTTCAACTCACCATTCAAATCACAAAGCCCCACCGAATTCTGGCGCAGATGGCACATCTCACTCTCCACATGGCTGCGTGACTACATATACATACCTTTGGGCGGTAACAGATGCAGCCAAATACGTATGTACACCAACCTAATGCTCACCATGGTTATCGGCGGTTTATGGCACGGTGCATCGTGGATGTATCTCATATGGGGAGCCTACCACGGCGCACTATTAGCTATACACAAGCTACTGCACAAAATATGGCACACCCCACAATGGATCAAAAACTCCATGCCCGCCATAACCTTCAATATCACACTCACATTTGTGCTTGTCGTAATAGGTTTTGCCGTTTTCCGCGCACCATCCATGGAAACCCTTGGCGACATGCTTAACCAAATAACCGAAAGCCCCCACTGGGAAATGCTACCGCAGATTGTAAACGCATACCCATTAGTATTTATTGCCATCATTACAGGCCTACTGCTTCACATGAGTCCTCACGCATGGACAATACGCCTACAGCAAACATACGCTGCATGTCCGACCGTACTGCAAGCCATAATCCTCGCAGCCGTCATCTTTGCCGTCATACAAACACGCTCTGCCGATCTTGTACCCTTCGTATACCTCCAATACTGACACGACCGACTACACATTCCCTGCCGCCAATTCCCATTCCATACACTCATTCCTGCCTTATTATACGTCTACTCAAAGATATCCGCACTCAGAGCCCTCAGAGTGTCCAAGTTCTCGTATCTCGCCCGGCCATGCCATAATCCACATCGTTCCCACATCGCTCCCGGCGCTCCCATCATTCCCATAGCTCCCATAGCTCCAACATCACTCCGACCATCCACCGGCAATGCCCGGGCGCAGCCCAATTCGACATTCGACATTCGACATTCGACATTCGACATTATAATGGCATTCCGGATTCGACATTATAAAA
>OQVL01001766.1_pt1 | contig 13078 bp, 11 predicted proteins | sample 1691501 | NCBI WGS metagenome assembly OQVL01 (sample SAMN03418253, study PRJEB22391) | human gut metagenome | biome: human-gut; feature: organic feature; material: feces | host: Homo sapiens | place: Tanzania | collected 2013-01
ACATTGCGTGAAATGGGTAAGTTGTCTGGAAAGGTCGGTATGACAATTCTGGGAGCTGCCATCATTGATGATATTTTGGGTATGGTATATATTCATTGGCTACACACGCAGGATTTGGAATTTATTTCCTTTTGTTCGGTCTTGCAGCAATCTTTTTGTTTTCCGGTGCTAGTGTACTGCCGACGTCACATAATAACAGAAGCTATATTGAAAAGCAGTTATTAAATGCGGTAGACGAGATGGAACAATATATCAAAACATATCCTGATTTCCCGGTTCCGGCATGTTATGCACATCCGGTTGTACTAAAGAGGATGCAGGATATTTTAAAGGAAGGACGCGCAGAGACGATACCGGCGGCACTTAGAGTGCTGAAAGAGGATTTAAAAGCGTTAAATTCCAGTGTGGTAGTGGAACAGGAGGAATACGATGAAATCGTAGCCATCAAACCGATGTTCCTTGTAATGGATTACAGATAAAAAATAAAAGAAAATCAGATTGTAAGTGAGAATAATTAAACTTCTCAAGCAAGAACAATTAAAAACAAATAGTTATTCATTACATTAAAAGTTTGTATTATGGCAAAAACTAACAAAACAATGAATCTGGCATTCGCCTTGATGGTTGGTTCTGCTGGTGCTGCTTACGCAGGTATTCCTGCCGTTAACGGTGTTCAGAACGTACAGCAAGACGAGACATGTACAGGTATCGTCAAGGATGCTACTGGCGAAACAGTCATTGGTGCTTCTATTCTCATCAAGGGAACAAGCAACGGAACTGTGACAGACATTGATGGTAACTTTTCACTCAAGGGTGTGAAAAAAGGTACTATCCTCCGTATTTCTTATGTTGGATTTGAAACAAAAGAGGTAACTTACAATGGTAAACCACTCGAAATCACATTAAAAGACGATTCAAAAGCACTTGAAGAAGTCGTAGTAACTGCTCTTGGTATCAAGAAGGATGCCAAGAAGTTGGGTTATGCAGTCAGCTCTATCAATGCAGAAGATTTGAACAGAACAGGTGGTGCGAATTTGGCAGCAGGTCTTTATGGTAAGGCATCTGGTGTCCGTATTCAGTCTGCACCTGGTGGCGGTACATCAGCTGTATCTATCTCTGTTCGTGGTCTTTCTTCTATCAATGGTAATACCCAGCCTTTATTGATTCTTGATGGCGTGCCAATCCATAATGGTAATACCAACAATGATGACTATTGGAGCAACCAGAGAATCAGATCAAATGGTCTCGTAGATATCAACCCAGAGGATATCGAGAATATCTCTATCTTGAAGGGTGCAGCTGCTTCAGCTCTTTATGGTTCTGAGGCAGCCAATGGTGTAGTAATGATTACTACCAAAAAGGGACAGAAAGGAACCGGTACACACGTTGACTTCAGCGCAAACGTAAGCTTCGACAAGGTGGCTTATATGCCTGAAATCCAGAAGGAATTCGGTCCTGGTTATGACAACTGGGCACTTGGCGACACACAGGAAGCAGCTACTGGTTTCCGTAACACTCGCTTCGACCGCAATGGCAACAACATTGTTACTCCAAACCGCGAGACCATCTATACCTATGGTGCCCGCTATGATTCCAGCAAAAAGGTTACCTACTTTGACGGAACAGAACGTTCATTCACTCCTATCGATCACAATCAATGGGAAGATATCTTCCGTACAGGTATAAACCAGACTTACAATATTGCATTGACCAACAGTACAGACCGCAACAACCTGCGATTCTCTTATACATACAATGATGTACAGGCAATGCAGTATAACTCCAACAACAACAAGCACAACTTCAACTTAAATGGTACATTTGATGTTACCAAGACCATCAAGTTGAACTATGCTGCAACATTTACATCACAGTATATCAAGAACCGTCCTTATCGTATCAGCCGTTTGGTATGTAACTATACAGGTATGTTCGGCGGTTTCACAGATGTTAAATATATCCGTGAGCACACACTTACCAGTCAGGGATACCAGAACAGTATCTACCGTGCCAACGGCGGAACAGACCAGACCTTGACTCCAGACGAGCAGTTCCTTTACACTCCAATGGGTTCTACCGATTTGATGAAAGAGTACTTCTGGAACATCCTGGGTAAGACCCAGGAAGAGAACCACACTCGCTTTATCGGTTCTGTAAACCCTACATGGGATATCATCCCTGGATTGAAGCTGAGTGCCCGTATCGCTACTGATATCACGACCAATAAAACTGAGAATAAGAACAGCGCAGAAACTCCACACTTGTTCTCTACTACAGGTCAGTTCTCTGATTCATACGGTTTGAGCAACGACCAGTATTCTATCGTATATGGTGATGTCATGTTGATGTTCGACAAGACTTTCGCTGAGAAGCATAACGTTACAGCCAATTTCGGTTGGAACGGACGTCATGAGTCATATTATCAGTCAAGTGTCAGCACAACAAATGGTCTGTCACAGGAAAACTGGTTCCATTTGAATGCTTCCGTTGGTACAAAGAGTGCAGATATGAACAAGCAAGACCAGCTCCGCACAGGTATGTTCCTGACTGCCAGCTACGGCTTCGACAACTGGGCTTATCTGGAAGGAACCATCCGCCAGGAGAAGACTTCTACATTGTCTGATGGCAACAACTCTTTCTGGTATCCATCAGTTAGTGCAAGTGTTCTCTACACAGAACTTCTGAAAGATAAGTGTCCAAAGTGGTGGAACTATGGTAAGATTCGTGCTTCATACGGTATCGTAGGTAATGCTCCTGAGATTTACAAGGCAAACATGGCCTACAAGCAGGGTTCCTTGAACAAGAACAACACCTATACATACGCATTTGTTGCTACCGAGATCGGTAACGAAGGCATCAAACCAGAAAAGAAGCATGAGTATGAGTTGGGTATCGAGAACAAGTTCCTGAACAACCGTTTGGGAATGGAGTTCAGTTACTATTACAATGATATCAAGGACCAGATTCTCCAACTCATATCCGTACCCATACGCGAACCCTTTGTAGAGATAGTTGTGAAAGGCCAGGTCGTTGATATAATACTTGCAGTTTCCGGATATGGTCTCCTTTCCCTGGATGTTGTATCTCTCTGCTCTATGGACAAGATATGTGTCTGCCAAATATGTCAGGTATGCGGTAACGGTTTCATAATTGACTGTTTTGCCTTTACCCTTATAGTATTTCACGATGGTGTTCGGAGTGAAAAGTTTGGTCGCATTGTTTACAAGGTATACGAACAGATCGTCAAGAGTAGTCACATCGCGTATCTTGTGCCTTTCAACGACATCCCTCAAGAGTACGGTGTCCTTGAGGCTGGACACATAATGCCTCCTGATTTCCTGGGCGGACAGATGCAGCATCTCCGGGAGTCCGCTTTCATGCAGATATTCCTCATAAGACCTCATTCCCGCATCTTTCATGTTCGCCCCAATCCATTCCTCGTATGATAGAGGTAGAATCTCACATTCCACATACCTGCCGGACAATAGAGTCGCCAACTCTCCGGACAGCATTTTTGAGTTGGAACCGCTGATGAACACTTCGCATGGGGCAGTAAAATCCTGCGAGATAGAATTGACAACTTTCTCCCATCCTTCCACATTCTGGATTTCATCAATGAAAATATAGGTCTTTCCTTCGGGTTTCATATGTTCCCTGTATTCTCTGATGATGTCATCCAGATCCGTATACGACCGGATAAAATCAAAACTTGTATACTCCTTGCTGACATAAAGAAGGTTGTTGTCGGCGACTCCGTCGGAAATCAGGTCCATCATTACCTGTCTGAGAATGTAACTCTTTCCGGCACGTCTCTGCCCGGTAAGCACCTTCACCAAGCTGTTGCCGGAGAATGCTTTGATCTTTGACAAATAGAAATCCCTGCGGAATCCACAAGGAACAGCATTTCCGTTCCAAGGGTTATAGCGGGATAAAAGTTCAAGATGTTCGGTCATATCCAAAAATTTTCTCAAAAATACAAATCGTTTCGGTTATAACCAAAAACTTTCCTTTAAAACCAAAAAAGTTTCGGTTATATCCGAAACTTAGGGGGCGTGCTTGAAATTTTCTCCTAAGAGGTACTTCGCCTATGGATTTTTTCCTTTAAGATGCAGTTCGGGGAAAAAGTTTTTCTGACGTGCAGTTGGGTTTTGCCGTTACTTCTTTTTTCGTATCTTTGTAGAACTAGTGTTGATAAAATGAAGACAATGAAGAGATCCATATCTGGCATTTTTGTTGCTTTGGTGGTCGGTGCGATTCTTTCAGGGTGCTCCGGACTGTCCAAGGTCAAAGACATAAAAGTGACCTCCTGCGGTCTGGAGTCCTATTCATTGAAAGGCCTCCGCTCGGTTGACGCCGTGCTGGCCGTTGGGATCGACAATCCGACCTTCGCGTTCAAGATTCTGAATGTCAGCGGCACGGTCAAGTACAAGGGCGAGGATTTCGCCACCTACACTGCCGACTCGGTGAGCGTCGACAAGAAATGCATGAAGGTCTATGACGTGCCATGCACGGCGACCTTGGATGACGGAATAAGCTTGAAGAGGCTGATGCTGATCGCGAAGAAGGGCAGCCTTGAAGGGTTCACGACCGACGTGACAGCGACCGTGAGACTGAAGAGCGGCGCGGGGACGACCTTGAGATTCAAGGACGTGGATCTTAACAAAATGACGGAATAGTTATGAATATTTTTGCTCACAAGATACTTGCCACCCTTGCCGCCGCCTGTGCGGCCTTGTGCGTCACGGTTGCCGCCGGCGCCCAGGAAAGACGGGATTCCGTGATCTACCGGCAGAGCGCGGCCATGGACTCCACGTTGGTAGGCAAAGGCATATTCAATCTCCTTTCAGGAGGTGTCGGTAGGGACACGAAAGTTACGGTCCGCCAGTCGCAGCGCATCATTGATGCTTTTGACGCCCACGTCGCGTCCAATTCGTCCAGAACGCAAAGCGGCTTCAGGGTCAGGATATTCAATGACAACAAGCGGACATCGAGGAACGATTCCGAGGTGGCTTTGACCCGTTTCAAGGGCATGTTTCCCGGGGTGGCGGCCTACCGGACCTATTCAAACCCGTTCTTCAGGGTGACGGTCGGGGATTTCCGCACCAAGTCGGAGGCGATGCAGCTTCTGTTGCAGGTCAAGGGGGCTTTCCCGACCGCGTTCATTGTGAAGGAGACAATCGGCTATCCGGTTGTCGATAGGTTTCATTCCTACACAGTCGAGACTGTGCGGGCAGACAATCAGGAGTAAGCTATGCTTAAGCAAGGACTAGAACTCAAACAGACTCAGAAGCTTTCGCCTCTTCAGATCCAGACCATCAAACTTATTGAGCTGCCGGTCCAGGAGCTGGAGCAGAGGGTGAAGGCCGAGCTGGAGGACAATCCTGTGCTTGATGACTCTCCCGCTCCCGAGAAGAATGAGGACAGCGACGAGCCAAAGGACATTTCCATCGACGAGATCGACGAGAATGATCCGATTCCGTCGTACAAGCTCAGGGTCAACAACTACGGGAAGGACGAGCGTCCCCAGTACAACACATTCTCGGTCAAGGAGAGCTTCACGCAGAGCCTTATGGAACAGCTGGGCTATCGCAACCTCTCCAAGCATGACCGTGACGTGGCCGCCTTCATCATCGGCAGTCTGGACAGTGACGGGTACCTCCGCAGGGACATTGACAGCATCGTCGATGACCTGGCTTTCAGGGCGAACATAGAGTCCACGCCCGAGGAGGTGACGGCCATGCTCAAAGTGATACAGGAGTTCGAGCCGGCCGGTGTGGGCGCGAGAGACCTTAGGGAATGCCTTCTCCTCCAGCTCAGGACGCAGAAGCAGACCCGGGTCGTGCAGCTCGCCGAGACCATCCTCACGGACTATTTCCAAGAGTTCTCCAACAGGCATTTCCAGAAGATAATCACCAGACTGGGACTCGACGAGGATGAGATGAAGGCCGTAATGGCGAGGATAGTCAAGCTGAATCCCGCTCCGGGAGGTCAGATTGACGACTCCTACAATGACCAGGCTCAGCAGATTGTCCCTGATTTCGTGCTTGACATTGTGGATGGTGAGCTGAAACTGTCCATGCCAAGGTTCAACATCCCCGAGATTCGTGTCAACCGCAAGTACGCCGAGCTGCTGGCCGACGCGCAGGGCTCTTCCGACAGGCAGAAAAAAGAGGCAGCCACCTTCGTCAAGCAGAAGCTGGATTCCGCAAAATGGTTTGTGGAGGCGTTGAAGCAGCGCTACAACACTCTGGAAAGCACGATGAAGGCTATAGTGGACTACCAGCACGACTATTTCGTCGATGGTGATGAGTCTCATCTGAAGCCGATGGTACTCAAAGACATAGCGGCGAAGACCGGCTTTGACATCTCGACCATCTCCCGGGTTGTCAACAGCAAGTACATCGAGACCCATTTCGGAATATTCCCTTTAAAGTATTTCTTCTCCGAAGGTCTTGAGAACCAGGAGGGTGAGGAGGTCTCCACCAGGGAGCTGAAGAAGGCTCTCCGTGAATGCGTGGATGCCGAGGACAAGCGTAAGCCTCTGACCGATGACCAGTTGGTGGCTGAAATGAACAAACGTGGCTACAAAGTCGCCCGCCGTACCATAGCTAAGTACCGCGACCAGCTGGACATCCCCAAGGCCCGCCTCCGCAAACAACTCTGACGCTGTCCGCGGGACTTGCCGGAGATTCCCTCTCCTGTAATGTTCGATTATGCTGTTCTACAGCTTGGCTCCGTAGGCCAGGTCGCCTGCGTCACCGAGTCCGGGGACGATGTAGGAGTGGCTGGTCAGTTCCTCGTCGACGGCGGCGGTCCAGAGGGTCGTGTTCTCAGGAAGGTGCTTCTGGAGGAACTCGATGGCGTAGATGCTGGCGATAGGGCAGACAAAGTGCGTGTGAGCCGGCTCGCCGCCTTCCTCGACAAGCTTGCGGTAGGCTATCTCGATGGATGAGCCGGTGGCCAGCATGGTGTCGGCGATGATCAGGGTCTTTCCTGTCAGGTCAGGGCAGGTGCAGTACTCCACGTTGATGTGGAACTCGTCGCCCTTGTCGTACTTCCTGAAAGCTGCGATGAACGCGTTCTCGGCGTTGTCGAAAACGTCGAGTACACCTTTGTGGAGAGGCAGACCGGCGCGCAGGATGGTGGAAACCACAATCTTCGCGTCACATGTGCGTACCTTTGCGGTGGCAAGAGGTGTGATGACATCCTTCGGGCTGTAGTCCAGCACTTTGCTTATCTCGTAGGCAAAGATGTGTCCCAACCTCTCAAGGTTGTAGCGGAAGCGGAGGCTGTCTTTCTGAACGGTTTTGTCACGCATCTGCGCAACGATGTTGTTGAGGACCGAATCGGTCTCGCCAAGATTGATGACTTTCATTGGTTTTTCGAAATTGTTTTTCGAAATCCAAAAGTAGGGATTAATTTCTTCATTTCCAAATTTTTCCGCCCCAAGGAGCACCCAAGGAGCCGCCAGAGGGCCATAAGGGAAGCCTTATTCCACTATTGTCACCGTGTCGTCCGCGAAGCTGAAATAGCAGTCGTCGCAGATTATTATGTGGTCCAGAAGCGAGATGTCGAAAGTGTTGGCGGCCTTTTTCATGCGCTCGGTCTCGGTCAGGTCGTTGCCGCCGGGTCTGGGATTGCCTGACGGATGGTTGTGGACCATGATCATTCCGCTTGCCCGCTTGTCCAGCGCCATCCTGACCACGAGCCTTGGGTCCACGACAGTGGAAGTCAAGCCGCCCAGGCTGATCATCTCCTTGTGGATGACGTAGTTGGCCCTGTTGAGGAATATTATCCAGAACTCTTCGTGGTCCGCTCCCCTGAGTCTGGGAAGCATCATGCGGAAAACCGTTCCGGGATCCGTCAGCGGCACCTTTTCTATTCCCGGATCCTCCAGACAGCATCGCTTGCCAAGCTCAAACGCAGCCGCGATCGAGGCGTAGCGTACGCTTCCTATCCCTCCGATCTCTTTCATCCTCGACGCGTCCATCCCGGCGATCATGGACAGTTTCCCCTCGTTTGCCGCCAGCAGCCTGTTCGCCACTTCAAGGACATTCTCCTTTTGCGTCCCCGACCCGATAAGGATGGCGAGCAGCTCGGCGTTGCTCATCGCGTCAGCCCCTTTGGAGAGCATTTTTTCCCGTGGCCTCTCTTCCACGCACAAGTCTTTCATCTTCATAGTCTAAAATCTTTTCCGCAGGCGTTTATGAATATTCCGGCTCCTCGGAGCCGCAGCATCCCTTGCGCCTACTGTGTCCGGTGCGCAAGATAGGCATATAAAACAGAAAAAAAGTTAAGAAACATAAACGTCTCCTAACTTTTTTCTGTTTTTTATAAAGAATTCCGTTATTTCCTTTCCAGAACCTTTTTGGCGGCCTCGACGATGTGGGCGGCGTCCATGCCGTAGGCGGCGAGAAGCTCGGACGGTGTGCCGCTCTGGCCGAACTCATCCTTGCCGTTGACATATTCAATCGGCTTTGGTGAGGTGGCGGCAAGCACTCCGGCGATCAGCTCTCCGAGTCCGCCGGCCATGTTGTGCTCCTCGGCGACGACAACGGCGCCGGTCTTGATTGCCGATGCAAGAACGGCCTTGGTGTCGAGAGGCTTGATGGTGGCGATGTCGATGATCTCGGCGCAGATGCCCTCGGCCTCAAGGGCTTCGGCTGCCTGAAGAGCCTCCCAGACCATGTGTCCGGTGGCGAAGATGGAAACGTCCTTGCCTTCGTTCAGCACGTAGGCCTTGCCGATCTCAAACGGCTCGTCCGGCATGAAGTCGGCCACCTTCGGTCTTCCGAAACGCAGGTAGACAGGCCCGTCGTACTTTGCCGCCGCGATCGTGGCGTTCTTCGTCTGGGTCCAGTCGCAAGGGTTGATCACAACCATGTCAGGAAGCACACGCATCAGCGCGATGTCCTCCATCGTCTGGTGTGTCGCGCCGTCCTCGCCGAGGGTGACACCGGCGTGGGATGAGGCGATCTTCACATTGGTCTTGCCGTAGCAGACCTCCATCCTGATCTGGTCGTAGACGCGTCCGGTGACGAACTCCGCGAAGGATCCGGCGAACGGAACCTTTCCGGTGAGAGCCATGCCTGAGGCCACGCCGATCATGTTGGCTTCAGCGATTCCGCACTCGTAGTACCTCTGAGGGAACTCCGCGGCGAAAGCATCCATCTTGAGTGAACCCTTAAGGTCGGCTGTCAATGCCACAACTCTTGAGTCAGCTTTTCCTGCCTCAAGAAGACCGGCTCCGAATCCGCTGCGGGTGTCTTTCTTTCCTCTGTCTGTATATTTTTTCATGATGTTCCTGAATTAAAAGTCTCCCAATGTTTCCTCAAGCTGGCTCAAGGCGATGCCGCACTGCTCCTCGGAAGGAACGCAGCCGTGCCATTTGTGCGTGCCGGCCATGAAGTCAACTCCATGTCCCATCTCTGTCTTGAACAGTATCATCTTCGGCTTTCCGTTGCCTTCGCTGGCCTTTGCCTGCGCGAACGCTTCGAGGATCTTGTCCATGTCGTGTCCGTCGGCGACGAAAACATCCCATCCGAAGGCCTTCCACTTGGTCTCAAGGTCACCGAGACCGGCGACATCCTCGGTCGTTCCGTCGATCTGCTGGCGGTTCCAGTCGGTCATCGCGATCATGTTGTCCACCTTGTGGTGAGCCGCGAACAAGGCGGCCTCCCAGATCTGGCCTTCCTCGGTCTCGCCGTCTCCGCAGAGAACGTAGACACGGTGAGGGTCATTGTCGGCCTTCTTCGCGAGAGCCGCTCCGATCGCCACGGAAAGTCCCTGTCCGAGGGAACCGGCGGCCTGGAACACTCCCGGCAGGCCCTTTCTTACGGAAGGGTGTCCCTGGAGCCTGGTCCCGAACTTGCGGAACGACTCCAGCTCGGCGATAGGGAAGTACCCGGCTCTTGCCAGGATTGAATAGTACATCGGCGTAAGGTGTCCGGCGGAGAGGATGAACATGTCCTGATCCTTTCCCTCGCGGGTCCAAGTCGCCGGGTTCTGATCCATCACGTTGAAGTACAGGGCTGTCATGAAGTCAGCGCTGCTCATGGATCCGCCCGGATGTCCGGATTTGGCCTTGACGACCATCCTGATGATGTCTCTTCTTACTTGAGAGGCCATCTTCTTCAGATCTTCTGTTGACTGCATTTTATTTGTATTTGAAATTCGTTAAAATATTCCGAGGGCAAAGATAATCCTTTTTATGTCAGAAATTTGATATTTCGAATTTGATTTATGCTATTTCTTGATTCACCTGCAAAGTTAGTACTTTTTTATGTCAGGAAGAAGTCCTAACTTTGTCTTGGTAAGCGTTAAAAAAGTTATTTTTTAAGGATTGCCTGACAAGATGTCGTTCCGGCGATGTGCGCTGGGAACAACCTCCGACAAAGATAATTAATAATCATTTATATTTAATGGCACACGTAGTAATCATGCCCAAACAAGGGCAGTCTGTAGAAAGTTGTATTGTCACGGAGTTCAAGAAAAAGGTCGGAGACAAAGTCGCCGTCGGTGATGTTCTTTTCAGCTATGAGACTGACAAGGCTTCATTCGACGAGGATGCGAAAGTCGCCGGCACCGTTCTCGCCTGCTTCTTCAATGATAATGACGAGATCCCTTGCCTGACCAATGTCATGGTCATCGGCGAGCCGGGTGAGTCATTCTCTGAATATGCCCCTTCGGGATCCGCTCCCGCTGCGGCGCAGGCCACCGAGGCCGCGGCTCCGGCGCCTTCTGCCGCCGAGCCTGCCGCACCTGCCGCCGGGTCTGCCGAAGTTCCTGCCGCCGCCGCTCCGACCGCTGGAGCGCCTGTTTCCCCAAGAGCCCGCAGGCTTGCCGCCGAGAAAGGCGTTGACACCGCCCAGGTGGCCGGCTCCGGCCCTCACGGACGCATCATCGAGCGTGATGTGGTCGCCGCCGAAGGCGCGCCTAAGTCCGGCCTTGCCAAGGCCATGATGGCCGCCGGAGGTCTTCAGGCACCGGCAGCCGGCACCGGCATCGGAGGCATGGTCAAGGGTTCCGATCTCAAGACATGGAAGCCGAGCCACACGGAGAATCTTGCCGGAGAAGGCGAGGAGTTCACTGTAGAGAAGATGTCCAACATGCGCAAGCTCATCGCTAAGTCGATGTACAACTCTCTTCAGAACACCGCCCAGCTCACACACATGCTCGGCGCTGACGCCCGCCGCATCCAGGCTCTCCGCAAGAAGGCCAAGAAGGCGCTGGAGGAAGGAAGGATCGATGCCAACATCACGATCAACGACTTCGTCTGCTACGCTGTGATCAAGGCTCTCAAGAAGTTCCCTAAGGTCAACTCCCATTGTCTGGGCGATGCCATGAGGTTGTTCAATGTCGTCAATCTCGGCTGCGCTGTAGACACTGAGAGGGGGTTGATGGTTCCTTGCGTGAAACGCGCCGAGGATCTTAACATCGTGGGCCTGAGCAAGGCTCTCAAGAGGGTTGCCGAGGACTGCAAGAAGGGGTCGATCAACCCTGACCTGCTCTCCGCCGAGGGCGCGTCCTTCACGGTCTCCAACCTCGGAGGCTTCGGCGTGGAGTGGTTCACTCCTGTCATCAACATGCCTCAGAGCGCCATCCTCGGAGTCGGCACGATTGTCCCTCGTCCGAAGGATCTGGGCGCCGGAGTCTATGCGTTCGTCCCTTATCTCGGTCTTTCCCTGACCTACGACCACAGGGCTCTTGACGGCGGCGAGGCTACCCGCTTCCTGAAGCAGGTGGCTGTTGAGATTGAGAATCTTGAAGTTGAATTCTAAAATATTTACGAATATGTACGATTTAGCGGTAATAGGCGGTGGCCCTGGTGGTTACGTGGCCGCTGAAAGAGCCGGAGCCGCCGGCCTTAAGGTTGTCCTTTTTGAAAGAAAATCCCTCGGAGGTGTCTGCCTCAACGAGGGCTGCATCCCGACCAAGACGCTTCTTTACAGTGCCAAGGTCTATAACTACGCCCTTACAGGTGACCACTACGGGGTCTATGTGAAGGAACCTACGTTCGACTATTCAAAGATAGTCGCCCGCAAGGACAAGGTCGTGAAGAAACTCGTGGGCGGAGTCAGACTGGCGATGAAGTCCAACAATGTCGAGGTCGTGGCCGCTGAGGCCATGATCCAGGGCCGCGATGCGGAAGGCGTCAGGATCACCGCTGCCGACCAGACCTATGCTGCCCGCAACATCCTCATCTGCACAGGTTCAGAGGCTGCAGTGCCTCCGTTCCCTGGCCTGAAGGAAGCCGGGGACGTCATCGTCACCAACCGTGAGATCCTTGCGCTTAAAGAGCGTCCGGCCGAACTCGTAGTAATCGGTGGAGGTGTCATCGGAATGGAGTTCGCCGCTTTCTACAGCACTCTTGGAACGAAAGTGACTGTGGTCGAGATGCTTCCGAAGATTCTCGGACCTCTTGACGATGAGATCAGCGCCATGCTTCAGAAGATCTACACCAAGCGTGGCGTGAACTTCTGTCTCAAGTGCAAGGTTACCGGAATCGAGGGCAACACCGTTGTCTATGAGGATCCGGAGGGTAACACCAAGAGGGTCAGCGGGGACAAGATTCTCGTCTCTGTGGGCCGCCGCGCCAACATCGGCGGATTCGGCCTTGAGAACCTCGGCGTGGAGATGCTCCTGAACCGTGGTGGAAAGCCTTGCGGAATCAAGGTGGACAGCAAGATGCGCACGAATATTCCGGGAGTCTATGCCGCAGGTGATGTCACCGGCTTCTCTATGCTTGCACACACAGCCAGCCGTGAGGGCGAGGTCGCGGTCAACAATATTCTTGGAAAGGAAGACCACATGCGCTACGACGCCATCCCTGGAATCGTCTACACCAACCCTGAGGTGGCCGGAGTCGGCCTCACCGAAGAGCAGGCCGCGGCTTCCGGGAAGGACTATTCAGTCGTCAAGCTCCCTATGGCCTATGCCGGTCGCTTCGTCGCCGAGAACGAGGGCGGCGAGGGAATATGCAAGATCATCGTCGGCAAGAAGTATCACGAGGTGCTGGGCGTGCACATGCTCGGCAACCCTTGCTCGGAGATCATCCACAGCGCCTGCATCGCCATCG
>OQVL01001767.1_pt1 | contig 13078 bp, 13 predicted proteins | sample 1691501 | NCBI WGS metagenome assembly OQVL01 (sample SAMN03418253, study PRJEB22391) | human gut metagenome | biome: human-gut; feature: organic feature; material: feces | host: Homo sapiens | place: Tanzania | collected 2013-01
ACTTGTTTGCGGTCAGAAAAGTTCTGATTATTGCACCGCTGCGAGTTGCACGGGATACATGGTCTGCTGAAATTGAAAAATGGGAGCATTTGAAACCGCTGCAATACAGCGTTGTTGTCGGTACGGTCGAGGAACGCCCACCAGATCAGGTTGACATTGCCGAACTGCGCCAGAAAGTAAGCAACCGGCAGCAGTGCAACCAGCTGTCTTGCGATCGAGACAAACATACTGTAGACTGCTTTGCCGAGCGCCTGGAAAATGCTGCTGCAGGAGATGCCGAATCCTGCGAGGATAAAGCTTAAGCTGATAATCCGGAGCGCCGGGACGCCGAGAGAAAGCATGGTGTCGGAAGCGCTGAACATTTTAAGCAGCTGCGTTGGGAAGAGCTGGAAGATCAGAAGTCCGACCGCCATGATGCAGACGGCATAGGTGACCGTGTGGCGTAAGGTCTTGACCACGCGCTCGCGGCTGCCGGCGCCGTAGTTGTATGCCATGACCGGGATGACACCGCTGTTGAGACCGAACGCAGGCATAAACACGAAGCTCTGTAATTTAAAGTAAACGCCGAACACTGCCGTTGCCGTGGAGGAGAAACTGATCAGAATACGGTTCATACCGTAATTCATAACCGAACCGATCGCCTGCATGACAATGGAAGGCACACCGATGGCATAGATCTGACCGATGATGGTGCCGTCCGGGCGAAAGCCTTTTAAACTCAGCTGAATCTCCTTATTTCTGGTCTGGTTGATGACGACAGCGAGAACCGCAGCAATCATCTGACCGATGACGGTGGCGGCTGCAGCACCGGTGATGCCCATTTTCGGAAAACCAAACAGACCAAAGATCAGGATCGGATCTAAGATGATGTTGATGACCGCTCCGGTGAAGAGTTAAATATACAAATTTTCAAATGAGCGATCAGGAGGACAATATGTTAATAGTAAAGAAGTTTGGTGGTACTTCTGTTGGAAATACCGAAAGAATCTTTAACGTGGCCAAAAGATGTATTGAGGACTGGCAGAAGGGGAACGACGTAGTCGTAGTTCTGTCTGCGATGGGTAAATACACAGATGAGCTGATAGATATGGCTAAGCAGGTAAATGAAAATCCGCCTAAGAGAGAGATGGATATGCTTTTTACAATAGGAGAGCAGATGTCCGTATCACTCATGGCCATGGCTATGAATTCATTGAAGGTTCCGGCAATCTCACTCAATGCATTCCAGGTGGCAATGCATACAACTTCAGTGTATGGCAATGCGCGTCTGAAGAGAATCGATGTTGAGAGAATAAGACATGAGCTGGAGCAGAGAAAGATAGTTATTGTCACAGGATTCCAGGGAATTAACAAGTATGACGATTACACAACTCTTGGTCGTGGTGGTTCAGATACAACAGCTGTTGCACTTGCGGCGGCACTTAACGCTGATGCGTGTGAGATATACACAGATGTGGATGGAGTATATACAGCAGATCCACGTAAGGTAAAGACCGCACGTAAGCTGGATACGATAACATACGATGAGATGCTTGAGCTTGCTACACTTGGAGCAGGCGTTCTGCACAACCGTTCAGTTGAGCTTGCAAAGAAGTTCGGCGTTCAGCTGGTTGTTCGTTCAAGTCTCAATTTTTCAGAGGGTACAATAGTTAAGGAGGATACTGGAATGGAGAAGATGTTAGTTAGTGGAGTTGCAGCGGATGCAGATTCAGCGAGGGTGGCAGTTGTAGGATTAGAGGACACACCGGGTGTTGCATTCAAGCTTTTCAACCTGCTTGCAAAGAATGACATCAATATAGATATGATACTGCAGTCAGTAGGAAGACATGGAACAAAGGATATTACATTCACATGTAGTGATGAGAATGCAGACAAAGCAGAGGAGATCATCAAGAACAACATAGGCAAGTTTGAGAGCATAGATGTCAACAAGAATGTTGCAAAGGTTTCTATCGTTGGTGCAGGAATGCAGTCAAATGCAGGTGTTGCAGCCAAGATGTTCGAGGCTCTTTATGATGAGAATATCAACATCAGAATGATCTCAACATCAGAGATCAGAGTTACAGTTCTCATCGACGAGCAGTATACAGAGCGCGCAATGAACGCGATTCATGACAAGTTCGCACTCGGCGATCATTAATTCTAACAGAATCATATGAAGTTCTGTTCTGCAGGACCTTACAATATACGCCGGGGGAAACTCCGGCGTATATTATCATGAGGAGGACCCGCCCTCAAGGCGGGAGAGCCCTCGTGATAAAGCAGACGCCGCGCGGAGCGCCTTTCATGCGTCTGCACCCGTAGATAAGGGAACATAAAAGAATTTGAAAGGAGTCAGGGTATGAAGAGAACAGATTACATATCGTGGGATCAGTATTTTATGGGCATTGCGATGATGTCGGCAGAGAGAAGCAAAGACCCGTCAACGCAGGTTGGTGCGTGTATAGTGGACAAGAATAACAGAATTCTTTCCATGGGATATAATGGTATGCCGGCAGGATGCGACGATGACACAATGCCGTGGGGAAAGTCCGGAGCCCCGCTTGACAACAAATATTTCTATGTATGCCACGCGGAGCTGAACTCTATTCTCAATTACAGAGGTGGCAATCTCAAGGATGCGATCATATATTCTACTCTGTTCCCGTGCAATGAATGTGCCAAAGCTATTATTCAGTGCGGTATAAAAGAAGTAGTGTATATGTCAGACAAGTATGCGATGACAGAGAGCACCATAGCCTCCAAGAAAATGTTTGACATGGCTGGTGTTGCATACAGACCATTTGAACCAAAAGGCAGGCAGATCACGCTCGATCTTTAGAAGTAACAGAACAGTTCCGGAATACCGGAGAGAATACATATGTATGACAGACAGGAGAGAATATGGTCATAGAGAGTAATAGCAAGGAAGAAACCTACAATGCAGGAGTACAGCTTGGACAGAATGCAGCTCCTGGCCAGGTGTACTGTATATATGGAGATCTGGGAGTTGGCAAGACGATAATATCCCAGGGCGTGGCAGCCGGACTTGGAATCACTGAAGTGGTGAACAGCCCGACTTTCACTATAGTGAAGGAGTATGACGAGGGCAGATTGCCTCTGTATCATTTTGATGTGTACAGGATCGGCGATGTGGACGAGATGGATGAGATAGGCTACAATGAGATGGTGTATGGAGATGGAGTATGCCTTATAGAGTGGGCTAACCTCATCGAGGAGATATTACCTGGTACATACACCAGAATCGACATAGAGAAGGACCTTTCAAAGGGCCTTGATTACAGGCGTATTACGATAGAAGAGAGGCATGATCAGATATGAAGATCTTAGCATTTGACAGCTCAGGACTTGTGGCGAGCGTTGCCATAGTCGAGGACAATAATTTGATAGCTGAATATACAACCAACTACAAGAAGACACATTCCCAGACTCTGCTTCCAATGCTGGATGAGATCGTGAAGATGACAGAGACGGATAAGGAAAGCTTTGACGCGCTGGCTGTTGCAGCCGGACCGGGATCATTTACAGGACTCAGGATAGGCTCGGCGACGGTCAAGGGACTTGCATTTGCATGGAATATACCGGTCATTGCGGTGCCGACACTTGAGGGACTTGCATACAATGTGTGGGGAACTGACAGACTCATCTGCCCTATCATGGATGCGAGAAGAAAACAGGTGTATACGGGACTGTACCGTTTTGACGGTGATGACAGACTTGAGACGGTGATGGATCAGACTCCTATGGATATTGCCGACCTTATAGACCAGCTCAATGAGAGAGGGGAAAAGGTTATATTTGTGGGAGATGGAATAGATGTGTATGCTGATGTTTTAAAAGAGAAGATGACGGCAGACTACGCATTTGCTCCGGCACACATGAACAAGCAGAGAGCGGGCTCAGTGGCAGCCGCAGCCCAGGTGAGATATGCAGCCGGACAGTATGAGGATGGGGATACATTTGCCCCTGAATATCTCAGACAGTCACAGGCAGAGCGGGAGAGAGCGGAAAAGGCAAAACTGGAGAACGGCGGACATGAATAGCTGTTTTTCCCATGTACGCCTGAGACTGGCAGATATGAAAGATCTGGCCGGGATAACTGCACTTGAGATGACGGTGTTTTCGCATCCGTGGAATGAGGAGATGGTGTCCTCGTCTATACAGGGGACATACGATCATGTCAAGATCTTTGAGTCGGTTGAAGGAGAAATTGCCGGTTATATCATATATTCGGTGGTGTGTGACAGTGCGGATCTGCTCAGGGTAGCAGTGAGCACCGGATCAAGACGCTGCGGCATCGGCCGGAAGCTGATGGAAGCCATGATCGATGACTGCAAGGACAGGGATGTGCAGAGCATATTTCTGGAAGTCAGGGAATCCAACGCTGCTGCGATAGCCATGTATGAGCAGTTGGGATTTATGAAAATTTCAACAAGAAAAAAATACTACAACTCACCGGTGGAAGATGGACTGGTCATGCAGAAACAGTTGTAGTAAATGATAGATATAAGCGGGATATATAGCATGTGCCGAAGATGCATCTGCACGGTTGGAAAACATTGTCGGTATATTCTGCGAAGGATCTGACTTATAATCAGACTCATAACAGGACTGCATGCAGTCGGACAGGAGATAAATATGAGTGAGATCAGATGTAATAAGTGTGGAAGAATAATTGTATTTGGAGATATGCATGACAAGGAGGATTACGTCCTTATTCAGAAGGAGTGGGGGTATTTCTCACACAAGGATGGCAGAAAATATACACTCAGGATGTGTGAGGACTGCTATGACAGACTTGTAAATGAATGTGTCATACCTCCAAGGATAGATGATGTGACAGAGTATGCATAGAGACTCTGCCTTAGAAATGGAGATAGAAGATGATAGACGTATGTCTTTTGGGGACCGGAGGGATGATGCCGCTGCCATACAGGGCGCTCACATCCCTCGTGGTCAGATATAATGGACATGAGATGTTGATAGACTGCGGCGAGGGAACCCAGACCTCGATGCGTCAGCAGGGCATGATAGGCTTCAAGCAGATAGATGTGATCTGCTTCACGCATTTTCATGCAGATCATATAAGCGGATTGCCGGGACTATTGCTCACGATAGGCAATGCCGAGAGAACGGAGCCGCTTCTTATGGTTGGCCCAAAGAGACTTGAGAAGGTAGTCAATTCCCTCAGGGTCATAGCGCCGGAGCTTCCATTTGAGATCAGATTCCAGGAGCTCTCGGAGGCGGAGGAGAGCTTTATGTGGGAGGATCTCAGAGTGGATGCGTTCAGGGTGAACCACAATGTGACGTGTTATGGATACTCCCTGTCGCTCCCAAGAGTCGGCAAATTCAGCGTGGACAGAGCGAGAGCGAACGAGATCCCGATGAAATACTGGAACGGCCTGCAGAAGGGCAACACATACGAGGAGGATGGACATATATACACTCCTGATATGGTACTTGGACCTGACCGCAAGGGCCTGAAGCTCACATACTGCACAGATACGAGACCGACCCCTCTTATAGAGAAGTACGCTGCCGGATCGGATCTGTTCATATGCGAGGGAATGTACGGCGAGAAGGAGAAAGAGATAAAAGCCATAGAGCATAAGCATATGATGATGCAGGAGGCTGCGGCCATAGCAGCCAAGGTAGATGTGGGGGAGATGTGGCTTACACATTACAGTCCGTCGATGGCAAAACCGGCGGTGTTTATGGATGAGATAAGAGAGATATTCCCGAGAACTATTGCAGCAAAGGACAGGACGACAACAACGCTCAAGTTCTCGGAGGAGTAGAATAGATCGGCAAAGGTGAGATGAATTATGGAGAAAGATGTAAAGATACTGGCTATAGAATCCTCATGTGATGAGACATCCGCAGCGGTTGTTGTGAATGGAAGAAACGTACTGTCAAATATAATATATTCACAGATAGATATCCATACACTTTATGGAGGCGTTGTGCCGGAGATAGCTTCGCGAAAGCACATAGAGAAGATTACACAGGTCATAAGACAGGCGCTCAAAGAGGCAGAGTGCACACTGGATGACATAGATGCGGTTGCAGTCACATATGGACCGGGGCTTGTTGGCGCTCTTCTCGTTGGTGTGGGAGCAGCCAAGGCCATAGCATTTGCAAAAGATATACCGCTTGTTGGTGTGCATCACATAGAAGGTCATATCGCAGCGAATTATATAGAGAACAAGGACCTTGAGCCTCCGTTCATGTGCCTTGTTGTGTCAGGAGGTCACACACATCTTGTAAAGGTAGTCGATTACGGCAAGTTTGAGATACTGGGAATAACCAGGGATGATGCGGCAGGAGAGGCATTTGATAAGGTAGCAAGGGCTATAGGACTGGGTTACCCGGGAGGACCGAAGATAGACCGCAAGGCGAAGGAGGGCAATCCTGACGCCATAGAATTCCCAAGGGCAAAAGTTGCGGAATCAGTCTATGACTTCAGCTTCAGCGGCCTGAAGTCAGCGGTGCTCAACTATATCAATCAGGCCCATATGAGAGACGAGCAGATCAATGAGGCCGATGTGGCAGCATCGTTCCAGAAAGCAGTAACGGAAGTGCTCACAGAGCATGCGGTTGCTGCGGCAAAGGAATACCATATGGATAAGATAGCCATAGCTGGCGGAGTTGCGTCCAATTCTGCTCTCAGAGCCAGCATGAAGGCGGCCTGTGAGAAGGCTGGGCTTACATTGTATCATCCATCGCCGATACTGTGCACGGACAATGCGGCCATGATAGGTGCGGCGGGATACTACGAATACATAAATGGAACAAGACATGGCTGGGATCTGAATGCCATACCAAACCTCAAGCTGGGTGAGAGATAACCGGCCTGGTCAAGTGTGTGATGGTGTCAGACTACTACTAGGGAGAAGATGAACATGGGCGATGTAGATAATGCCGATTACAAAGGATCAAATATAGAAAACATTGATACAGAGGATGAAGTAAAGGTCACGGCAATAGTCCTTGCAGCCGGAAAGGGAAGCAGGATGCACAGCGATATACCTAAGCAGTTTATGATGCTGGGGGATTATCCTGTGCTGTATTATTCGCTCAAGACCTTTCAGGACAGTCTGGTTGATGACATAATCCTTGTCACAGGTGAGGACTATGTAGAATATTGCAGAAATGACATAGTAGACAGGTACAACATCACCAAAGTCAGGAAGATCGTGACAGCGAGGGCTACGGCTATGGCTATGGCTCGTATCATAGTGGTTATCATGGCTATGGCAAGTATATTGACGACTACAAACACAAACATTCGCACAAGAATGAAACGCGTAAACACAAGTATGTGGACGATGATGACGAGGCGTAATGCCCCACTTGCGATACTGCTCGTATCGCTCTTTATAGTCTGTGGCTGCAGTTCCTCTACCACTGACAAGCAATCTGTTGGCTTCTCAATAGCCCAATCGGGCGACACCACCGTGGTCACTGTTATGTCCCCGTGGCAGACCGGCAGCACTATGGCGCGGTATGCCATCACCACTCCCTACCAACGCATCGCTTGCACTTCGGCTGCGCACGTGGGGTTCCTTCGCGAACTGGGACTGATGGACAGGCTGGTCGGCGTCTGTGTGCCAAGCCGTATCTATAACCTGACAGACGAACAACGCGCTGCCATTGCAGACCTGGGCGATGATATGAAGCCCAACCTCGAGGCTATCGTCCTGTCCCGACCCGATGCTATCATCGTCTCCACCTATGGCGAAGGCGATGCCACCGTCGCACAGATAGCCGCACTCGGCATACCGGTCCTCTATTGCAACGAATGGACGGAGCGCACACCCCTTGCCCGTGCGGAGTGGATTCGTTTCTTCGGAGCGTGCTTCGGTTGTATGGAGCGTGCCGATAGTGCCTACCACGCCATTGCCAAAGCGTACAACGACCTCGCCCAATCCCCCACCACTGAGGGCGTATCTGTCATGTCGGGGCAGTCCTTCCGTGGCACGTGGTACGTCCCTACGGGCAACACGTTCATGGGCAGGCTCTTCCATGACGCGGGGGCTGACTATCGCTATGCCGACAACCCCGCCACCTCCTCGCTGCCACTCACCTTCGAACAGGCTCTGCAGGACTTTGCCGATGCCGATGTATGGGTGGGCTGCAGTGCGCACTCAATGGAAGAACTTCGGCATCCGCCGCGCCATCGGCGCGCAGCGCGCGAGCATCGTCACCCAGTTCCTGATCGAGGCCGGTATGCTCTGCGGCATGGGCGGCGTGGTCGGCATCGCGGTCGGCACGGTGGGAAGTGTGGTCGTCAGCCGATTGATGTACCAGATGACCGTTTACCCGCCGGTGTGGGTCGGCCTCGCGGCGTTCGCGCTGAGCGTCGCGCTGGGCGTGCTCTTCGGCAGCTACCCCGCCATCAAGGCATCCAAGCTCCAGCCGGTCGAAGCGCTGCGGGCGGAATGAGAGGAGAAAGAACATGAAAAAGAGAGTATTTTCCCTGCTGCTCGCGCTTGTGCTGACACTCTCGGCAGCGGCGATCCCCGCCTCGGCGGCGGGCAGCTTCTCCGATGTGTCGGACAAGAAGACGGCGCAGAATGTGGAGATCCTGAAGCTGCTCGGCGTGATCGAGGGCAACGGCGCGGGGCAGTTCAACCCCTATGCCCAGCTTACCCGCGCCGAGTTCAGCAAGATGGTCGTAATGCTGATCGGAAAGGGAAACGAAGCGATGCGCTATCGCACCGTGACCATTTTTCCCGATGTGCGTGCGAGCCATTGGGCGGCGGGGTACATCAACCTTGCTGTGCGGCAGACCGAGCCGAAGCTGCTTGCCGGAACGCCTGACGGAACGTTCCAGCCGGAGCGCGCCATCACCTACGGCGAGGCCGTTACGATCCTGATGCGTGTGCTTGGCTACGCGGACAAGGACACCGGCGGCGTTTGGCCGGACAGCTACATTGACCTGGCGAAGTCTGCCGGTGTGAGCAACGGTGTGGAGTTGGCCGGCAATGCGGCGATCACGCGTGCGCAGGCGGCGCAGCTGTTTGTCAACGTGCTCTATGCCGACACAAAGGACGGTAAAAACTACATCGACCGAGGAGACAAGTATACGCTCGTCAGCGTGGACGGAGGTACCGGTGAGCTTCGCCTGATCGACGAAAAGGGAGTGATCGTGACCAAGACGCTGGAGAATCCCAGCTCCGCATCGGTGTTGATCGGCCTGAAGGGCTACCTAGTCGAGAGGACAAACGGCAAGGTGCGGACCTTCCTGCCCGAGAACGGCGAAACAGTTGGCACGATCTCCAACGCGGCGGTCATCGTATCCGCGGATCGCTCCACGGTCGGCTTCAGCGATCTGGCCGGCGGCCGCACGGATTACCGCATCTATAAGGACGGCCGTGAGATCTCCGCGTCGGCTCTCAAGAAGTACGATGTGGCGACTTACAATGCCTCCACGAATGTGATCAACATCTGCGACACGCGCGTGTCGGTTTATTACGAGGGCTGCGATCCCAAGCCTGCGGAGCCTACAGTCATTACCGTTCTGGGCGGCACGCGGCTGAATGTTCTGCCCTCCGCGCAGAGCAGCGTGGCGAAGTTCAAGCCCGGTCAGCAAATGACGATCCTGCTCACGGCGGACGGCCAGGTCGCCGGCGCGGACGACAGCGGCGCGCGCGGCAATGCCATCGGCGTCGTGACGGACGGCAAGGTTCAGATGCTCTGCGGCATGACGCTCATCGAGCTTGTCTGCAAGTCTGAGACGGTCACCAACGGCGTGGTCCGCATCAGCGCGAGCGGAAAGGATAGGATCTATCTTTCCGAGGCCTCCGGCGGCAGCGTGAGCGGCGATCTGATCGTCAGCGAGCGCACCATCGGCAGCAAGAAGCTGGCCGACAACGCAATGATCTTTGAAAACGGCAAGCTCGTTGCCCTCAGTTCCTTCACGAATGACCGTGTGGCCCGCGAGCAGATCAGCTATGCCCGCACCAACGCCTCCGGTGAGATCGACCTTGTGGTCATCAACCGCTCGACCGGTGAACGCTATGGCCGCGTGTTCTGGGATGTTACCTCCTACCCAGATCCCGATACACACGAGACGACTTACACCGAGCTGCTCGGCGTGGACGAGGGCGGCACGAAGACGAAGACTTTCGCCATGAAGTACAATGTCAAGACCGGCGACTATGTGGCCTTCAAGATCAATCAGGGCGGCACCGGCTTCTCGCAGATGATCAAGCTCACCGAGCTGAGCAAGGTGTCCTTCAGCTCCTGGATCGGCGACAATGCCGTGACCTTTGGCAGCCGCACCTATGAGGTGCCCTCCGATGTCCTGTGCTTCAATAAGGACAATGGTGAGTGGATCACGCTCGCGCAGGCAAAGACCTACGCTGACGCGGCAAACCTCTACGTCAAGGACGGTGTGGTCCGCGTGATCGAGGTCCGCAGCTGAGCGGAACGCATATAGCAAAAAGTCCCCGTTGCCTTACGGCAGCGGGGACTTTTTACAAATCGAAAGCGAAGTGGTCAGAGCACCATCGCCAGCAGACGAGGCGTTACATAGGTCTCGATGAGCGCCGCCGCGGCGAGCAGCGGCAGAATGACATAGAGGAAGAGCGTCGAGACCTCGGAGAGTGTTCGCAGGATGCGGACCTCCTTGTCTCCGCGCACGCGCGCGGTCACGCGCGAGCAGAGGTACAGCCCTGCCGCGCAGAAAAGCACGAGCGCGGGCAGCTCAAAGATGCCGTGGGGGAGAATGCCGACGAGGTAGATGCCAAGGCTTGAGCCACTGCGTACATAGTACGCGCCCAGCGCGCCGATCAGGAAGAAGTTGAAGCCGAGCGGGAAGGCCGCAAGATAGGCAAAGGGGACAAGACCCCAGAGGATCGCCGAGAATGCGGCGGTGAGGTTGTTGGCAAAAATGGCGGCCGCCATGTCCTTCGTTTCAGCGGTCGAGCTGAGGCCGGCGCTGTCGATCGCCTGCTCGAGGACGCCCATGACGTGGTCGGTCAGCTGTGGAAAGAACCACGCGGCGGCGAAGCCGATGAGCGTGAGCAGCGGCGCGACGATGGCGGCACGGCGCGCCTCCTCGCCGTAACCGTTCCGCCACGCCTCGCAGAGCGTGCGCCGGAGGTAGGAGCTGAGTTCGTTCATCCGCCGAGCTTTTCGATGCCGCGCTTCACGCGGCGGATCGTCTCGTCCTTGCCGAGAATTTTGCAGATCTCGACCGCACCGCCGGGGGTGACGAGCTTACCGGCGCAGGCGATGCGCAGGGGCCACATGAGCGTGGCGTTCTTCACGCCCAGCTCCTCCGCGAACGCGATGAGCATATCGTGGATGCCGTCGGTGGACCAGTCGTTCAGCGCCTCGAGCTTGGGGAGGACCTTCTGCAGCATCTCGAGCGACACCGCCGCGTCGGTCTTGGACTTTTTGTTCGTGTAGAACGCGAGGTCGTAGTCGGGGAGAGCGTCGAAGAAATCGACCTTCTCGGGGATGTCGGTGAGCCTTTCGCAGCGGGCTTGCAGCAGCGCCGCGATCTCGGCGGCGGAATACGCTTCGTTCTTCACACTCTGACGGATGAACGGCTCGGCGGCCTTGGCGAAGTCCTCGGGCGCCATATTGCGGATATAGTTGGCGTTGAAGTAGGTGAGCTTTTCGATGTCGAAAATGGCGGGGGACTTGGAGATGCCTGCAATGTCGAAGGCCTCAGCCAGCTCGGACATGGTGAAGAACTCCTGCTCGGCGCGCTCGCCGCGCGGCGACCAGCCGAGCAGCGCCACATAGTTGAGGATGGCGGGCGTCAGGTAGCCCTGCGCCTTGAGGTCTTCATAGCTCGGGTCGCCGTTGCGTTTACTCATCTTATGCTGCGCGTCGCGCATGACGGGGGAGCAGTGCACGTAGGTCGGCACCTCCCAGCCGAAGCCCTCGTAGAGGAGGTTGTACTTCGGGGCGGAGGAGAGATATTCGCTGCCGCGCACGACATGGGTGATGCCCATGAGGTGGTCGTCGATGACGTTGGCAAAGTTGTAGGTCGGCAGACCGTCGCGCTTCAAGAGTACCTGATCGTCGAGCGTCTTATTCTCCACCGTGATGTCGCCAAAGCTTGCATCGTGGAAGGTCGTGGTGCCGTCCTTCGGGATACGCTGGCGAATGACGTAGGGCTCGCCCGCGGCGACGCGCGCCTTGGCCTCTTCGAGCGGCAGGTCGCGGCAGGGATCGTCCGCGCGGTCAAATTCGCCGCTGTCCTCCTCGCTCTCGGCCTTTTCGCAGAAGCAGTAGTAGGCGTGGCCGCGCTCGACTAAAAGCTCGGCGTACCTGCCGTAGGTGTCGCGGCGCTCGCTCTGGATATACGGGGCGACGGGGCCGCCGACGTCGGGGCCTTCATCGTGGGAAAGGCCGCATTCCGCCATCGTGCGGTAGATGACGTCCGTTGCGCCCTCGACGAGACGCCCCTGGTCGGTATCCTCGATGCGGAGAATGAACGTGCCGTTTGCGTGGCGGGCGATCAGATAGGTGTAGAGCGCGGTGCGCAGGTTGCCCACGTGCATATAGCCGGTGGGGGAGGGAGCGAAGCGCGTGCGCACCTTACCGTGCGGGATCTTCGCTTCCATTTCCTCAAAATACTTCATGTCGATGGACATAGATGACCTCCTGAAGTGAAATCAAAATAAAGATAGCTTATTACACCATATTTTGACCGAAAAGTCAACGAACGCACGACGCTCTTTTTCACCGGAATATGCTTGTATTTTGAAAAGGGGTATGGTAACATAACAAATTGGGTCGATAGCTGCGCCAAAACGGCGCAATTCGAGATAAAATGAGAAAAACAAACAGATCGGAGAAAAAACGATGGAAAACATGGAAAACGCGGCGCGCAAGAAAGTGATGCTGTCCGGCATTCAGCCCAGCGGCGATCTGACCCTCGGGTCCTACCTCGGCGCGATCAAGAACTGGGCGGAGCGCGACGAGGAATTTGACAACTACTACTTCATGGCCGATATGCACTCGATCACCGTGCGTCAGGACCCTGCGGCGCTGCGCCGCCGCACGCTCGAGCAGCAGCCTTGCGGACTTAATCAAATGTATTCTTTAAAATATG
>OQVL01001768.1_pt1 | contig 13076 bp, 6 predicted proteins | sample 1691501 | NCBI WGS metagenome assembly OQVL01 (sample SAMN03418253, study PRJEB22391) | human gut metagenome | biome: human-gut; feature: organic feature; material: feces | host: Homo sapiens | place: Tanzania | collected 2013-01
ACCACCACATGCGGCATCTGTTCCCGCCCACTTCCTCGCGAGGGAAGCCTTAGGGAACTGGCACCAGTGGCATGACAGCCAGCTTGGTGAAGCAAAGAATATTCCCTCTCCCATCCACCTTCCTTCAAGGAGGCCTGGGAGAGGGTTTCTTTGTCTTTCCCGTCAGCCTCCACTGCTTCGCCCAAGGGACTAAAGTGTTTCATCCCAACGTGTTCCAATGTTTTGTCCAAAGGTTTTCTGGTTTTCGCTCAAAAGCCTTCTCCGCTTTGCCCAAGGGGCTAAAGTGTTTCATCCCAACGTGTTCCAATGTTTTGCTCAAAGGTTTTCAGATTTCCGTTCAAAAGCCCTCTCCGCTTTGCTCAAATTTCTGACTTGTTTCGCCCAAAGTCCTTCTGGGTTTTGTCTAAAGTTCTTCGTCCTTTCGGCTGAAAGCTTCCTTCGCCTCGTTTGGTAGTCTAAGGCGTGTTGTTCAAAAACCTTCTTTGCTTCGCCTGATGGTCTAAGGCATTCTGTCTAAAAGCCCATGGTGTCTCGTCCAAGAGCCTTCTTCGCTTTGTCAAAGGCTTGAAATGCGTGAACTCAATGCCTTTGCTTGTTTTTACCAAAATCTTTCTTGGGGGGCAGAGGCACTTTGGGGGAGGAAAGCCAGCGGGCGGATTTCCTTGTGCAGGCGATGGACGTGGTAATGGCAGTACAGACGTATGAAAAACGCAGTGCGGTGCGAAGCCCAACGCAGTGCGCTGCGATGACGTATGCAGCACGCTGCGATGGCTGATGCAGTGCACTGCGTTGGTTCACCTGAAATATTGCTGTGAAGTGAGGAACACAGAAAAGCGGCCCTCGCACCTGTCCTCAGGTTGGCAAGAGCCGCCTTTCATTTGTCTGCCCGATGTGGTCGGTATTTCAGTGTTTGTCTCTGCGGGCTATCTGTCGGGCTGTTTCTCCGCTCAGCCCAAAGTCTTCCCAAGCATTGCTCGTACTCCTTCCGGACTTCCTCCAGATTGCTTCCTCGTTCTGTCCAAGCGCAGGAACGGTTGGCTTAAAAGCGCTTCTGAGCTTTTTCTTATAGTTCAAATCCTGATGCCCAAAGCATAAGAGTTTTCTGCGAAGAAGCCTTGAGCAGCATTGGGTTCCTATTGCTTCACCATCTGTACCACCACGGGACGTGGCATCTCGATGCGCTTTCCTGTGTCGGTCAGCAGGCCTGTGTCGGCGTTGCGCTCGTATATCTCGATGCAGTCAGCATCCCTGCACGCCACGAGCAGGAACTTTCCGTTGGGTGTGATGGCGAAGTTGCGAGGGTGTGCTGCCGTGTTCTGATAGCCGATGTGAGTAAGCTGCCCCGATGCGGCATCTACCCTGAAGATGGCTATTCCGTCGGCTTGTAGGCGGTTGGAAGCATACAGGAACTGTCCGTCGGGCGACATGTGGATGTCGGCACTGCCCCTTGCCCCCACGCTGTCGGCCTGTATGCTCTGGGTCTGCTTCAGCGCTCCGTTGGCATATTCCCACACTACCACATCGCCCTTCAGCTCATTGATGACATACAGATGCTGTCCCTTGTGGTCGAAGACGGCATGCCGCGGACCCGAACCAGCCGCCAGCTTGACCTCACGGGCTGCGGTGGTATCGATGCCCAAGGCCGTTTGCGGTGCCAGGGGAAACATGCGTATGCAGTCGCTGCCCAGGTCGTCGGCCATCAGCCATTTGCCTTCGGGCGAGAAATATACGTAGTGCAGGTGGGCACACTCCTGTCTGCTGATGTCGGGGCCGCTGCCTGTGAACTGCAACACCTGCCCCTCGTCCATCTCCCCGTCAGCCTTGAGCGGGAAGACGGTGATGCTTCCGCCTGAGTAGTTGGCCGTTATGAGATGCGTGCTGTCGGGGCTGACGGCCAGGTGGCAAGGGGCTGCACCATGCACATGCTTCGTGTCGGCCAGGGTGAGCGAGCCCGTCTGCCTGTCCAGCAGAATCAGGTTGGCAGTGGCCTCCTCTGCATTGTTCTCCCCCACGGCATACACCCGCTTGCCGTCATCGGTGACGGTGAGGAACGAGGGGTTGCTTATGCCCCGCAGTCCGCATAGCGCCGTGCATTCGCCCGTAATCTGGTCGAAGGTGAAGGTGCGTATGCCTTCATCGGCGGCGGAGGCATAACTGCCCACCAACAGAGTGAGCTTCCCGTCATTCTCAGCCTGTGTGGCCTGTCTGTTGCAGGCTGTCATGCACGAAGCTGCAGCCAGCAGTCCGCACATCCATAAACTCCTTTTTTCCATACTCTATTCTCTTATGTGTTGGCAGGACGGCCTGCTGCCATCCTTGCTACAAAGTTACTGCTTTTTTGCTTCATGCTGCACCTTGGGCAGCAGAAGTTGGTTTGCCCGTTTGTGCCGTCCCCCTTCTTCTCTGGTGGGAACAAAGAAGAGTGGCACCCCATGATGGAGTGCCACTCGATAGTCATACGATCGTTTTCTGCCCGTGAGGACAGAGCGTGCCGTTTACTTCACCAGTACCTTGCGGCCACCAATGATGTAGATGCCCTTTGCAGGACGCTGCACCTTGCGGCCGGTGAGGTCGAAGATGGAGCCTGCAGCCTTCTCGTTGCTGCCCTCTACGGTGCTGATGCCGTCGGGCAACTCATTGTAGTAGCCCTTCTCTTCGCTGTAGAGTACCTTCAAATGGTCGCTCAGCAGCAGCGGAGTACTGTCTGTCTTCAGCGTCTGACGCCATGCGGGAGCCTCTGTCTCGCCAGCATTGAGCAGATGGCAAACCTTTCCGGAAGCCAGGTCGTCGTCGCTCACCTCCAGGATGACATCGGTAAGGAACTCACCCCACCACAGAGGAGTACCCGATACCAGCACGCTGGGGTCGCTGGTCTTGAGGTAATACATGTTGCCTCCTTCCACATAGCATCCTGCATCACCTGCGGTGCCCACGGTGCCGTTGCACTTCACGCGGAAGAAGTAGGCACACTGCTCACCCTCGACTTCGCCGATGCTCAGACAGTTGTCGGCATATATCCTGTTGGTGGAAGACCATCCCACGTAACCGCCACCGCCATTGTTGCTCACTTTCACCTTGCCTGAGAAGAGGCAGTTATTGAAGCGCTGGGGACCATTGAAGGCTGCGCCGGCAAAGCCGCCTACGTCTTGGTAGCCTTCGATGTTGAGGTTGCTCTCCACATTCTCGATGCTCGTCTTGCCGTCGATACGTCCTATCAGACCCGTGTTATTCTTGCCGATGATGGTTCCGGTGAACTTGGTGTTGCGGATAGTGGCGTTGCCTGTGTGGCCGAACACACCTGTCATGGCGTGGTCGGGCAGTTCGATGGTCACGTTCAGCGTGTGTCCCTGGCCGTCGAAGATGCCATTGTAGAGGCGGTCGGTGCCCAGCATATCGCCACCTATCATGATGAAACTCTCGTTGGCAGTGACATCATTGGTCAGGGCAGCGTTCAGTTCGGTCATTCCTGCCGAAACCATTGCTCCGAACACAGCCAGTGACTTGGCATCGCCAATCTGCATGAAGCCGTCCTCGTTCATGGTGGGGTAGAAGCTGATGTTCTTCAGATCGCCGCCGTTGGCAGCCTCCTCGTTGGAATAAGTGCCGTCGAGATATCCGCCCTGCGTCTTGCTGATGAGTGTGAAGGCATCATCAGCCTCCTTTTCGGTGATGGTCTCGGATGTTTGCAGTGTCTCGCAAGCCGCAGCCATAGCATCTGCACTGCTCACCAGAATGGCATAGTTGGACTGGCACACGTATATCTGTTCGAAGGTTTCACCCATTTCGCCCACCCAGTCATACTTCTCCTGTGCGCTTGCCAGTGTGGCGGCCTTGGCCACCAGGTCGGCCAGCTTCTGCTTCAGAGCCTTGCTGTAGTTGGGATAGATGCGGCAGTCGTTCTCGTTGAAGGTAGAGTTGATGATGCTGTTGGCCCTCTCGCACATGTTGGTGATAGTGCCGTCCATACGCTCGGCAGCTTCCTCCATGGTGCCCAGATAGGTGAGCTTGAGGTTGCCTATGCACGCCCACTCATAGTCGTTATATATAGCGTGAGCATTGCGCACACCCAGTGTGAGGGTTCCGTCAGTCACGTTCACCAGCAGCTTGTTGGTGTATCTTCCCGAAGCGAAGGCGCATGCGGCACCCTGGGTACTGTTGGTGATATAGCCGGTCAGTTCGCCGTCCTTCATAATGGGCGTATCTGCAGCACCGCCGGTAATCCAGCAGTTCTCGCCATCCACAGCCTCGTCGGCAGCGATGAACCCTTCCATAGCGCTGGCCAGGAACGTCTTGTGTCCGTTCAGATAGAGCATAGCGGCGTGCATGTTAGATGACTTGGCATCGCCATTCTGGTGGTAGATGCCGCCCAGTGAAAGCTCATAGATACCGTTCTCAGGCAGTGTGATGGTCTGGTGCATGTCAAATGCAGCCTTGGTCCAGCTCTCTGCCACTCTCATGCCATTCTTCTCGCCTACAGCTCTTCCGTTCATCTTCACGCCTTCCCAGCCGTTGAACTCATCGCTGAAATCGGCGTTGACAATGAATGATGTAGCGTCTGCTCCGGGGTTCAGACCCTCGTTGAGGGCGTCTGCCAGCATCTGGCTGATGAAGGCTATCTCGGCTTCTATGCCAGCCTCGTCCAGCTGCAGGTGTTCGGCATCCATGATGTAGGTGTATGAGCCATTGGGGAACTCCTCCTCATCAGGGTCGGTCATGTCATCGCTCAGGTAGCTCTCCAACTTCTGGAAGGCCGGTCCGCCCTTGAAGTCATCGGCATTGTTGGCGATGTAGTCGCGGGTCTCGTTCACCTTGCTGGTGAGTTTTGCATAGGCCTTCATGCTGTTGGTCACTGCCACGCGCTTCTCTGCGATGGCTGGGTAGTAGGCTGCCACCAGTTCGTCAAAGGAATTGGCACCAGTGAGAGACTCCAGTGCCTGTTTGAAGTCATCCACCAGACTCTTCTGTGCAGGCTGCTTTGTGGGGTCGGTATATTCGTTGCCCTCCTCGATGAGGTCGTTTGCTATCTCGGCATATTCGTCCTTGCTGTGCGAGGTAAAGCCCTCAGTGTTGCGATATACCACGTTGTGTGTGGCGTTGAGCACGGGATAGTCATCGGAGCCGATGCTCTGATACCACACGGGATGCTCGAAGCTGAAGCCGTTGGCAGCATAGCACAGCGAACCGTCAGATGCGTTCTCGCATGCCACGGGGCTGTTGTCCATCTCGGCATTAGAGCCGTTGATGTAATTGATACCCTCTATGGGAACGTAGGCGCAGTTCTCTGTCTTCACGCTGCAAGTAGAGCGCACACGCAGCATCATGCCGGGTGTGGTGCCGGTACCCAGGTCTATCTGGCCGGCCATGATGCAGTTCTTCAGTTCAAACTTGGTGTCGTAAGCCCAACCGCAGAAACCTCCGATTCCGTTCTTGTTGGCTGGACCCACATACTTCACCTTGCCTGCAAACATCACGTTGTTCATTCTGCAGATGCCGGCATTGTTGTTGCCATTGCCCAGAATGCCGCCCACGTTGATGTTTCCTTCTATATCCAGGTTCACTATAATGTTCTCCAGGAGGGTGTTTGCTCCGCTAAGGTTACCGATGAAACCAGCCTGTGCAGCATTGCGTACAGTGCCTTCGACGGTCATGTTCTTGATTGTAGCGCTGCCCACATTGGCGAACATGCCGCCGTCGATGCCATTGGCATCTACACCCAGGTTCAGTGTGTGGCCCTGTCCGTCGATTGTGCCGTTGAAGGGGATGGTGATGCCTATCATCGGGCAGTCGCTTCCCTTGCCTCCCATATTGGCGCTCACATCGTCGGTCAGGATGGCAGAGATGGTGTTGTCACCGTTGTTCACGGCCTTGGCAAATGCGCCCAATGTGCGCTCGTCATTGATTTCGAACACGCCGTCAGCGTTCATCTTCAGCTTTCCACAGTAGTCGCACACCCCATTGACGTAGTCGTGTTCGTCTATTGTAGTGGTTCCTTCGGTGTTGGAATAGGTCACTCCATCGTAGTCAGAGCCGTCGCAGTGCTTGTGCCCGTTGGCATATACCTGTCCGTGAGTGCTGTCGGGCACCGGCATCTTGTCTTTGCCGATGGTCTGGAAGAGTGATATCTTGGTCTGGTCACCGTTGAGCAGATAGCAGAGTGCACCGCTTTCCACGGCAGAGCGGTCTATTTCTGTTGCTATGACAGCCATCTCCACGCCGTTACCTGACAGTATGGTAGGTGTGCAGGGAACGTAGTAGCAGTTGGTCATGGTCACCTTGCAGTCGGTGTGTCGTATGCGCAGGAACAGCGCGGAGTTGCCTGTGTTGATGGTCACATCGCCTATCATTGCACAGTTCTCCATGTCGATGGTCTGTGCGGCAGCCCATCCTACGAATCCTCCAGCATCCTTGCCTGCCTTTACTGTAGCGGCAGAGATGCAGTTGCGCATTGTCAGCCTGTTGCCGGCTTGGCCTATGAATCCTGCACAGTTGCCGTTGTTCGTGTTGGTCTGCGTGACTGTCACCTTCGAGATGACGTTCTCCACGAGTACGGGCTGGTTGGTGATGCTGGCCAGGGGAGCGGTATTGCCTTCGCCCCAAACCTCGCCCTCGAGCACGAGGTTGCGGATGGTAGCGCCATAGATAGAGCCCAGGAGAGAATGTCTGCCGGTTTCTGCACCTATGTGCATAGTGATGGTATGTCCCTGTCCGTCCAGTGTGCCGCAGTAGCCATCGGCCAGTCCTTCGTTCTGCTCCACGTCGCAGAACAGGCGCACATTTATATTAGGTGTGCCCGCATTGTGCTTCTTTACGAAATAGTCCCAGCCTTTCTGGCTCTTGATAAGCAGATATCCGTCGGCCTCTTCGGGGCTACCGCAGTAGGAGCACAGCCCATCCACAAAGTCGTGGCTGTCTTGTGTGCTTGTTCCACTCTCGTTGTTGTAGCTTACGCCCTCGTAGTCAGTGCCGTCGCAATGCTTTCTGCCCGAGCAGAACACCTGCTTGTGGGTGCTGTCAAGCGTGGGAGCAGCGTCGCTGTTCAGTGTCTGGTAGAAGCCGATAGAGCTTTGGTCTCCGTTCAGACTATAGCAGAGAGCGCCCGAGGAGAGGCTTTCGCTGCTTGCCATATTGAACCCGCTCATGTTGTTCACCGTGAGTTCGGTGGTTGGGGTCAGGTAACAGTTGGTGGTCGAAGTGTTGCTGCCCATCGTTTTCCATGTGCCGCAACCCATGATGATACAGTTTTCCTGTGTTATCCACACGTGCTCCTGATTGCTCTTCCACCGCTTGCAGGTACCGTTCATGAGGCATCCTCTCATTATATAAGAGCTCTTGTCCGTGTTGGGACTGCCTATGAAACCGCCCACGCGCTCCGATCCGTTCTCCTGGGAGATGCTTCCCGACATCTCGCAAAAGTTCATCTCGCAGTCGGCCACCATGGTGGAGGTGTTCGTGCTGACGAATGCGCCGGCTCTCCAACCGGCCAGAATCTCTATTCCACCCGTGAAGGCACAGCGGTCGAACTTGAATGAACTCTCGCCCGACATGCTGCTTATGAAGCCGGAGATATCCACGGAAGCGTTGGAGGTGCTCTTTATGTGACCGCTGAATGTGCAGTTCTTCATGCTGAGCTGCGACTTGTTATATACCACAAAGCCGCTCAGGGGATATCCGCTGGCGTTGATGTCGGCGCTCACCTGTACGTTTTCGATGGTGGTGGAGCCGTTTACCTCCACTGCCACAGCGGCAAAGGGCTGTGTGCTTGTCACCTTGCCGCTGACTGTGAAGTTGCGTATCACTGCACCTTCCCCTGTGCTGCTGAAGAGCGCAAACTTGCTCTTGGCGGCCAGTCCATCCATACTGATTACGTGTCCTTGGCCGTCGAAGGTGCCGGTGAAGGCCGCTGGGAAGGCTTTGTCAACACTGATGTCGGCATCCAGGGTGATGCTGCCATTGGCATACGCATCGGGGCTGGAGTAGAACGTTGCCCAGTCTTCTGCCGACTTGATGGCCAGATTGTCGGCCCATGCAGTGCCGAACAACGCCATCAGAGCCATTGAGAGGAAATACTTCTTCATCGTTGATGCTTGTTGTTTAGTTTGTGAAGTTCAGTTAATGATAATTCTCGGTTTGATGTCACAACGCGCTTGTTGTTTCCCACAAATTTAGTAATAAAAAGGAATAAGTCTGTTACATTTGGATGAAAAATCGTCTTTGGGAACAAATTTGACGTTTTTTCTGGCATCCCGCATGCTTGTTCTTCTGTAAATCCTTAACTTTGTAAGACATCTGTAACAAACCCTTGTATGAATTGCTATTATTTCAAGAGAACAATTGCTGCCTGCTTCTTGCTGGCGGCAAGTGCCGTGTGTGCGCTGGCGCAGCAGTGGCTTACGGCAGGACCATATCTGCAGGAACTCACCAGCGACGGTGTGACGGTGGTCTTCGAGCACGGCATCCCATCCCTGTCATGGATAGAGGTCAGGGAGGCGGGAAGCACTGAGACCACCAATTATTACCAGACCGTAGATGGGCAGATACAGGTGCAGAGGCAGATACTGGACGCCAACTCTGTGGCTCCAGTGCAGAACTTCGCCATCAGAGCCGAGGGGCTGAAGCCTAACACCACTTATCAGTATCGTGTGCGTGGGCGTAAGATAAACAATCTGAATGCCAATGGCGCTACGATGAGCATGGGTGTGGCCGACAACTACAGCTCTGGCTGGAACGACTTCACCACCATCGACCCCAACAGGAGCGAGCATCACCTGTTCATTACAAGCGACATGCACAACCGGCCCGACACGCTGGCTGCCCTGCTGCGGCATCTTGACTATAAGACCATAGACCATTTTTTCTACAATGGAGACATGACCAATTATGTGCAGGTGGGTGCCAACGCCGAAGACCCATACCGTGGCTACATCAACACCAGCGTGGAACTCTTTGCACGGCACAAGCCTTTTGAGATGGTGCGAGGCAACCACGATACCCGTGGCAACATCTCCCGCCACTTCAAGGACTATTTTCCCCGCAGGAACGGAAAGATATACAGTGCCTCACGCTGGGGTGATCTGGAGGTCATCATGCTGGATAGCGGAGAGGACAAAGTGGATGACCACGCCGAGTACTTCGGGCTGGCCGCCTTCTACAAGTATCGTGAGGAACAGGCCGAATGGCTCAAACAGGTCATCAAGAGCGAGGAGTTCCGCACAGCCAAGTACCGCATCGTCATCTGCCACTTCCCCATTCTGGTGGGCAACAAGCGTAATGACGAGTTCGACGGACAACCCCACCTGAGCAGCCTCATTCTGCCTCTGCTCAAGCAGTGCGACATTGACCTCTACGTATCAGGCCACTATCATCCTGCCACTTACCAGTATTTCGGGGAGAACTATAACGGTCAGGGCAACAAGTTCGATGAGTACATTGTGGGCGCGCACACCGCTATGCGCATCGACATAGAGGGCGGCAACATCCGCCTCAGAGTGGTAGATCATCAGGGTAACGTGCTTTTGGACAAAGGCGTGAAGGACCCCAAGGCAGACCAGAAGACCGTCTTCATCACCACTAAAGAGTAAGAGAGACCCAAGCCTCCTTCCTGCCTCGCTCCGATGAGGAGAATGAGCGACATCGCATAGAAGCTCTTGTGCTTCATCCGGAGGCGCTTCAGCGGGTGGGGAGGAAAACTTAAAAGACAGTAGGAGAAAGTTGCCCGAATCATTCCTCTCCCCTTGAGGAACCGGACAAGAATTCTCCCTTCAACCAAACAAACGATTATGAAAACCAAATATCTCCTGTGGGCATTGCCCTTCATGGCATCCTCTCTGTGCGCCCAGCGTGCGGTGGAGATTGCCGAGGGCTATTACACGATGTCTCCATTTGAGAAGAGTAGCCAGAGCTATGTGTATAGTTATGATACCGATGCTCTGCGTGCACCCTATGGCAACGCTGCCGACTATGACCACCCCTGCGGTCGCAACGGCGAGGTGGCCTACCTCTACTGTGTGCCCACCACCAGTGTGGCTCTCACAAGCAGCGCTTACTATTTTAAGCCATTGGCCAGCGGTGGCTATTCGGTGCAGAGTCTGTCGGGCCAGGCATATTCCTATCTGGGTATGGCAGGCTATGACCGGCATCTGATTATCCACACTCCTATGCCCACCCGCCCCTTCTTTACCCGCATGAGCAGTGAAGTTGAAGGTGCCGGTTGGCCTGCTGACGAACGTGTGGTACAGCCGTTCCGCGATGCAGCTTTGTGTGATTCCATGATAGCAGCAGCCCACAGCCTGTCATCTATGATAGTGCTCACACGGGTGGATTCATCGCGCATCACCCCTGCCATGAGCCTGCGTCGGGCCTTGAGTGATGCCCGTGGGGCAATGGCAGTCTATAGGGTGGGCGACAATCCGGGCGAGGTATCCCCGCTGGTGGCACATGCATTGCAGCAGGCTGTGGATGAGGCTCTGGTGATGGTGGAAGACAAGAATACCACCCAGCCTCAGGCCGATGCGATGACAGCCACACTTCAGGAGGCCACTGCATCCTATCTGCAGTCGGCTCCATCGGTGCAGACTCCGCTGAGTGACGGCTACTATTTCGTGGTCAATGCCTACCGCGCATTCATGGCCAGGCAGAACAAGGAGAAAGTCCTCACAGCCAGCCCTGCCGTCGATGGGCGCACGCTCACTTGGGGCGACATCAATGTCAACAGCGGTTCGGTGGCCTTCCATCTCACCGCTGTCAGTGGCAATCTCTGTCAGATGAAGAGCTATGACCAGAGTCTGGATATGGGTGAAATGAAGGCGCAGTATGACTCCGAGGGCACTTGGACACTGGCCCGCTCATCGGCTCCAGAAGCATTGATGACCGCTGCCAACCACTCAACAGGCACCAACGGACTCTATGCCAAGAACACCACAGGCAGCATCACCTTCGACCCTCAGGGACATCTCTATTCAGGCTATACGGCATCGTGGTACTTGCGAAGAGCCTATCACCAGCTCACGGTTCCTTCTTCGGGATGGGCTGTGCTGGGCTGCTCCTTCCCTGTAGAACTGCCTGAGGGGGTGGAGGCTTATTCTGTGGTGAGCCGCGAGGGCAACCTCTACTTGCGTCCTTATGCAGCAGCCGTGATACCCGCTTGTACTGCGGTGGTCATACGGGCCGCACGTGGCACCTACACCTTCCCCAGTGTGGCACATGATGCACCCGCTATCCCCGACAATGTATTGGTGCCGGTGTGTGAAGCCCGCAAGGGAATCCCGTCCGGCAGTATGCGCACCTTGAAGGTGAAGAATGGCGTGGCAGGTTTTGCGCGCGTTTCTTCCACCTCGGTCAATGCAGGTTCGGCCTACGTACCTTGTGTGGAGGGTGAACCGGACTTCCTGCCTCTGTCCGACCTGGAAGATGCCATACAGTCGCTTCCCGCTGCACAGCAGAGCACAGGCGACGCCTATGACCTGCAGGGCCGAAAGGCTCCCGCCGACCATCAGAGGACGGGTGATATATACATTATAAATAATAAGAAGATTCTGAAAAGATGATGAGAACACTATCCATAGCCACTATGGTGGCACTCGCACTCTCCCTGACGGGCAGTACAACCTATGCGCAGGACTGGCTCAAGGCTGGTCCCTATCTTCAGGAACTCTCCTCCGACGGAGTGACTGTAGTCTTTGAAAACAGCATCCCTTCCTTTTCGTGGGTGGAGGTGAGGCTCAAGGGCGGTGCTCCCACGGGCATTCCGTACTACGAGGATCGTGACGGACAGCACCAGATATACAGCGAAGTGCAGGCTCCCAAGGTGGCTGCACCGGTGCAGAACTTCGCCGTGCGGGTGGATGGACTGCGGTCGGATGTGGAGTATGAATACCGCGTGTGCACCCAGCAGGTGATTTCCTTTAAGTCATACAGCTGTGTGCGCGGTGAAACCCAGACCGGCGACTGGCACACCTTCCGCACCTCCAGTCCCGATGCCACCGAGCATCACCTGGTGGTGGTGAGCGACATGCATCGCCGTCCTGAGGTGCTGGAGCAGACGCTCAAGGCACTTGACTACCAGAGTGCAGACCGCATCATCTATGCGGGCGATATGATGAACAACATGCAGCTGACGGCCAACACGGTCATGCCTGTCGAGGAGCCTTATGCATCCTTCCTCAATAAGAGCGTGGAACTGTTTGCCAGCGAGAAGCCTTTCTACATGCTGCGCGGCGAGGGCGAAACGCGTGGCGACATCTCACGACACTTCCGCGACTACTTCCCCACCCGGTCGGGCCGGCTGTACAATGCCTATCGCTGGGGCGATCTGATGGTGGTGATGCTCGATGGAGGCGAGTCGAAGGCCGACGGCAGCCCTACGGCACGTGTCACCAATCTGGGCATGTTTGACCAGTACAGAGAGCAGGAGGCGCGCTGGCTGGAGGCTTTGATAAAGACCGAAGAGTACCAGACGGCCAAGTACCGCATCGTCTTCAGCCACTTCCCAGTGACCAACGAGTCCCTTGATGATACCGAAGCCGGTGCAGCACATTTCGCTCAGGTGATGCTCCCGGTGCTTAATCGCGGCAATGTGGATTTGCTTGTGGCTGGCCATCGCCATCCTGAGAGCCATACCATGATAGCCAAGGGCAGCCGGGGCAATGAATTCCCCGTGCTGGTGCAGGGCTACAACTTTGGTGCCCGAGTGGATATCGTGGATGGAAACATTTCGGTGAAGACGGCAGGCGAGGGTGTCAAGACGAAAGTGAAGAAGCTGAAGCGCTGACCTCGTAGCAGACTGCTCCCGAAAGCGCAGAGCGGTGCATGTGCATATGCAGCGCGCTCCGATGGCCGATGCACCGCATTGCGTTGGCCGTCGCAGCGCGCTGCGTTTTTCTGCCCGCATTGTTGTCCTGTTCCTGCCTTTCCTCTTCGGCAGGGGCAGGGGAGTGCTTCTTCGTGTCTTTCGGCGCTCTCACGGCAAGCTGGGAGGCGGCAGGACTGCTGTCTCAAGTGAACTGGGAGCGCCAAGGCAGAAAAGTGCCCCGAAAAAGTATCCAATGATACTTTGCAATGTATCCAAGGATAAATTGCCA
>OQVL01001770.1_pt1 | contig 13073 bp, 12 predicted proteins | sample 1691501 | NCBI WGS metagenome assembly OQVL01 (sample SAMN03418253, study PRJEB22391) | human gut metagenome | biome: human-gut; feature: organic feature; material: feces | host: Homo sapiens | place: Tanzania | collected 2013-01
CATGATCGGAACCTGATGTGCGCTACCGAGGGTCAGGACATGATCGAGATGGGCAAATTTGTCCGCGATATCCTGAAGCTCAACGAGGACAGCCGCAACTTCCGCGTATTTGGTCCGGATGAGACCGCTTCCAACCGTCTGAATGCTGCTTTTGAAGTAACCAACCGCGATTGGAATGCAGAGACTCTGCCGACCGATGAATTCCTTGCAAAGGACGGCCGCATCATGGATTCCATGCTGTCCGAGCATATGTGCGAGGGCTGGCTGGAAGGCTACCTGCTGACCGGTCGTCATGGCTTCTTTGCAAGCTATGAAGCATTCATCCGTATCATCGACTCGATGGCAGCACAGCACGCAAAGTGGCTGAAGGTTTGCAACCAGCTGCCGTGGCGTCAGAAGATTGCATCCCTGAACCTGATTCTGGCTTCCAACGTATGGCAGCAGGATCACAACGGCTTTACCCATCAGGATCCGGGCTTCCTTGACCACATTGCAAACAAGAAGGCAGACGTGGTTCGCCTGTATCTGCCGCCGGATGCAAACTGCCTGCTGTCCTGCTTCGATCATTGTATCCGCAGCCGCAACTATGTCAACGTTATCGTTGCATCCAAGCATCCGCGTCCGCAGTGGCTGACCATGGAGCAGGCTGTCAAGCACTGCACACAGGGCATCGGCGTTTGGGAGTGGGCTTCCAACGATGCCGGTCAGGAGCCGGATGTTGTTATGGCTTGCTGCGGCGAGACTCCGACACTGGAGACGCTGGCTGCTGTATCTATCCTGCGCAAGGAACTGCCGGAACTGAAGGTTCGTGTCATCAACGTTGTTGACCTGATGAAGCTGCAGCCGAAGGCTGAGCATCCACATGGTCTGTCCGATGCAGAGTACGACATGCTGTTCACCAAGGATAAGCCGATTATCTTCGCATTCCATGGTTATCCGACTCTGATTCACGAGCTGACCTATCGCCGTCATAACCGCCAGCTGCACGTTCGCGGTTACAAGGAAGAGGGCACCATCACCACGCCGTTTGATATGCGTGTACAGAACGACATTGACCGTTTCCACCTGGTTCAGGACGTTCTGCTCCGTCTGCCGCAGCTCGGCAACCGCGGCGCTTATCTGTATCAGAAGATGAGCGACAAGCTGGTTGAGCACAAGCAGTATATCAACGAGTACGGTCTGGATATGCCGGAAGTCCGCGACTGGAAGTGGCAGGCATAATCTTCGGCTTCTGCTGAATTTGAATACTCCAAATAAATATGCGAGAGCGCACAGTAGAGATTTCTCTGCTGTGCGCTCTTTTGCTGTTTTTTTATTGGCCCCAAACTTCCTCGGCAATTTCCTTGACGAGTGCCAGCTTGTTCCACTGGTCGGCATCGACGAGCTTGTTGCCGATTTCGCAGGAGGCAAAGCCGCACTGCGGGCTGAGAGACAGTCGGTCAAGCGGAATATATTTTGCCGCTTCATGAATGCGGGCAATAATTGCGTCCTTGTTCTCCAAAACCGGAGATTTGGTGGTAATCAGACCGAGGACAACCTGTTTGCCCTGTGCCATGTACCGAAGCGGCTCGAAACTGCCGGAGCGCTCATCATCGAACTCCAGATAAAAGGCGTCTGCCTTTTCGTTTGCGAACAGATACGGTGCGACAGCATCGTATGCACCGGAGCAAGCATATGTGGAATGGTAATTGCCGCGGCATACATGGGTTGCAATGGTCAAATCTGCCGGTTTGCCTTCCATAGCGAGGTTGTTGACACGCAGATACTTTTCTGCTTCGCTTTCCAGCGATACATTGTCATGCTGGCGGGCGTTCCAGTAATTGGAATCGCAGAACATGCCCCATGTGCAGTCATCAAACTGAATATTGCGGCAGCCTGCATCGTACAGCTCCTGAATGACCGTGCGGTATGCGGCGGCAACATCCTGCATCAAATCCTCCATGTTCGGATAAATCGCAGACGTCTTGATGCTGTTGTCCTCACGGTCTAACTCTGCGAGAAGCTGCGCCGGTGCAGGCATCGTCTGCTTGACAATGGTGTTTTCATCTTCAAACTGCTTCATGAATTTGAAATGCTCGACAAACGGATGATTTTCGCCGCTGATTTTGCCGGTCACTTCGATAGAACCCGGTGTGGTTTCCTCGCCGTGAAAGAAGTATCCGTGATCCAGCTCGATTTCCTTGATGCCGTTGAGTCCCCACATAAAGTCCAGATGCCAATAGCTGCGGCGAAATTCGCCGTCTGTGATGGCGTGATAACCAGCGGCTTTTTCCTTGGCGACCAGCTTTGTGATTTCCTCATTTTCTACCTGTGTCAGTGCTTCACGGGTGATTTTTCCGGCCTTGAAGTCCTCGCGTGCCTGCTTGAGGGCTGCCGGACGCAGAAAGCTGCCGACCATATCATAAATAAACGGAATAGATTTCTTGCTCATGATTATATGCTCCTTTGCTTGATTTTCTATGGTTGCAGTATACGATATTTCTCGCCTGCTGTAAAATATCAAACGGGAGCGGTTTGCTATAGAATCAGCCTATATCTGGGATTCATACGGCGCGGTATAGTGCCTGAGAAGCTCGATGTAATGCCTGCCGAAGGGGCTGAGCGTTGTGCGCTTGTGCGTGATGTAACCGATTTCCATATATTCATCGACATCCAGCGGAACCGCAACGATGTTTTTGCCGTTGAGCTGTTCGTTGATGACGCCGCTGCAAATCGTGTAGCCGTTTAAGCCGATGAGCAGGTTGAACAGCGTTGCGCGGTCAGAGACCAGAATGTCCTTGTCACAGTCCAGCGTACTGAGAATTTCCTCAGAAAAATAAAACGAATTGTGCTCGCCTTGTTCATAGGACAGACGAGGATATGGAGCCAAATCCGCCAATGTCACAGAGGTTTGTTGTGCCAATGGATTGTCTGCACCGACAAAGACGTGTGCCTTTGCCGTAAAGAGTGTGTGGAAAAGCAAACCATTGTCTTTTAGAGTCTTGTTGATGACGATTGCGTTAAATGGGTTGCGATACAGCACGCCGACCTCACTTTTTAGGCGGCAGACATCTTCGATAATTTCATGTGTTTTGGTCTCTCGGATGCGAAAATCATAAGTATCACCGCCGTATTGCCTGAGCAGAGCGACAAACGCTTCTACGGCGAAGGAATAGTGCTGTGTCGAGACGCAGAAGCGATGCTTGACCGGCGCGGCGCCAAAATAACGTTCTTCCATCAGAGCAGTCTGTTCCATGATTTGACGGGCATAGCCGAGAAATTCTTCGCCGTCCGCCGAGACAATGACACCTTTGTTTGTCCGATGAAAAATAGTAATGCCAAGCTCGTGTTCCAACTCCTTGATAGAGGCCGTGAGAGACGGCTGAGCGATGTATAGCCGTTTGGCGGCCTCACTGACCGTTCCGGCATCGGCGGTCGTCACGACGTATTTGAGCTGCTGTAAGGTCATATTGCTTCATCCATTTCTTCGTCTTCCGGTTCCGTATGCATCACCGCCAAAATCTCCTGATACCGCCGCACGATGGCATCATAGTTTTCGCGCTTGTGCGGGTAGAGACAGCGGCTGCAGTCTTTGTAACCGTTCGGCAGATAATCAAATGTGCCGCCGCAGTCCTTGCCCAACGGATACAGCGGGCAATAGCAGAAAAGACAGTTGAAATTATCGGGATCTGCACCTGGATGGCAGGGGAAGTATTCACATTTTTTGTGTGTAAAATACGAATAGTGATGGGACACAAACACAACCTCCTAAAAGAAAATGCGTACCCTGACCAAAACAGAGTACGCAAAACAGAGGAGAACGGCAAAGCTGTCTCCCGCTTTTTCGTACATCCCAGTTCCGGCAGGCGTACTGTATGCGCTCCACGTATCTGACTTATCCGCACAATGGCGGCTTCACAGTGACCGACTCGTCGGGACTTGCACCCGATTCCGTGCCCTGCACAAAGCAGGTGAGAGCATACCTTCGATATCTACTTGTATTTATTATAAACGATACATGGGAGAAAATGCATCGTACAGCATTCACAAAATCTGCATACAAAAAAGCTGACTGATTACAATCAGTCAGCTTTTTATGCAAATATTATGTATTAGTAACGACCGCAGCCAATGTAGTGGCTGGTGTAGTAAGAGCTGTTGATGCTGTCAATGCATACACCGGTCTTGGAGTTTGCTGCGTGAATCATCTGACCGCCGCCAATGTAGATTGCTACGTGACCAACCTTGCCTGCAGAGGAGTTGGAGAAGAAGATCAAATCGCCTGCCTGCAGCTGGGACTTGGAAATCTTCTTGGAGCTGGAGTACTGAGCAGCGGAGTTACGCGGGATGGACTTGCCAAAGTGTGCGTATACATACTGAGTAAAGCCGGAGCAGTCGAAGCTGCGCGGGCCGGTAGCGCCATATACGTAAGAGCAACCCAAGAAGCTCTTAGCATACGATACGATGGAAGAACCGGAGCCGTTGGACGGGGTAACCGTACCGCCGTTGTTTCCGCCGCCGTTGGACGGAGCAGAGGACGTGGTGTACTTGCTGCTGATGTAGCCGTAACCGCTGCCGTACTTAATCTTGTACCAGCCGTTGGTGGAGCCTACAACAGAAGCGCTGTTGCCCTTCTTCAGGTTGCCGATGACACCGTAGGAGGTGCCTGCACCGGAACGAACATTCAAAGAAGATGCAGAGATGTAAACGGTCTTAGAAACGTTCTGGGAACCGTTGTTGGACGGGGTAGAAGAAGTGTTGCCGCCGGAGGTCAGATACTTGCTGTATACATAACCGGTCTTGCCGTTTACATTTACCTTGGTCCACTTGCCGGAAGTGCCGAGACTTGCGGTGGTGGTACCGGACTTCATAACCGTCAGAACAGAGTAAGAATTACCTGCGCCGGAACGAACATTTACATCGGTGGTAGAAGTTACATTTGCGGCCAGCGCACCAGTGCATACGATTGCAGTTGCTGCTGCGGTGGTTACTGCAAACTTCATCTTCTTTGAACGTATCATGGGAATATCCTCCTGAAAATTAACGAAATAATGGTTACTTCGCAGACAGTGCTCGGTTCAGCCATACAACGGCGATATCCAGAGCTGTATACAGACCATTCTTTTCGGTCTTCTTTACGATGCGATCCTTCGGACGCACGCTTGGGGATGTCTGCTGCAGCTGAACGGCAACCTTCGTTGCTACTTCCATATCCTTAACCTTCTTGGTCTCAAGGATCTGCATCATGATGATGTAACGGTCGCTCATGCTGCCATAATAAATAATGTTGTTATGTCTCATAAGTGGATGACCTTTGTAGGTCAGAATCTGTTCATCTGCACTTTTCTTAGCGGTAGCTGACATATCGTATTTCTCCTTTGATTAAAAATTCGCAATAATATATCCAGTATAACACGCTGAAGAATCTCTGTCAAACGAAAGACTTGCATACAACCGCATCGGCGCGAACAGAAAGTTACAATTGCATTTCCTAGGTTACAATCAACTCTCTAACACATTACAATTCGGTTACACTGGATATAGTATAGCATACGCAGCGTGCGCTGTCAATGTTTTCTTCTCATGTCACAGCACGGAAAATGATGCACTTTTTATACACATTACCGTATATTTTGTTGAACATGCGGCACAAAATAAAGAAAAAGCGCGATAATTTTGGATAAAATTACGAACGAACCGGTGCAGTAAAAACAGAAAACGCAGGACGGAAAGCCGTCCTGCGTTTATGTTTTGCATTACAGATCCAGATAATTGGAAATCAGTTCCTGCATCAGCTCATCGCGATCAATCTTGCGAATTAAGCTGCGTGCGTTGTTGTAGTTCGTAATATATGTTGGATCCTCGGAGAGCAGATAACCCACAATCTGGTTGATCGGATTATAGCCATTTTCCTTCAGAGCATCATATACTGTCTGAAGCACGCGCTTCATTTCCTTATTACTTTCTTCTTTCATGCTGAACTTTCTTGTTCCATCAAGCATTTCAGAGCCCTCCTTTCAACTATCTATCATGATAATACAAAAAATCAAAATTGTAAAGGATTGTAAAGGATATTTTACTGACGAAGTTTTGCGTCGAACTGCTTTTCGAGGGCAGCGATTGCCTTCTTCATTGCATTGTCGCACTCTTCATCGGTCAGCGTGCGGTCACTGCCGCGCAGGCGCATCGAATAAGCCACGCTCTTTTTGCCCTCCGGAACCTGATCGCCCTTGTATACGTCAAACAGGGAAACGGCCTCCAGAATGCCGCCGACAGCCTTTGCAATCGCCTTTTCCATGTGTGCAACCGGAATGGAATCATCGCACAGAACGGCGATGTCGCGGGTGGATGCCGGATACTTCGGCAGCGGCTGATACAGCTTGTCGGTGTTGGCGTTTGCGAACATCACATCCAGATTGATTTCAGCAGCCAGAATTTCGCTCTTGCCGGCGCCGTAATTCTTAGAAATGACCGGATGAATGGTGCCGAAGATGCCCAGCTCGGTCTCGCCGGTCAGGATCTTTGCGCAGCGTCCCGGATGATAAGACGGGTTATCGGTTACCGGCTCGAAGCTGACGTCAGACACGCCGCTCTCGCTCAGGATTTTTTCAATGATGCCCTTGAACTGGAAGAAGGACAGGCGGCCGTATGTGCCCATGGTCAGGATATGCGGCTCCTGCGGCAGCGCGTCAGCGTTTACCTTGCCATCCTTGATTTCCGGCAGATATACCGTAGCAACTTCGTACAGGCTTGCGGTCGGGTTTCTGTGGTTCAGGTTGTGCATCAGGCACTCCAGCATAGACGGCAGGGAAGTGGTACGCATGATGCTGAAATCCTCACCCAGCGGGTTGAGAATGGTGACGGACAGACGCTTTTCACTGTCCTCCGGCAGACCGATGCTGTCATACATCTTTGGGCTGCCGAACGAGAAGTTCTGTGCTTCGTCAAAGCCGCAAGCGCGTGCATAGACGCCGATGTTCTTCTCAAAGGACTGCTTCGGGGACAGACCGCCGGCAGCGGTGCCGCCAAACTGCGTCGTCGGAATGTTGTCATAGCCGTACATACGGGCAACTTCCTCCGCCAGATCGCACATGCGGGCGATATCCGTGCGGTAGAACGGAACGATGACTTCATCGCCTTCGATGACAAAGCCCAGACGATTCAGGTATCCGATGATTTCCTCACGGCTCAGGTCAATGCCGAGCAGCGCGTTCATCTTTGCGCACTCCAGCGGCAGACGCTTGTGCTCGTCGCTGGTTGCATCGACATCAATCACACCGTCAACGACTTCACCGGCACCCAGCATCTCAATCAGTTCACAAGCGCGGTTGACAGCATCCAAAGTCATGCGCGGGTCCAGACCCTTCTCAAAACGGCCGGAAGCTTCGGTGCGCATGCCCAGCTTCTGCGCTGTGATACGGACGGTTGCGCCGTGGAAGTTTGCAGACTCAAAGACAACGGTCTGGGTCTTTTCGGTGATTTCACTCTCGTAGCCGCCCATGACGCCTGCAACAGCGGTAGCGGTGGTGCCGTCAGCAATGCACAGCATATCCTTGTCGAGAGAATGGTTTTCACCGTCCAGTGTCTGAATGCATTCGCCATCCTTCGGGCGGCGAACGACAATCTTGCCGTCCTTCAGGCAGGAGTAGTCAAATGCGTGCATCGGCTGGCCGTATTCCAGCATAACATAGTTTGTAATATCGACAATGTTGTTGATCGGGCGAACACCGGCAGCGTGCAGACGCTCGCGCATCCAAGCCGGCGAAGGCTCAATCTTGATGTTCTTCACCAGACGTGCGGTATAGCGCGGGCACAGATCGGTTGCTTCCACTTCTACAGACAGATCATCGTTGATGTTGCCGCCGATACCCTTGACAACTGGCTCGTGCAGCTTGAGCTCGCGCTCAAAGGTAGCAGCGGTCTCGCGTGCCAGACCGATTACGCTGAGGCAGTCCGGACGGTTGGAAGTGATTTCGAAGTCGGTCACGTATTCATCCAGACCAACCAGTGTCTTGATGTCCACACCGACCGGTGTGCCTTCCGGCATGAGCAGCAGGCCATCCGGATTGCCGTACGGGATTTCATTCAGGGTCAGACCCAATTCCTCGTGCGAGCACATCATACCGTTGGACGGTACGCCGCGCAGCTTGCCCTTGGTAATCTTTACGCCGCCCGGCAGGTAAGACTTGTGCAGAGCAACCGGAACAACACGGCCGACCTCTGCGTTCGGAGCGCCGGTGACAATCTGAATCGGCTCATCCTTGCCCACGTCTACCTGACAGATAACCAGATGGTCAGAGTCCGGATGCGGTACGTTGGACAGAATTTTGCCTGTAACTACATTTTTAATTTCATCGCCGAGATAAACGACTTCTTCCACCTTGGAACCGGACATGGTCATCTTGTCCGCATAGTCCTTGTTGGAAATTCCAGTCATATCTACAAATTCGGCAAGCCAGCTCATTGGCAGCTTCATGATTTCATTCCTCCAAAAGTCAAATATATTCCAGCAATCAATTAAAACTGGTGCAGGAAGCGCACGTCATTTTCATAGAACATGCGGATATCGGTGATCTTATAGCGGCTCATAACGATACGCTCCAGACCGATGCCGAATGCATAGCCGGAGTACTCGTTCGGATCAATGCCGCAAACCTCCAGAACCTTCGGATGAACCATGCCGCAGCCGAGAATTTCAATCCAGCCTTCGTTTTTACACAGCGGGCAGCCGACACCATGGCACTTGAAGCACTGCATATCCATCTCAGCGGACGGCTCCGTGAACGGGAAGTGGTGCGGGCGGAAACGAACAACGGTATCTTCGCCGTACAGCTTCTTTGCAAACTGCTCCAGAATGCCCTTCAGATCGGACATGCGGATGTTCTTGTCAACGACCAGACCCTCGATCTGATGGAACATCGGAGAATGGGTTGCGTCTACTGCATCGGAACGGAATACGCGGCCCGGTGCAAGAATGCGAATCGGCGGCTTTTTGTGCTCCATGGCACGAATCTGCATCGGAGAGGTCTGGGTGCGCAGAATGATATTGTCAGAAATATAGAAGGTATCCTGCGTATCGCGCGCCGGATGATCCTTCGGGATATTCAGCGCTTCAAAGTTGTACCAATCGGTCTCAACTTCCGGACCGTCGGCGATGTTGAAGCCCATGCCGATAAAGATATCCTTTACTTCATCGAGAACGATGTTCAGCGGATGCTTCTTGCCAAGGGTAAATGCTTCGCCCGGCATGGTAACGTCGATGGTCTCGCTCTTGAGCCTGGCAGCCAGAGCAGCTTCTTCCAGACGTGCCTTGTTCTCGGACAGACCGGTTTCGATTGCAGCGCGCAGATCGTTGACCATCTGACCAAAAGCCGGACGCTCTTCCGGAGTCAAGTTGCGCATGTTTTTCATCAGCGCAGTTACTTCACCCTTTTTACCCAGGTATTTGACGCGAATGGCGTCAAGCTCGCGAGAATCCTTGCAGGTCTGCATAGCCTGCTCGGCGAGCTCGCGAATGGACTTTAATTTTTCCTTCATTTGTTAAAACAACTCCTTGAAAGATTTAATAACACTAAAAAAACCTTTCGCACCCCTATCAAAAACAGGGACGAAAGGTCAGGGAACCTCCGCGGTACCACCCAAATTCCGGTACAAACCGGCTCTTTGTGACTGATAACGGGGTCTCCCGCCGGTGATTTTGGTCACCGGAGCTCCCGGGCGAACTTCAGCAATCCATTTCAGCAGGCAGCTTCCAGCCAATGACTGCCAATCTCTGATGCTGCAGGGTTTTGCGTACTTTTCCCGTTCGTTGCTTTTCCGTAGAATCAATATTCTATTTATTTATACCACAGAATGCGGGGAAAAGCAAGGAGTTCTGGAGAGATTCTTTTTGGAGTTTCCAATATGTTTGACAAACCTGCCATGCGTTAAGAAAAAGTTGATTTTGTCGGTTTTTGTGGAAAAGCAAAGGGATATGTGATATACTCTCCGGTGAACAAAATATAACAAAGGATACGAGGGATTGCATGGAATACGTGATGGGATTGGTGACAAACAAGGTGCTGCTTTCCGCTGTTGCGGCATGGTTTGTCGCACAGGGTTCAAAGATCATTCTTGACGTGATAAAGGGAACGTTCACGTTCAAGCGGCTGTCCGGTGGCGGAGGTATGCCGAGTGCGCATTCGGCAACCGTCATCGGGCTGACCACGGCAACAGCGATTGTCTATGGCACCGGCGGGTTTGAATTTCCAATGGCATTGTTCTTCGCCATTATTGTGATGTATGATGCCGTTGGCGTGCGGCTGGAGACGGGACGCGAGGCAAAAGCACTCAATCGTCTGCGCCGCAGAGACTTGCGGGAACACAAGCAGCCGGTTATGGAACAGGAGCTGGAAGAAAAGATCGGGCATACTCTGCCGGAGATTCTTGCAGGTATTCTTGTAGGTATTGTCGTTGCAATACTGATTTGTCATATCGTTCCATAAGAATAGCAAAACGGACAGCTGCGGCTGTCCGTTTTTTGCTTACTTGTTCATATTGCCGGCAAATGGTTTATTCCAGCACCGTCAAAAAACTGTGTATTTTTTTGATATCGCCCATCAGCTCTTGTTTTTGCTTGCCGATCATCAGTTCCTTGTTGCAGCGCGTATATGCTTCGCTGCCGTTTTGACCGATAAACCAGGTGCAGAAGAAATTGGTGTTGAGCTCGGTCACAAAGACAACCATTTCTTGGCTCTTGCCAAATGTTTTGGTCAAGAAATCAAAAGCGTGCTCCAGCATCGCAGAGGCCTGCTGTGTCTGTGCGTCCATATCTGCGACGGCCTGTTGGAACCGTTCGGAAATTTTTGAAAAGCCGTCCTCGTTGGAACGAATGGCTTCGGCGCTGAGCATATGCGCGTCTGCTTCGAGTGCCTGCGCGGATTTCAAGATAGCTGCGGCTTCTCGGCATTTTGCCGCATATTATGATTTATTCCAAAAATATCAATCGGATTATCATGTAGAGGAAATTCTCGCGGGAAAACTCCCTGCCTCTGCTATAGAGCGATTACAAGGCGCGCCGTTTGATGAGCGCTTGAGCGTGATTGGTATGCTCATCGGCAGACTGACCGGAACATTTTCCGCTTCCTATTATCTGGACACGCAAATTACGACGCTGTTCGAGAGCTTGAAATCCGTCAAGCGCCGAATGGAACAAGATGCACTGCCGACCCTGCTGACGCAGGAAGCTGCCCGTGTCAGAGAAAAGCTCTCGGCTCGTCAAAAAGCATTACGTCCGGGTTCATGCAAAGCGCACGGACGATTGCAACGCGCTGCTTTTGCCCGCCGGAAAGCTCTGCCGGATAAGAATCGGCCCTGTCTGCAAGGCCAACCCTTTCAAGCAGCTCCATTCCCTTTTTGACCGCCTCTTGCTTGCCCGCTTTTTTGAGCAGGACAGGTGCCATTGTCAGGTTGTCGATAACCGTCATATGCGGAAACAGATGAAACTGCTGAAAGACCATGCCCATTCTCTGACGGTGCAGGTCAAGGTTGACCTTTTTTGCCGTCAGGTCTGTTCCCTCAAAAACAATTTTTCCGTCCGTGGGCGTTTCAAGCATATTCAGACAGCGCAGAAAGGTTGACTTTCCCGAACCCGAAGGACCGATTATGCAAAGAACGTCGCCTTTGCTGACGGTTTCGTTGATGCCCTTGAGAACCTCAACGCCGTCAAAGCTTTTTTTTAGGTTTTTTACCTCGATCACTTCCGGAAAGCCTCCTTTCAAATTTGCCGAGAACTGCGGTTATAATAATTACCAGAACAAGATATACGATTGCCACGGCGATGAGCGGATTGAACGCATCAAAGGTGTTGTTCCTGATGAGGTTGCCCGCCCTCGTCAGATCCTTGACGGCAACGTAGCCTGCAACGGAAGTCTCCTTGAGCAAGGCAATGAACTCATTGCCTATTGCCGGAAGGATGTTCTTGACCGCCTGCGGAAGGATTATTCGATTAACCGTCTGAAGCTTTGAAAGGCCGAGACTGCGTCCGGCTTCAAGCTGGCCGGGGTCAACGGCGTTGATTCCGCTGCGGATAAGCTCTGCCATATAGGCTGCGGAATTAAGGCCGAAGGTCACAATGCCGACAACAACGCCCTCTGAAGATTTGAGGATCAGGTAATAAAAGATAAGCAGCAGAACAACAACGGGGATTCCGCGAATTGTTGTGACGTATATATCGCAGATTTTTGCTGCAAGAGAAAACTTCTTGTCTTGGGAAAAATATTTTATCATTGCGATAACCGTTCCGAGCGCAACGCCGATGACGAGCGCGCCGAGCGTGATTATCAGTGTGTTTGAAAGGCCCTCAATCAGCCACTTATACCTCTCCTGTTCAATAAAGGTTGAGTGGAGCTGAGTTCCCCAGTTTTCTAAAAAAACGGAAATTTTGTTCATAGGCTTCCCCTTGACTTATGCTTCGGGTGCAACATAAGCCGTGTCATATTTTTCAAAAATCTTTTCAATCGTTCCGTCCTTGATCCAGCCTTCGATGTATGAGTTGATTTCATTGACAAGGGAGGTGCTTCCCTTTTTGAAAGCGAATGAATACGGCTCGGTGGTCATGGCTTCGTCAAGAACAACGGTTTTTCCGTTTGTTTCTTTAGACATTGCAATACCGGTCTGATTGTCAACAATCCATGCGTCAACCTTTCCGCCTGTGAGAGCCGAAAGGGCATCGTTGTTCGCCTGATAGGCGGAAACGTCATAGCCGTTCTTCATGCAGTAATCCTCGGCGGTCGTGCCGGTCTGAACGGAAACCTTTTTGCCTTCAAGGTCGGCTTTTGACTTAATATCGCTGCCGTTCATAACGATAATCGCCTGCGCGGCAAGGAAATACGGCTCGGTAAAATCTGCGTTTTTCTTTCTGTCTTCGTTGACGGTGATTCCGGAAACGCCGATGTCAAATTTTCCGCTCTGGATTCCGGGAAGGACGGATTCAAAGTCCATCTGATTGATTTCAAGCTTTACGCCGAGCTTTTCGGCGATCATATTGAGAAGGTCGATTTCAATTCCGACAACCTCATCGCCTTTGAGCGATTCAAACGGCGGAAGGGATGACG